>Ga0334886_1004121_pt1 | contig 12171 bp, 8 predicted proteins | sample GraSluR1_MG_9_FD_207232 | JGI IMG/M metagenome (GOLD analysis project Ga0334886, IMG submission 207232) | Sludge microbial communities from methane-producing bioreactor in Wageningen University, Netherlands - Granular Sludge_27_06-R1 | ecosystem: Engineered > Bioreactor > Anaerobic > Unclassified...
AGATCAGTTATGGAAAACCATAACCGTCTGATGCCACATATTATAGTACCCATTTCTTTTTCAATCAAGAGGAACCGCTTATAAAAGCAGAAGTGCGGAAAGACAGACGCAGAAAGCTCCGGCGAGCAGTTGGGAAGATCAGGCAAGCAATTGGCAAGGGCAGCCGGGGAGATCACCGGCAGTCAAACAATTGTCAAACGTAGTCAAACGTAGTCAAACGATCGTAAGATCGGAGAATTTGCAGCCTTTGGCTGCGGAGAATTCGCGACATTCGTCGCTGGTGAATTTGCTCGCTCCGCATCGCGGAGAATTGCGGCCAAAGGCCGCGGAGGTTCAAAATCCCCGTCGTACCCGAGTGCCTGTATCGGGTATCCAGCGGCTTCTGTTTAAGGGCTTGCAAACGCAGTAATACCCTAAAAACAAAGCCACTGGGCCCCCGATTGGAGCACTCGAGGGAGACGATGAGGGACAGGTTCTAAGATCCCAACAACTGACTACCAACCGATTTACTATTGACTCCCCGATCGACTCCCGGCGGATGCTCTCTCCGCCCGCATTTAACAACCGCTTCCCCACTGCTTCGCGGCGATGAGATCGCCACTTCGCGCGGCATCACCATGCCGCACTTCGCCAAAGTATTAAACATACGTCGAAGGAAGGCTCCGCAAGTTTTGCTAAGTTAACGCCGCTATAAATCCCAATTGCCCCAACTGCTAACCCTTAGCTTCTTGTATCATCCCGTTCATCGCGTTGATCAAAGTGTCCACATCGGAAGACAGGCATACCGCGTTTGCTCCCATATCAAAGAACTTCTTGCAGTCAGCGGTATTGAACGTGAAAGCGAACAGGAACTTTTCGGCTTCCTTGCATGCCTTGTATATCCGGCTCATCGCCGCCCGGAATTCCGGTGTGTCGAATTTTCCCGGTGCGCCAAGGCCGACCGACAGGTCATACGGGCCGATGAAGATCCCGTCGACTCCGTTGATTTGGAGCACTTCTTCGATCACCTCAAGACATTCCTTCGTCTCACATTGCGGAAGGATCAGAGTCTCCCTGTTGCACATATCAAAGAATCCCTGCAGATCCCCCTTGTCCACCCAATCCGCATACCCGTAACCGCACTGTCTCGCAAAGGCCACACCGCGCTCTCCGACCGGGAAATACTTGCCGTATCGGACAAGCTTTCTGACTTCCTCTAGGGACCGGACATCCGGAATGATCAGTGCCTGCGCGCCCACGTCCAGCATCTTCAGCACCGAGGGGCGTGAACAGTCCTTGATCCTTGCGCAGCAGGTCACATTGCCCTTCTGTGCGGCACGGATCATCGACTGTACCGACTCAATATCAAATACCCCGTGCTCGGTATCCAGGACCATAAAATCAGCATTTGTGAAAGTCATCGCTTCCGTGACCGATGGGCCGCCCATCCAGATGAACGGACCGACGCACTTCTCGCCGCAAAGCATCTTTTCTCTAAGTAAATTTTTCATGTCAGATAAATTCACACTCCACTGTGCCGAGTTCACCCATGTCCGCCTTCCATCGCTCTCCCTTACGAGCGGGAGGAGCAGCTGTGATCGCACCGGAAAGAACTACCTCTCCCTTCTTCAGGGTCACGCCGTACGACCATAGTTTGTTTGACAGCCAGGCGACAGTATTGACAGGATCGCCCATCACCGCAGAGCATTCTCCTTCCTTGATTTTTTCGCCGTTCTTATAGAAATCCAGATGGACCTTTGGCAGATCGACATCATAAATATTGACCTTTTTCTTTCCCAGCACATACCTGCACGAAGAGCCGTCATCCGCGATAGTATCCTGAAGTTTGATCTTCCAGTCTTTAATTCTGGAGTCAACGATCTCAAATGAGGCGCATACATAGTCGGTAGCTTTTCGTACATCTTCCGCCGTTACAGATCCGCCGGTCAGATCCTCTTTTAGGATGAACGCGACCTCACATTCGATATTCGGAACGATCAGCTCATCTGAGCGGACCACTCCGTCCGAGCAGTCCCAATGGGCATAGAGATGCCCATAGTCAGGTTCATGCACTCCAAGCTGCTTTTGGATCCCCTCTGAGGTCAATCCGATCTTCTTGCCGGAAACGATCCGCCCTTCTTTGACATAACGATCAACATTCGCCAGCTGGATAGCATATGCGTCATCGGCCGTCAAAGAGGGAGCCATGTCTGTAAGAGGCTCGATCGGCACACGTGTCCTCTCTGCTTCATACAACATATCCGCAAATTTCTGTATATCAGGGTGCGCCATAATAATTCACCTTCTCTTATTGTTTTTAATTGATTTCAATTTAAACTATACTGTGACAGCACTTACTTTATCAAGAGACTATTTATGAAATGATCCGAAAGGGTCATCGATACTTTTTCGTTAGTTCGATGATATCAGGGATCATACCAAGAAAACAGCCTTTAAAACTCCAATTTACGTATCACACAGATAAGTCAGCTCGAACACCACAGTATTATTTTTATTTGCCCGTAACAATTGAGTTGCTGGAATATCCGGAAATGAGGTAAATAGGGATGAAAAAGATCATTGAGGATCAGATTCTGGAACTGCAGTATAAAAAGGGATTCGGAGCATGGACATACCACCTGAGGATCCCCAACACTGCAGGTATCGAGGGTAGATGGGGCTTCCTGAAAGTTTCCGGGACCATTGATGGCTATGAGATAAAAAACATCAACCTTGCACCAAGGAAAAACGAAGACAAGATCATTTCCATCAACAAGGAGATCAGGGACGCAATAGGCAAAGGTGGCGGAGATCCGGTGAGAGTAACTTTGTATCTTCATGATCCCGTTAAAAAGTAACTGAGGCACTGGGTGCATCTTGCATCACTGACTTAGCAAGGCTTGCGGAGAATCACCTCGCAGCCCATGGCAACAGCTAGTATAACCGCCCCTGCCGTCATTAAAATTATTGCATTGGACGAATCATTCCTGTATACTTTTTATGAAATTAAATTAATTTTTTAACTCTGATTAAAATATTAAGCCATTTCTAATCTACTCTGATAAATGTCACTCTGAGATAAAAAAGGTCAAAACCACAATAGATCTCCGGGTATACGGTTTTTTGCATAAACTCCGTCAGGGGCGGGGTTTTTAAGATCAGAATATTTCTGTAGGCGGTGTTGGCAGATGAAAATAAAAATTAACGATTATTTTGATTTTGTGAAAGCCAATGCCCTACTTGAAGGCTTTACTAAATCAACAGGTTTTGTGACCGCCATTCAGGACCTTGACGGAAATATTCTTTCCAAATCGGGATGGAGAGCAATTTGCAATGACTTTCACCGGAAGAACTGCGAGACCGCTTCCAACTGTATCTTCAGCGACACCGAGTTAGCCAGACAAATCAGTAAAGATGAAAAGTATCATTTTTACGAATGTGCCAACGGATTGATCGATGTAGGGCTGCCTATAGTGATCAGGGGAGAGCATGTTGCAAACTTTTTCTCGGGACAGTTCTTTTTTGAAGAGCCGGATCTTTCTTTCTTTGTAAAACAAGCCCAAAAATATGGATTCGATGAAAAAGCCTATATTGAAGCTCTCAAGGAAGTTCCGGTAGTCTCAAAAGAAAAAGCCGAAACAGTGATCCATTTTTTAGTAAACATTACTCAGATGATAATTGAAATGACAGCTGAAAAATTAGAACTGACAGAGCTTAATCAGGAGTTAAAAAATAGCCGGGCAGATCTTATGGCCAATCAGGAACTGCTTGACAGGAATTTGAAAGACCTGAAGGAATCGCAGAGAATTGCACATGAGAGTGAGGAAAAATTTCAGCTTTTGTTTAACCAGGCACCCCTGGGGTATCAATCGCTCGATCAAGAAGGCCGTTTTATTGAGGTCAATCAGAAATGGCTTGATACATTAGGTTACGCCAGAGAAGAAGTTATTGGCAAATGGTTTGGTGATTTCCTTTGCCCTGAATATGTGGAAGGATTCCGTGAACGCTTTCCTGTATTCAAGGCTCAGGGACACATTCACGTTGAGTTTGAGATGCTGAGCAAAGACGGGCAGCGGCTCTTTATGTCATTCGAGGGAAAGATAGGTTATTCGGCCGACGGAGAGTTCAAACAGACACACTGCATACTGCAGGACATTACCGAACAAAGGATGGCCGAGGAAGCTCTCCGAAAGAGCGAGGAGAGATTCAGGATCGCACAGGAAATATCTCCCGACGGATTTACCATCCTTCATCCCGTGCGCAGCGAAACAGGTGAGATCATTGACTTCGCATGGGTTTATGAAAATCAGGCCATCGCAAATATCAATCAGACAGATCCTCAAAAAGTAATCGGCAAAAGGGTGCTCGACATTTTTCCGGGCCACAGAGGAACAATTATCTTTGAAGCATATAAGCATGTAGCAAACACAGGGGAAACCCAAATATTAGAGGAGATCAATGTTGGAGAGGTAATTTCCAAACCGGCATGGCTGCGCCTCGTGGTCGTATCAATGGGTGAAGATATTGCCATCCTTGCCCAGGACATCACGGAACGTAAGGCGGCAGAAAAAACTTCCGAAGAAAATGTCTTCAGATTCCAGTCCCTGTTTAATGAAATGTCTGCCGGTGCAGCCATTTACAAAGTTCTTAATGACGGACAATATGGAAAAGATTATATTATCCAGGATTTCAACAGGGCCGCCCTTAAGGCAGAGGGAAAAGAAAAAGCAGAGGTACTGGGAAAAAGCCTGTATGACCTTCGGCCAAATATTGACGAATATGGATTGATCCCGGTTTTTCAAAGCGTCTGGAAAAACGGGGAACCGGCCTATTACCCAAGTAAAATTTATGTTGACGAAAAATTTTCCAATTGGTACGAGAATCGTGTTTATAAGCTTCCGTCCGGAGAAATTGTTGCGATTTTTGATGATGTGACGGAGAAGACCATTGCAGAAGAGGCTGTCAAAAAACAGAACGATCTTTTTGTTTCCCTGCTGGAAATTCTTCCTGTCGGAGTATTCATGGTCGATTCAGCGGAGGGAAAGCCCCTGGTTGTGAATGAAACGGGGAAAGCCTTACTGGGCATCGGTATAGTTCCTAATGCAAATGAGCACAATCTTTCTGAGGCTTATAAGACATTTAAAGGAAATACACAAAAACAATATCCCACAAATGAGATGCCGATCACGTTGGGAATGCAAGGCATCAAATCTCATATCGACGACATGGTGGTTGAGCGTCCTGACGGATCAAGAATACTTTTGGAGGTATTAGGCACTCCTGTCAATGACACCGAGGGCAAGCCCTGGGCCAGCCTTGTTACTTTTATGGATATAACAAACCGCAAGAAGGCAGAAAATGAGCTGCTCTATTTAAGCTATCATGACCACCTCACGGGGTTATATAACAGAAGATACTTTGAGCAGGAATTAAAGAATTTGGACACGCCCGAAAACCTGCCATTGTCGATCATTATGTTTGATGTAAACGGATTGAAGCTGGTCAACGATTCCTTCGGGCACGATCTGGGAGATGTTCTGCTTAAAAAGTCCGCTGAAGCGATCAAAAAGGCATGCCGTGAAGATGACATTGCTGCCAGGATCGGAGGGGACGAGTTTGTTGTCCTGTTGCCAAAGACTGCAGCTTCTGAAGCATTGCAGATCTCAGATTATATCAAAGAACTGGCATCTAATGAAAAGGTGGCAAATATGGAGCTGTCCATTTCCTATGGGTATGACACCAAGAAAACGGATAATCAGTCAATTATCGACATCATTGCAAACGCTGAAAACCATATGTACAGGCACAAGCTGTATGAACGTTCAAGTATCAGAAGCAAAATCACAGACCTTATCATGAACACATTATTTGAAAAAAGCGGCCGGGAGGCGGCACATTCAAATAGGGTCAGCATTATTTGCCAGTCAATTTCATCTAAATTGAATATGGGTAAGGATGCTGTCAATAAGATGAAAATAGCCGGCCTGATCCATGATATTGGCAAAATTGGGGTAGATGAGAGGATCCTGAATAAACTGGGCAGTCTTACCGCCGAGGAAAGAGGCCACATTGAAAGGCATCCCGAGATCGGCTGGAGGCTGTTAAGTTCAACAGATGAATTTTCTGAGTTGGCAAAATATGTTCTCAGCCATCATGAAAATTGGGATGGCACCGGATACCCGAATGGACTCAAGGGTGAGACGATACCCCTTGAAGCAAGGATAATCAGCGTTGCCGATACCTATGATGCAATGACCAGCGAAAGAAGCTACCGAAAAAAGATGAGCAGGGACGAAGCCGTAAAAGAGCTGATCAGGTGCTCCGGAACGCAATTTGATCCTATGGTCGTCGATGTGTTCATAAACGAGGTATTGTCAGAAGACAGCTTCAGGTAAGCCCGGGACGGCCGGGAAGAGCACCGCGGCGAGCAATTGGCAAGCGGCGTTTACAATGGTGAAACTGCGACAAATACGGTCGCGTGAGCTGTAGTGAAGCGGTCGTAGGGGCTGGAGGGGCGGCTGAGCTATGGCTGAGCGTTGCTGAGCAATGTCTAAGCAGTTGTAGAGGGCAAGGGGAAGGTTCGGAGAATTGCAGCTTTTGGCTGCGGAGAATTGACCCATAGATCTTAAAGACTGAATTCGCCGGTGAATGGTTCATTCAGCGAATTCACCGCGAGTGCATTCATCGCAAATTCTCCGGCGGTGAAATCGCCACTTCGAACGGCATCATCATGACTGCACTTATCCCAGCTATAACATCGTACTTGCCAACTGATTAAAAAATGCGCGCCCTGATCATTTGTATGATAACCGGGCGCGCATTGGAAAAGAGCAAAGAAGCTTTCTTGATCTGTTAATTGTTAAAAAGTTCCTCCAAGTATGAGTCTGGGCAGGAACAATGCCATCGATGGGATGTATGTTACGGCCAAAAGCACAGGCAGCCATGCGAAGAGAAGGAAGATCATCGCAGGCTTCAGGCTCTTGGAAACTGGGACATTCGCCATACGGGCTCCGAAGTAAAGTGTCGGTGCTGTCGGAGGGGTAAGGTTGCCCATCCCGAGGTTTACGCCAATTATCCCTGCAAAATGTATAGGATGGATGCCTATCTGCGTCATTACCGGAAGAAGGATGGGAGTGCAAAGCAGCATTGCGCTTACGTCATCCATTATCATTCCAATAATGATCATGAATATATTCAGAAGGAACAGTATGGCGTACCTGTTTTTTGAGATCCGGTAGAGCTGCTCAAGGATCATAGCTGGGACGCCTTCCATGATGTATATCCTGCTCAGAAGCATGATACAGAACATCATTATCATAACGACCCCCGTAGTTGCCGCAGTCTCGATCACTACTCCCAATATGTTTGACTTATTAAGGCCTTTATAAATAAAAAACCCTACGGGAATAGAGTATACAACAGCTACTGCAGATGCCTCTGTCGGCGTCATGAAACCGCCGTAGATCCCACCGAGAACAATTATCGGCATAAAGAGCGAGGGCATGGCTTTAAATGCTCTGATGGAAAGTTTAAGCGGTTTGCCTTCACCAATAATTGCTGATCCGGGTATTACATTGGGATCTTTTCTTATGATTATAAAATTGATGAGACAGAGAAGAAAAGTGAGAAGCAGTCCCGGTGCGAGTGTTGCAAGGAAACATGCCAGTACGGATTGCTGTCCGACCCATGCGAAAAGTATCATTTGCGAACTGGGAGGTATCAGGAGACCGAGCGGTGCGGCACATGCTACCAGGGCGCTGGCGTATCCGTCAGGATAGTTGCGGGCCTTCAGCCTTGGATACATTATGGAACCGATGCAGGATAAAGTCGCGGCACAACTTCCGGAAATGGAACCGAATACCGCACATGCAATTACTGCTATTGCTCCCAGGCTTCCTTTGATCTTACCCACGAATATCGAAACAAAATCTACAAGAGATTCTCCTATTCCGCTCTTGTCCATTATTCCCCCGACCAATATGAACATCGGAATACACAGCAGTACCATTGAACACATTTGGTTGTAGCTGTAAGGGATCAGGAACGACGGATCATAACCCAGGACAAATACAAGGTAAGCTGTGGTCAGCATAAAACAAAATGGAACAGGCAATCCTGTCAGCAGGAGAAGGATCACCAGAAATACGGATAAATATAGATATACAGACATACTATCTCCTTTCTAGAGAACAAAGGCATCTTCGTTTTCGGAATCCGAGGAATAGTCTTTTCCCTTTAATGTCTGGACAGCCTCTGCAAGTGATTGAATAAAATAGATACCTGCATAAAATGCACTGAGAACAAATCCAACTAAAATTGAAAGATGCCCAAGCCAGAAGGGGATCCCCAACGCCATTGTTGTAGGTTTTTCTACATAGCTGAAATATACGGTGTCGAAAGACCAAATGGAGTATATGATGCAGGCTATCAACATCAACGCATACAAAAACGGTTTTATAAGACGCTGATGTCGTTTATTCAGCATTGAAGGAAGTATATCTGCCTTTACATGACTTTTATCATATACTGCGTATGAATTAGCCATGAAGTAAAGCCAGAAAGCAATCATTACAACTACTTCTTCCATACCATACATATCTGTCTGGAAAACATAGCGTAATAATGCCCATAGCGACATTATAATAACGATAGCAAAGCTGGTTATGATCATTACTGCTCTCTGCAGGAACAACAAAGATTTCCAAAACAGAGTGTCCTGAATTCTTTTTTTGAACAATACAACTCACGCTCCCTTTAAGGAGAGGCAGCGGCAGTTTACTGCCGCTGCCTGACATAGTTTTCTATTTAGTTGCTTCCCTTAAACCGTCAAATACCTCTTTGCCAAAAGTTTTTTCGAGCTTCGGCCATGCATAGGCACGTACATAAGCGACCATTTCATCGAATTCTTTTTTGTCGAACCTGACGACCTCGACGCCCTTTTCTTCAAGCATCTTCATGTATTTAAGATCTTCAGCTTCACATGTGGCAAAGCTGTCTTTGACTTCTGCATTGACAGCATCCACTATTACTTTCCGGTCTGCTTCTGAAATCGAGTCCCAAACTTTTTGGTTGATTATGTATCCGGTCTGGTCAAAAACAACGTTATATGGCATGTAACATTTGATAACATCGCCCATTACCTGATAGTTGATCTGGGGGGATGCTCCGAGCCATGCATTGCAGACGCCTGTCTGGGCTGCGCTGAAAGTATCAGACCAGGGGATCGTTGTCGTTTTGTATCCAAGGCCTTCTGCAGCATGCTTATAAACTGAGACTGCGGCTATGCGGCAGAGGATATCTCCCTTTGGTGCCTTTGGGTTTGCGGGTTCGTTGGGCATTTTTGTTGCTCCGATCCCACAGAATCCGTCAGCGTATGTGCCGAGATACTTTATGCCCTGTTTATTAAGGGCTTTATCCAGGAGTTTATATACATATCCACCCTCGCCAAGAAGCTCTTCCATCTGTTCGTAACTGTCTGCCAGATATGGAAGCGAGCCGATCTCAAAAATTTTGTCATACTGGCTGGGGAGGAAGATCAGTCCCATTTCAATGGTACCGCGTTTGACTTCCGTGAATACCTGAGATCCATCACCAAGCTGATTGGCGGGGAAAATCTTAAATGTGACCCTGCCGTCTGTCGCTTTTTCAACTTTTGTTTTGATGTTTTCCAAGCTTTGAGTTCCGCGATATGCGATCGGAGAGATCCCGGCAACTTTAAGGGTTACTGTTTTAGCCTGTGCAACTGAAGTAAAAAGGGAAAAAATCACGATGATCTGGAGCATGAGCGTAAAGATTTTTTTCATGTTGATTTTCATTTCTTGTTCCTCCTTTTATTATATTTTTACAGTTTCCGGCCCGGTTGATTTGGCCAACAATTTTTTGCATCTCCTCTCACATTTGATTTTCATCGCCGGTAATCAATTACTCCAAACAGCAGGAGTAATCAATTTCATTTTTTGCCCCTGTTCGAAGGCAAAAAAATTGAAAGAGATCATTTTTTATAATGATCTGATATTCTTCGTATGAATAATTGGAGCAATTCAGGAAGTATGGAAACTGCATATTCAACGTTTACACGCTCTGTGTACTTATGCAGGTCTTTCCCCCATGGTCCGATGTTGATCACAGGGAAATCAAAATATTCCATGTCAGAAAGAGGCCAGCTGTACAGTTTGCCCCATCCCGGGACATTGTTGATGTAGGGGAGATACTCTTTCCCTCTGCCGCGAAGACCGCAATAGCTCAGGTCGGAGGCCCCTTCAAAAAATTCATGGACAGATATTTTTGTATTAAACTTTTTTTCTGCAAAACTGACTACTTCTGACGCAATTTCTTTAAAATATTTATCTTCAGGATCATCGGTCCTGTTTTCAATAAAGGGATAGCATGGAAACATAAAGCCGATAATAATGCAGGGTCCATCTATGCCTAACGAGTCGACCATTTCTGTTGCTATATCAAGTGCCCGGCTCCTCATGTCCGCAGCCTCATCCTGAGATGCAAGGATCTCATTTATCTTTGCTTCTGCCTGATCTCCGAATTTGCTGTAATACATTTCCCGAAGTTCTTCATAGGTCATAATTTTTGATTCGTACTTCACCATATCGTCAGCATTCTTAAGATACCTGCATTGTATTTCACCAACATGCCGGAGTGCCCGGTCCATTGATCTTTCGGCAGTCGAAACAAGCTCTTTGAGTATTTGTTCAGGGTATTTTTTTACCGGCAGGCAGCCATAAAGTATAAACATCCTGTCAACGATCGAGGCGCCGTATTTCTGCTCGATATTTTTGATCATATGACACCCTATAGGCAGATATGTCATGCTTTCGCTTGAATCGGCAAGGCTCAGGTTGCCTTCTATGTTCAGGTTTAAGTAGGACGCGATCAGAGAGGCGCTTACACCTTTATGGTACTCACCCAGATGCATTCTTTTGCCAAGTATATAGATAAAAGGATTGATTTTCCCTATGCTGCCGAGATAGATGGAGGGTTCAGGCGCACCCCCTTCCACGGGGGCTATAGAGGGTTCTGTATTGACGCACCCTATAAATTTCAAAGACAATTCCTTTTCAAATCTTCTAAGGCAAGTCATTGCCCCCAACATTCCGCGGGAATCATTCTCTTCATCGGGAACAAATAGAAACGCTACATTTACATTTAATTTTATTTCAGCATTTGCAACATTGGATATGTATTCCATAGCGACTGAAACACCGGATTTCATGTCTGCAACGCCTCTGCCGAAGAGCCAATTTCCGGAATTCAGGTCTTTTAGGGAATCTTTATCAAGTGGGTGGTTTGCAATTTCTTTTGTGTAGGAGGGAGGATCAAAAATTAATTCTTTTATGGGACCATTAGGTTCAACAACATCAAAATGACCTGTGAGAATAATTGTTTCTTCTACTTGTAAGTCTGATTTGACTACCCCGAACACCAGTTTTCTTGGGTTTGGGTCATCGTCTATAGCGGCCAGTTTGATAAGTTCGGGGTTTTTTTTAAAATAATCGTTTGAAGAGATTTTTTCATAAATTAAATCAGCCACATTATTCTCTGTCTCAACATTGGGAGATACACTAGGCACATTGCATAATTCCAAAAGCGTAGAATAAATATTATTTTGACACATTCTAATTTTTCTCCTTCATAAATTATTATAATTTGAATAATTAACAACAATTTTCATTGTATTACTATAATAAATCGATGTCAATTTTAATTAGTTTAAAACTATTACAGTTAAATTAGATTATGCTTAATTTCTATTCATGTGAAAAATTTAATCAAATAAACCATAAGTAAATTAAAAATAATATATGAAAGAGACGTAATAATTTAATATCCGTGAAATATCAATATAATGATGATTACGAAGAAACGGCGGGCAAGCGGCGTTTACAATGGTGAAACTGCGACAAATACGGTCGCGTGAAGCTGTGGTGAAGCCGTCGTAGGGGCTGGAGGGGCGGCTGAGCTATGGCTGAGCGTTGCTGAGCAATGGCTAAGCAGTTGTAGAGGGCAAGGGGAAGGTTCGGAGAATTGCAGCTTTTGGCTGCGGAGAATTGGCCCATAGATCTTAAAGACTGAATTCGCCGGTGAATGGTTATTTATCAGGGATCCCTAGATACTTCTTAAACCACTTTATGTGCTTCATGATCTTTGGGGAGTTATATATACTGGCCAACTCATGCA
>Ga0334886_1004138_pt1 | contig 12125 bp, 7 predicted proteins | sample GraSluR1_MG_9_FD_207232 | JGI IMG/M metagenome (GOLD analysis project Ga0334886, IMG submission 207232) | Sludge microbial communities from methane-producing bioreactor in Wageningen University, Netherlands - Granular Sludge_27_06-R1 | ecosystem: Engineered > Bioreactor > Anaerobic > Unclassified...
ATTATTAGGGCATATCCTATGACACCTATCTTTGCTGCCAGCAGACAGCCCAGGAAAAATAGAGCCACTCCGCCCAGTACCGTAATAAGGTGCATTCTGCCTTGATCATCAAAAAATTGGTATTCTGCTGCCCGGGCGTTTACCCCGGATGTCCACCGCTTCCAGAATTGATAAAATGACTCCCCATATTTTTTGGCATATTTCTCTATATCAGTCAAGTAAATGTAGGCATTGCCTCCGCCTATATCATTCTTAAGGTAATCCATCAACTGCTTCTCATGGGGTTTCAGTATTGCTTCCTCGGGTTTCCTTAGGGCAGCCGGTTCCGGTGCCGGCATGAAACTGAGCCGGTAGGTGCTAACGGTTTTGGTACCCAGCAATTTTCTTTCCTGTATGCTATCCTCTTCCAGATAGAGAAATTTGCGCCGGGCCAGATCCATTATAGTAGCAGTAATATCCCGGGCTTCCATCTTCTGAAAGTTCCATAATATGCTGAGTTCAGCCGGACTGTAGGAAGCCGGCAGTTCCCGATAGTAGTCGCCTTCAAAACTGGCTTTATGCCTGCGCCCATGTCTAAGCCAGAGCCATATTACTCCAAGCAGAGCGCCCAAAACTATCCCTGCTCCCACTCCGTACTCTGCTCGGGCCAGCAAGCGCTGCTGGTTGGCATCCCTGGCCCAGCCTTCTTCCTCGGCTAGGATAGAATCAAGACCGGCTTGTCCTGAATAAGCCTCAGCCGGTGCTGCTGTAAATAGGGAAGCCGGCATGGCTACCCGTCCCTCTAAAAATGTATAGGCGGGCAGGTTATTAACTGACCAGACTACGGAATCAGGCCCGGCAAAATTTACTTCCCCGCTCAAAGGACCGTGTCCCCAGATGCGAATATCTTCTCCCTGCGCAAATTGTTCCGCCCCGGCCGGCAGCTTTAAATTCACCTGAACCCGGCCAATTTTGTTGCCATTGGCTTCCCCGATAAATTTACGGTACAATTCTGCCGTATCACTGTGAATTCTTACTGCGTTTATGACTCGGTATGATACATCAAATGTGCGGACCTGGTTTTCAGCGTATATACTCCAATCGACAAGTAAGTTATTGCCTTCGCTCCTGGTCAGATAAGTACCGGGTGGTCCGTAATCTGTACCGGGATTAAATTCATAGGGCTGTCCGTTTTCACTTACTTTCACTTCCGTGATGGGCGTATTTCCTTGGGGTATTTTTACATAAAACCCGTTCCATTGCCCGGAAAAATCAACGGTAATTCTTTCTGTTACCTGCATGGACGCATCCGGTAAAGCCTGTACATCTACCAGTACCTGTTCCATGCTGAGGGAACGATCAGCCAGGGCTAGGCCGGACATTAAGCTAAAGGCCAATAAACAGCCCAGAAGCATGCTCAAGCAAGGGATTCTAAATTTAAGGGAAAATGCACTTCTTTTCATTCAGGAATCTCCTTTAAAACTCTACCTTCACAGCTTGACGGGCTTCAGTTTCACCCTGCAAGGTAAAATAATCCACCATCTGAAAACCCAACATACCGGCAAAGAGATTATTGGGAAACAGTTCTATTTTAGTGTTGAATTTCTGTACCGTGTCATTATAGAACTGACGGGAAAAAGCAATCTTGCTTTCCGTGTCGCTGAGTTCTGCCTGCAATTGCAGGAAATTAGTGTTGGCTTTCAATTCCGGGTAAGCTTCCGCCACCGCAAACAATGACTTCAAGGCTCCGCTGAGCATATTTTCCGCCTGGGCCTGCTCCCTTACATTCCCAGCCGCCAGGGCCATATTTCTGGCCTGGGTAACCTTTTCCAGGGTAGCCTGTTCATGCTGGGCATAACCTTTTACCGCGGCCACCAGGTTGGGAATCAAGTCGTAGCGGCGCTTCAGCTGGACATCTACTTGGGACCAGGCATTCTGAACCCTTTGCCGCAATTGTACCAGACCATTGTACATGCCGATTAGAAATACAGCCAACACAACCACTAAAATCCCCATAGCAATCAATCCGCCTGTCATTTTAGCTCCTCCTTTTTTCGATTATATTAGACAACTAATGTTTACGCCCCCTTGCATTTGCTTACATAAACATGGAAAAACCCTCAATTTTCCGGGGATCACGGTTGATCCGGATTCCGGCTGCCTCAATAGCTTTCGGCACCCCCTCGAAATTATTTATAATAATACCGCCGTTCTGATTGGTAAACCATAAATAAGCTGGTTTACCCCAGGGGCCGGATATTTCCAGCCCTCCGTAAGATGCTGTGGCCGATAGCAACGCACTGCCAGCGGGTTGAGTTGAGGTACGCCCTCCTATTATTGACAAAAAGGCCAGGGCCAGGAATAGTTTGCGGAACCAGCCGGGATTCCGCAGGGACACCATGTTTACCGCTGCTATATCATTATAGCGAAATTCCCTTATACCTTTAAAGCTAATCAGATATAAGGCTTCAGGGGTAAGCTCTATGCGGTAAGATGAACTCCAGGCATTATAATAGAATAAGCTAACGCCAAATAAGGCCAGAATCCACATTACCAGGGTTATAGGCCACATACCCATCACTGCCTGGGTGGTTCCCCCGTTTATTAAAAAGGGCAGTCCATAAAAAGGCAGCAATAGTATTAATGCCACCAGATCCCCGGCCAGCATGCTGCCGGTAGAATAGGATATATCCCCGGCTTCCTTTTTACGGCGCGGCAGGAATATATATATCCCCAGGCCTATAAACATAATTCCGATCCCCAAATTGCGATATGGATTATAAAGCCATCCCGGAGCTACCCGGTAGGGTTTGGACATGGCTGATATGCTGATGATGTAATTATGGTATTCCAGCAGATAATAACCGGCGTCACCTTTTTCGCTGATGCTGATATAGACCTGATTTCCTTCTTCTGGAATAAGCCCCCACTGGGTATACGGAATTTCATTGGGTTTAAAAAAGACCTTAACCGGTCCGGCAGGCTTCCAGAAGGAATCTTTATCCTCATCACTGACCCTATTGCCATATGACGAAATACCGTATTGACCTATACTAGCCAATTTTACCTGGTCCAAGAACTCCCCCCACTGCCCGGAATCCAGAGGCGTCACCTTCCCGCCGGTTTTTTCATTTATATAATCTGACCGGGGCAATTTATTTAAACGCCGATTTTCTTCCGATACATATCCGCTGATTGATTTCAGTTCGTCAGCCTGCTCCTGTTCCCAGTCTACTGCAGTTAAACTAAGCATAGCGGGAGCCACATAGAAAAACAATGCTAGACCAATTAATATGCTGAACAGCAGGGCCATACGCCTCCATAGTTCCATCCCCCCTGAAGCAACCGGCATGATAAAATCCCCCTTTAATAAGTCTGAGTTCGGTCATCTCCAATATCGTAATAATTAGGACACCACTTTATTATTGTCTGAGCCGCCTTAGCCCGATCTATCTGTTCCAGGGCAGTCATTCTGTAATATTCAATGGTTCCGCTGGGATTTATCACTAAAACGCTCCCACACCCCGGCGCAAAATAAACCATTGAGTAATAATCTGCCATATGATTATCTTCCCGTACCATCAGGCAATCTTCAAAAACCTTAAAGCCCAGGTCAAGATCAACGCCCATATCTACAACTGTCCAGACAATCTGGCCGGACTCATCCTGGTAGTTCCAGGTCTGGCCGATGCTTAAATTATTCTTCAGGACCGGCATAATCTCATAGGGGGTTTGATCCAATATGTAGTAGGTTCCATCCGCCCGCTCAACATAATGAAAACCATAACCGAACTCCTCTCCGCCATCTACGCCGGTTTCCACTTCACTCACTCTTACCGCTTCATTGGGAACCGCCTGCCCGCTGACGCGTTCTACTATTCCCGTAGTTCCATCCGGATAGTTTACATAAAAGCTGCATTTCAAGCCTGGATCTGAAAGATAGGTGGAAGCCCGGGTTAGATCAATATCTCCCAGATTACCTTTCTGCCCAACGGCATTAGTGTTCCCAGCACCCTGGTCAGCTGTTGGCATTAGGGTCCCATTGGAGGATGAAGGCGCAAAGGTTTCGGCCTCCGGCTCCTTTCCCCGGTCAAGCCACCAGTAAAGTGCTCCTCCCCCCAGGAATAGAACCGCCAGCAATACAAGCATTATCAGTAAAGCACCTTGGTTGCCGCTCCCCTTGCGGCCTAATTTTTCTGACGGGCCGGACGGAAACCTCTGGACGGAATCCTGACCCGGTTCTAAGGTTGGGTACTGCCGGATCGGGGCAGGTTGCTGCTGATTAACAGCGGTCGGAGTTTCAACCGGATTTTGAGTTGTTTGCCCGGCAGATGTCTGGGAATCAGCTTCAGCAGCTGGCATAGAGGTGATATCAAAACCGCAGTCACCGCAAAACCTATCCGCTGCTACCAATTCGGCTCCGCAATTCGGACAAAATTTCATATTATTCACCATGCATCACCACTTTTCATATTGGCGTCCCGCAATTACCGCAGAATTTCTTGCCCGGCCTGATTTCGCTGCCGCACTGACCACAGAACTTTGCTTTCGCTGCCTTTGTCTCATTCTGTTCCCTGGGAGCAATTGATTTGGCACCTGCTTTTTCCAATGCCTCCATCCATTTGACCAGTGTCTGCTGAAGTTCGGGCAGGGTGCTGGCCTGATGCTTAAAACGGGTATCGCTATTAGGAGCAATTTCAAAAGAAAACAGATGATTGGCAAATCCGGTTACTGCCAGGAAAGCCCGGGAAAGCATACGTTCTTCTCCCTCCCTCAGAGTGCTGGCCTGCAAACTTATCGACCCCATCCAGCTACTGATAAATTCTGTGCCCATTATCCTGGATCTTTCAGCCAGGGTTATAACACCTTCATTACTGGTAACAAAACCTATATCCTCTATCTCCTTGATATGTTCTGGCTTTAAGGCGATTTTGCTGTTTTTAAGCCCTGGAGTAAGCTCAAAGATGGTAGGCAAGAGCCAGCGTTTATCTCCGCTGGCCAGTGCACGTTTCAAAAGCTCTACATAATCCCCGGTGCTTAATGACAAATCTACCCCGCCGCGGTAATCCAGCATGCTCTCCATATAAGCCCGACGATAAATATCTATACAGTGGACCGCACAGACCAGAACCTCTATTTCCATGATACTGGGAAACACCGGTTTATAACCTGCCATGCCCTGGGAGGCATACGACCCGGTCCACCATTCCAGGAAAGCTTTCCAATTCGGGAACAACAAGAGCAATATCTCTCCCTCAGAGTTTATATACTGTGCCAAAACCCTTTCATCTTCACTACCCAACAATGCGTAGTATTTGTCTTCGGCTATACTACCGCCGCCGCTATTGAACTCGATTTTGAAATTCGGTTCCAGTAACCTCTCGGCCACCTGTCCCAGGCTGGGGCTCTCAGCCAATGCTTTAAAGGCTTCGGAAGGAGTGCTGATGGCAGCCTGCTCAGCATTATAACGAAAAGGCGATAGATTGTTCCCGCCCAGCCCCGAACGCCGGTACAAATGGTCAATATCACCGGGCATCAGCTTAAATATTTCCGGATTACCTTTTATCAATTGCTCACTGTTCATTTTGATCCTCCTTGGCTTGTCTTGCTAATTATTAATAGTCGCTTCTGGTGAACATATCTGTATTTGGTCCTTTTCATACAATTTTATCACTATAGTATATCATTCGATTGCTAACAGCCATAATTCCTTTATCCCATTGGGGCAAAACCATTGACCGCATCGGACCAGCGCTCCAGGAACCTGGCCGGTATATAACTGCGAACTTGTCCCTGTGGATCATAGTATGTTAATATCACACCCGTTCCCTCCGAATTCGGAGTCATGAGGACTTTATCCTTCAGTAAGGAAGGATCTATAACCTCTCCTTTAGGGGTTACATACTGCATCTGCCCCCCTGACCCGGTCCTAATTCTCACATCAACCAGATTCTGATTAGAAATGCGGACAGTTGTAGTATTAGTATACTCGTATCCGGGTACCCCTGCTTTGGGCGGGGCAGCATATACAGCTCCGTTGTCTCCTGCTACTAGTTTGTTGGCCTCCATGGTTTGCCTTACTCTATCCATATCCATATTTATGTGAGCATAATTATCTACCTCGACTTGTTTGCCCGCCTGGCCGTAATAGTCATTTACTTTCGGCAGGCTGCTGCTGACCGGGCCTTCATCCTTCCCCGGAATTTTACCACCCGGGTCGGGTCCATCTCCGCCGCTGCCAGAAGCAGGTTTTCTTGGCCCATCTGGACCATCCGGGCTGCTGGGAGTTGTTTTACCAACTCTATCAGAGCTATCCGAACTCTTGGGAACTCCCTCATCAGCAGTTGTCTTCCGGGTTCCATCAGGCATATTATCACTGCTGCCTGAAGCAGTTTTCCCTGTTCCCGGGGCATCCGATTCCTTCCTGACAAAGGGAGTTTTTTCGGTCCCTTCAACATCCGGGCCGGCAGAAGATGTCTTGCCTGATCCTTTGCCCAGGTCGTCGGCTCCGCTACCGGCGGTCTTGCCTGATCCTTTGCCCAGGTCATCGGCACTGCTGCCGGCGGTCTTGCCTGATCCTTTGCCCAGGTCGTCGGCTCCGCTGCCAGCGGTTTTGCCTGATCCTTTGCCCAGGTCGTCAGTGCTTCCAGATACCGATTTGCCGGCTCTAGTGGCTATGTCGTCAACAGATCCGGCTGCTCCCCGACCAGCTCCCTTAAATACTTTTTCCATGGACTCTTCTGCGGCGTCTCCGGCCAAATCCGTTAATCGTTTTTCTATCTGCCCCAACATCTCCTCTGCGCTTTCCTTGCTTATCATCCCCAAACTGCGGCTGGCAATTTGATCGGCTTTCATTATCTTCAGCAGCGCAGTTTCAATAAAGTCAGCAGCCTTGTTGGTAAATACCGGGAATTTCTCCAGCATTTCTCCCATTATTGCCCCACCGGCCTTTCCAGCCAGCCAGCCTATTTCTTCGCCTAAAATGGTAATGCCGAGGGCTTTTGAAACCGCCACAAAATCAGATTCTCCTTTTTCTATGGATTCCTGAATTCGAAGCATAGCTTCAGCTACTGTAAGGGTTCCATCCATCACTACCCCACTTACGGTAGCAGCACCTCCGCTTGCCGCTATAATCATAGTGCGAGCAGCAAGACCCAGCCAGGAAATACTCCCGTCTTCTTTTTGAGCAGTGACAACTTCCTTGGCCATGGCTGCATTAGCTTTCAGAGCGGAGCCGATATCCTTATACCAGGGCAGCTCTTCCCATCGCTCACCAGTATCAGCAGCGGTTTTACCCAATATGCGATTGTCGATTACCCGCCTGATTTTATCAACTTGTTCCCGGTCCAGTTCTTTACCGGCCAACATGTCATCTTTTAACTTCTGAATAGCTTTATCAACGTCTCCCGGGCCGCCGGGCTGACCGATATTATATTTATCAGCGGCTTTCTGCATTTGTTCCAGCTTCTGCCAGTCGTCCATATTTTGTTTAATTGCTTTGCTGGTAGCATCCTGACGTTCAGCCATTTTCTCCAAATCAATAGCTATCCGCCTTTTGTCCTCCGCCAGGTCATTCTGCCAGCGTTCAAAGTCATCCGGGTTAAACTCGTTACCGGATTCGGTATTGATCCATTTTCCTTTAACCGCATCAAACTCCAATTCATATGGCCGACCATCAGTTTTTCCTACCAGCACCTGAGTCTCACCGTGCCGGGGGCCGGTATATCCCTTTTCATATTCATAACTGCTGGTTTGACCCGTTTCGGGGTCAGTGTAGGTAAATGAATCATTATCACCCGCCTTCACTGACTGGTCAGCAGGTGGCTGGGATGAATCTCCCCCTCCAACATCATGTTTTTCCAGGGTATTCATGGGATCTTCCGGACCTATAACACCGGAAGCACTTGATGATGGTCCGGATGGAACCTCCGGCTCCCCCTTCGGTATCTCATCTGTCCATGGTTTGGCCCCGTATTTTTCTGCTGTACGCGGGTAAGGCTCTCCTAATTTGGGCTTGACCGGAACCCATTTAGTGCCAAAAGGTATCACTTCCCCTTCTCCAAAGGGATCCTGCACAGCTACATTAAAGGGATTGCCATCCCCTTCAAAAGGATTCTCACTCCAATGCCGCCCATCCCGGTTATAGCCATCCGCGTTATAACCGCTCCAGTGGTAACCGTCTTTTCCATAACCCTGCCGGTCGAATCCCCAGGGATCATAACCACTGCGGTTATAGCCTTCGTAATCAAAGCCTTCCCGGTCAAAGCCATCCCGATCATAGCCGTCTTTATTGAAGCCCTTTTTATCATATCCATATTCGTCATAACCTTCTTTTGATTGGCCTTCCCGGTTATGACCATCCCGATTGTAGCCCTCTCGGTCATAACCGTCTTTATCAAAGCCTTCCCGATCATATCCATTATGGTCCAATCCCTGGCGATTATATCCATCCCGGTCCCATCCGTCCTTGTCGAAGCCTTCCCGGTCGTATCCCTGCTTGTTATAACCTTGGGCATCATAACCACTGCGATTGTATCCCTTGCGGTCATAACCATTTACGTCATAACCTTCACGATTATATCCTTCGGCATCATATCCGCTGCGTCCATAACCGTCCCGATCATATCCGGCTTTATCGAAACCTTCTTTATCAAAGCCTTCCGCGTCAAAGCCGGATTTGTCATAGCCCTCCCGGTCGTATCCGGCCTTGTCAAAGCCCTCTCTGTTAAAGCCTTCCTTGTCATAACCGGCCTGGTTATACCCCTCTTTGTCAAAACCATTGGCATCATATCCGGCTTTATCGAAACCTTCTTTATCAAAGCCTTCGGCATCAAATCCGGATTTGTCATAGCCCTCCCGGTCAAAGCCAGCTTGGTCGAAGCCCTCTCGGTTAAAGCCTTCGGCATCATATCCGGCCTGGTTATAGCCCTCTTTGTCAAAACCATTGGCATCATATCCGGCTTTATCAAATCCTTCTCTATCGAAGCCTTCCGCGTCAAATCCGGATTTGTCATAGCCCTCCCGGTCGTATCCGTCCTTGTCAAAGCCCTCTCTGTTAAAGCCTTCCCTGTCATAACCGGCCTGGTTATACCCCTCTTGGTCAAAACCATTGGCATCATATCCGGCTTTATCGAAACCTTCCGCGTCAAAGCCGGCTTGATCATAGCCTTCCTGATCGTATACATTTTCACCAGTAATGTCGGAGGCATCTGCAGGGGATTTGTGCCCCTCTGTTCCAACCGGGATTTCATCTTCCAGCGCGCTGGTGTCAATAAGAATACCGCTATCGGTATTATCTATTAATACATCTGATCCTTGCCTTATTACACCGGCCTCCTCTTGTGCTGTTTCTATTATTAGGCCGGGCTCTGTCTGGACCAATATTGCCTCCTCATCTGCCGTCTCTATTATCATTTCCGCTTCAGATTTGACAAATATCCCCGCTTCTTCTGCGGGTTCAATCAATATTCCATCCCTTCCAGGGACAGTAATGGATCCCTGTCCCATCTCATCCGTATCAATGATGATTTCCTGGACAGTTATTATTCCTTCTCCCATCTCGGCTGTATCAATTATAATTCCCGGATCAGATTCCGGACCAGATACATAGACTTCATCACGCCTTTTGCGACCTAGCTGGGTAGCCTCCTGCGCAGGCCTTCCGGGGTAAGGTCCTCCGTTACCCGGTACCGAACCGCCGCCGGGAGATAAAGGAGTTCCGCCGCTAGGGGTAAATCCGCCTCCGCCGCCTAATCCTGCCAGTGCACCCAGAGCAGTAGCAATCAATCCGGGTACCGCAACCCCTACAATAGCTTCAGTAGTATTGGAAGGGCCGGGTATATTCCCTACTGAACCAACACCGGCCGGGCTTTCAATATATCCTCCCCAGGGTGAAGTTTTTCCCCCTCCGTGAATATTATCAGCTGAACCACCAGTAATTTCAAAGTAGGGAGTAGCCCTAACCTCACCCATTCCACGTCCTCCGGATTCCCCATTTTGAGCCCATGTTGCAGGGTCCGAATCAATAACTGTATACGTCCCAGCCGGAATTACAACGTTTGGGGTCACTTCCCAGTAAGCATTTGGCACCCCCCCTTGACCTGGACGAGTGCTGACCTGCCAGGGACCATATACTGTCCCATCACTATGCTGTAATGCAATAGTACCAGGGGCGGCCCCCTGAGCATTATTCCAGTGATAGGTGCATATGTAGGTTACAAGATGGGGACTGCTAATACTAAAAACAGTAGGAGCGGTGGGCCCATTATAAACCCCAGCAATATTCATGGTATCGGACACCGCAACCGGGTCGCCCAGGGGTATGCCGCTAACCATGGATTCATTTCCCGTGACTGCTTCTGCATCTGTCTGCTCTTCTGGGACAGGTTTATCGATTTCAGGCGCAGGCTGGCTGAGCAAACCATTACTTTCCAGACCATCCAGCACTTGCTGGGCTATGATTTTAGCTTTTTGAAAATCGGTACTGCTGCTATTCCCCGACTGATAAGTCTCAACCGTTATAAAATAATCCGGCAGTATAACTCCAACTCCATTGCCATCTGGCATAGTATATTCTCGCACCTCACAACCCTTCATCTTGGTAGTCTGTATGCTGGTGTGCTGGGCCTGACTATCTACATAGTTCAATAATATATTCATATCCCCTGATTCCACCGGTCCTAAAACCGATATTCCTCCAAAGCCATTAGCATAACCACCATATCCGGCATGCATTTTAAAACCGTATCCGGTTACCTCCTCGGCGCCAAATTCAAATTCCGGAGATTGATAGTGGCTATTGACCACCTTGCTGACTACATCTCCAACCTCACCTGCCAGGGCAGTACCGGATATACAGGTTGATAAGAAGATTATTATTACAGATACCACTATTATAGATATAAAGGGTTTTCGTATGCGTTTTCGGCTGGCAGCTAAATTTGATATCGACAAACCTCTCACCCCCTTCATTTCTACGGCAGTATCCCGACCAGCATCATCCAACTGGTAGAAAATATGAACGCAATCAACGATGGTATCAGGATATTCTTAACCCCCGGGGCACCTTTTTTCATAACCTCAGTCCCGGCCGTGGCCGCTGCAGTCATAATAGCAGCCGAAGCAAAGGGCATTACCGCATTCCAGCCCAAGAGTAACTGGGCTAACACAGCCAGAACCGTAAAAGGAATCATGAACAACATACCTGTACCTACAGCCTCTCGTGCAAACTGACTGTTTTCTGCCTGCAGGGTCTGATTTCCGCTTTTTAGCGATACAATGAGCATATTTACGGCCAGAAACCCTATCGCCATGGCTATTAATATTGATAATATAAGTGTGCTTAGAATTATTTCTGTTTTACTAAAGGGAATTAATATGCCAAATATGATAAAGCACAGGTATATTGGCCAGAACTTAACACTTTGCGGTCCTGGCTGCCTGGTATAGCCAAGATTCTTTTCCATATATTACCTACCTCCTGATAATTGTTATATATATATTTTCTAAAAACCGAAACGGCCTAATAATGCCCAGCCGAATAGGAGGATGGCACCACACAAAGTGGTCAGGGCAATACTGAAGGCAATTCGGTCACCCGACATCTGTCGAATGGTAAACAATGACGGTCTTAATGCCCACAGAACGCCTGTTACCCCAAATGCCACCGCTGTTTTCCACCCCAGGGTAATGGAGAAGATTACTCCCAGCAGGGCATAAACCAGGGTTGCCGAATAACCCAGGGAAAATGAAGATATTGCCCAATCAATGGTGTAATTCCGCTCCGAGGCCTGGGATAAAGCCCAGGCTAAGACGGCAATAAGTGCAACTCCAACGGTTCCGTAGAAAAGCCCCAGGAGAGTAATCAATATAACGGTTGAAACCTCAATTTGACCCGTCTTAAACATATCCAAGCCGGTTTGCATAAAAAATAGAGTAAAAGACAGACCCGAGACCAGTATGGAATATGGCCAGGGAACTTGAGCCATCTGATTCTTAACTACCTCACCGGGATTAATCACCATGTTAAGTGCTACTTTCCATCGAGGCATTTCCATAGGTGCCATGGTATTCATATATATGCTGATCCCTCCTTAAATCGATGATTTTATTAGTACCTGCAATAATGGTTATAAATCTTCCCTGAA
>Ga0334886_1004141_pt1 | contig 12124 bp, 23 predicted proteins | sample GraSluR1_MG_9_FD_207232 | JGI IMG/M metagenome (GOLD analysis project Ga0334886, IMG submission 207232) | Sludge microbial communities from methane-producing bioreactor in Wageningen University, Netherlands - Granular Sludge_27_06-R1 | ecosystem: Engineered > Bioreactor > Anaerobic >...
GGGCGGGAGCGGGAACAGGAACGACATCTATTTCATTTTTTTTGGATATAAGATCCTCAGCATTATTCGGGGATTCAAGCGGTTTTGAAGGAACTGAAGGTACATCTTTACGTAACCGGAAATACTGTAAATGTAATGATTTTCGAGTCCTCTCACTGTTTGGGAACACCTTGCGGTATGCCGCAATTGCATCTTTTAATGGGTCAATGCGCGCAAGTAACGAAAGTTCTTTTAAATCCCATTTTGAACCGCTTTTAATGATGTCTTCGATTTTATCAAATGATGGTTTGGAGATTTCAAGATCTTCGGGTTTATCGGATTTATCTGATTGGTTTGCATCTGCAAAATAAAGGTAATCGGAGATGTTTATCCCACCAGAAGATATCCGGCGATACATCGTCCAAACGGCTTTATCAGACCGTTCGCTGTTAGGGAATGATGCACGGTAATCGCGGATGGTTCTTGACATCGAACCGCCGGAAGATACCAACACATCCAATTCATCGCGATATATCGTTGATGCAGAGGGAATCCTACGATCAGATACGACAGATTTTACCGGAATATCATCTGACACAATTGCCGAACCTGCATCACGAAACCTTGGACCTTTCCCATGATGGATCCGTTCATGACGTACCTTTAACGCCTTATCAGTACGATCGCTCAGGGGAAACGCTTCACGATATGCCGCAATTGCATCTTCTTCAATTAATGGAGATAACGCATCGGTTTCTTCCTGTGACCAAGGCGCGCCCGCACACGCCACTTTGGGAGATTCGGCGCGCGGAATCGGGATATCGCAAGATTTCATTGCGGCAATCATCGCATCCAATACCGCCTGATATTTTTCGGGAAGGGGATGGATTGACCTGATTGAGAGATGAACTTCATCCCCGATATTTAATTCAATGTTATTGATTCTAACCATAATAACCAATATATTATTTGACTTCAGGAGATATAAATACCATTGTCGGGGAATAGAAATAACCGGAAAAGCGCATCAAAAAAGCAAATGGCGCGCATAAATGTAAACTATGTTGCCAACACCACCCAAAATGAGAGATAAATTAACAAGAATAATGTGAAGGCACCCATGCATACCATGAAGATGCTGAACGAATACAATACCAATTTCTCAAACAATTGTAGTATTCCCGCCATTACTCATCACCAATATCCAATTGAACTACCTCAAACACCGTCTTTTCCAAAGCATCCCGCATAACCTTTGACATATTCACATTCTGGTTTTTCAGCTGAATATACAAAGAATAGGGGATATGCACACATACCGCTTTTGTAGGTTCACTGATCTTTTTCATCACATTATGTAACGTAACGTAACGTAATAAAGGTAGTGTATCTACCTACAATGGAATTTGCCAATTATGTATACCTGACATAGCAAACCATACAAAGTATACAATAATGCAAACCCATATGCTTGCCGAAATCGTGAATGAACAATAATGCAAGCCCCTAAGACACCCACTCAATTTACTATACATAGACAACAAAGAGGTTAATTTTGGCAGACAATTGATACAAAACGTCATATATATTAAATTCAAGTTGAAACCCTATGAAATAGCCAAAATAACCGATTGTATTTTGATATGCAAAAAACAAACCAATTTAAAGCCAAATAATATCTCAGATATCACTTTAATTTTAAGATATGACTCATACCACTTCATCAAAAAAAACCATAATACATAGGTATGATGTATACTAAGGAAGACTCCCTTGAGAACATAAATGAAAACAGACGGTTTGCTTCATAGAATTAAGAAAAGAAGAGAGTATCTTGTTTGTTTTACTATACATAAATGACAGCCCCTATTTAAAGGTATGTTCGGTCAAACCACTTGAGTCTTTTTTTTCTTTAGATTTTGATTTAGGCTTCAAATTGATAGTTTCGTGAATAAGAGCGATCAAAACAAGCATACAATAAAAAACCCATTCCTACGAAATTTATGTATTTGGAGTTAATATTGTTGTTTATTCAGTATACATAACTGTCAAAGGATACCCTTTGCATATGCCGACAATAAAAAAGAGATAGGATTTAAATAGAATTGGGAAGAATATAGATTGTAGTACTTCCGTAGTGTAGTGGTCAATCATGCAGGGCTTTGGACCCGGCAACGGCAGTTCGAGTCTGCCCGGAAGTTTTCTTTACCAAATTGCCATTTTCAATAACAAAGTTTTCACGCCACGCATTTTGACGTTCATTTGTTTGACAAAAAGTATTGTGACTACTCCCACGACTAAAGTCGTGGGCATCTACGGATTTTAACCGAGAGATTGTAGTCCCAATCTCATAATATTGATTGATGCGTTCAGATCCCGATCCATACTTAACCCACAATAAGGACAACTATGAATCCGATCCGATAACGTCTTTTTAACAATCTGACCACATTGTGAACACATCTGTGATGTCTGTTTTGGATTAACGAGAACAACTGTGCAACCAGCTTCTTCCGCTTTGTTCACGGTTGTTGAAATAAGAAGGTTCCAAGCAGCATCACCAATACTCTTCGCAAGACAATGGTTCTTCATCATGTTCTTGATATTCAAATCTTCAAACACAATTGTACCATATGTATTGGTCAGATTATTTGCTAATTTGCAAATGAAATCTTTACGTTTATTACTGATCTTTTCATGGATACGAGCAACGATCTTTCGTTGTTTTCTCCGTTCAGGAGTGCCTTTTTCAAGTCTTGATAACTTCCGTTGAGATTTCGCGAGTTTCTTTTCATCGTTACGGAACCACCGTGGATTCTCAACGGTGGTTCCATCAGACATTGTACAAAACGTAGTTAATCCAACATCGATTCCGACAACGCGATCATTATGCGGAATTGTTACCGCGACGGTTGGTTCAACGTCAACGGAGAACGAAGCGTACCATTTCTCGGTCGCGGTTTTACGAATCGTTAACGTCTTAATTTCACCGTCCAACGGACGGTGAAGAATAATCGGAATATCACCGATTTTCGATGCACAGAGATGTGTACCGGCAGCATTCAGATGAAACCCTGATTGTGGATACGTGATGCTATCGTAGCGTCCATATCCTTTGAACCGTGGATACCCCGGATTCTCCCCGCGCTTCACGCGACGGAAAAACGCTTTGTACGCGAGATCAACACGCACCTGTACGTTCTGGAGAACCTGTGAGTGTACCATTTTCAGTGTCGGATTCTCGCGTTTCCACTGGGTTAACAAGCTGTTGGTAGCGTATAACGAAACCGATTTCTTATCGGTTTCGTACGTATGTTTGCGATACGCTAACGTATCATTATAGACGCGCCGACAGACCTCTAAACTTCGATTGAGAATCGAGAGTTGACGTTTTGTCGGATACAGTCGATACTGATACGTTTTACGCATTAATATTTAGTTAGTATGTATAACATAAAAACATTACGGTGATATGAAGACGGCATTCATCCCACGACTGAAGTCGTGGGCTTTCTGCCTGTTAGGATCGTAATCATCAAGCCATTTTTTGTGTGCAATCAGATCCATGATTTCCGATTCCCTTGTACGAGAATAACCAACATATGAGTTTGCTTTCTTTGATTTAATAATTTGAGGTTCGATCAATCTACAACACCATCCATATTAATCCCTTTATACCAAAGAGATGTTACGTTTGAAGAATTGGTTTGCCACCCCCAAAACAAAAAAACAGATTCCCTTGGGTGCGCGATTTCTCGGATATAATATTTCGAGTTCGTTATCATCTCTATTGTCTGTTTAAAGGAGGTAGGTACTGAACCCCCATATTTCCCATATTTAGTAATTTTTTTCTCTAACCATATGCAACCCCATTCGTTTGTAGTTTCACATAGATATATTCGTCTTATTGTAATTTCATTTGATTTTTCATTATGCATTACTGATTTTGCAATAGCCATCAATAAATCATTCAAACCACTATTAATATTGATATTACAATCATAATTAATAGTTTCATCTTTGGTTTCAGTTTCAACTTTAGGTTCTACCGGAACTGCATCTTCCTGTTTGACAAAAGTATCGTTGATAGGAGGATTGGATTCTATCTCGTCAGTATCGCTATCCCCAATCTCAAAAAACTTATTTAAAGTAACTCCTGCCATCTAAAACAATATATGGATTTTTGAGTTAATAAGAGTATGGAAAAAAAGGGTTTAAATTGGATGTCCTGCAACATTCGTTATGACGAAATCAAGGTTGTTTGCATATAATAGATAATACGAACCGTCTTTAACAACCCGATATTTCATATCCAAACCTTTCCGCGTCCTTTGCAACTCTCGGATAAAACCAACGATTTTCTTAAAGCGCACATCGTTCCTTGAGGGATATCTGCCAACCCACCAATACGTTTCCCCATCATATTTTCTTGATTTCCAATTTTTCTTAAACCAAGAGAGAGGGATTTTTTTACCTTTCCTCCATTCATCCACAAGATTGTCTATCATAAACATTTCTTTTGGATCTGCAAATATTATCGAACCCATGATTTCGCCTTACTTCTTTGTTTTTCTCTTTTGTGGTTTTCGCGCGCTTTTCTTACGTAATGCATCAAGCCGAAGGATTTCGCGCGCTTCTTCATGATTCATGCCGCCAAGGATCATCGCGCCCACTTCGCTTAATTCCATTGTCCGTTTGGCAATCTTTACCTGATGTTGCCAAAATACATCGCTTGTATCTCGTACCATATTTAATCACCTATTTTTTCCTTTTACTAATACTGAGCGTCCATATGCCGGATACAAAGTTTTTACCAAATCTTTGTAAAACTTTGCGCTTACATAAACAAGAAGGGTGCTTGGATCATTTTTGTCTTCGACAAATACGGGAAGCCTACCCTGTTCCTTCGTATAATTTTTTATCGATTCTTTAACAATATACCTGTTAGGAATATCGCCATTGTACACATACTTCTCTCCTTTTCGAGTGATAACTTCATTTACCATGATTTTACGATCATAGCAGCAGAAAGCCCACGACTTGAGTCGTGGGATGAATGCGTCAACAGAAAGTTTAAATAAATTAAAATATAAAAAAACATTGGATTGTTGTACAGTTAATTGGGTTGTAACCACAATTAAGCTGCTCAATCGTTAAGTGTTCAAACCACGAACACGTTGATCAATATTATGAGATTGGGACTACAATCTCTCGGTTAAAATCCGTAGATGCCCACGACTTTAGTCGTGGGAGTAGTCACCTTCCATATACCCAATATTTGTCCCCTTTGTGAACGATACGAGTGTTTGAACCACCAGTTTGTTTCCAGTTATCTGCTACCCGTTGTGCAGATTGTTTTGTAGGACAACCGTAGGTGTACCCATCGTAAATCCCGTTAATCAATTCATATTCTGATCCCCCAAACATCCTGAGCGTAGGGGGCAAATACTCCAGTTTTGCCATTTTTAACCGACTCCAACAATCAACTTGTTATACCACTTACTTAACGCAATAAGTAATAAAGATTTTGTTTGGAGTTTGTTTATAAAAAATGAAAAAAAAGATTAATGCTGTTTTATTTCCTGAATTACACCGATTAAATTTTCTTTCCCGTCTTTTAACCCAAAAATATGACAATCCCCATTCGGCAATTTCTGAGTGGACCCCGTTATTGCCCCAAGTTTGTAGAAAACATCAACACTTTGTTCAAACGAGAGATCTTCAATTATAAAATCTTTTGTTTTAACCCTATATTTCGATTCGACCATCTTCACCATCTTTTTCCAAAAGATTTTCATGTTCTGTTTTCACCCGCATCACCGCAAGTTCTTCAGCAGACATCATATCACGCATCCAATTATCATAATTTGACATCACTGAATCTATCTTTTTAAATCTTTCATGTTCTTTTCTAAACATAGCTTCTATTTCAGAATACCATTTTACTTTACGGATCTGACTCCTGATTAAACGTAGTTTGTATGCATATGCAATTCTAAATGCATAGGGATGAGATTCATATCCTTCTTCTACCGCCACTATCAGTTTCGTAATCCTTTTCACAAGATCTTTTTTATGCGTCAAAATCAACCCCCTCCATTTCACGAATCTTAATGAGAACATGATATGCAGTCATTTTCCCTACCCGCTCAATGCGCTCATCGAGAGTTGAGTTTACAAGCATTGCCAACCACCAAGCATTTTCCTCACGATAGGCATCATACAACTCACCAAGAGGCTTCTCACGCCATTCCAGAATTGTTTTGGAGTAGATGTCGTTTGTCTGGTTAAGTGCGCTAAAATAATCCATGTGATGCTCCAAAAAGATTATGTGGAATCTCCATCTTCGACATACTTGTACGAAGAGAAAGATGTTCTGAAAACCGTGCCGTGTTCAATCATATCGGAAATAACAAGATCAATGTCTTTATAATTTCCAAACAATCTTGCCCGTAATTCCTTCTCAGAAATCGGGGTTGAAACACCATCGTATGATTCGGATACGAAAGCCATTTTTTCTACCATCCTGTAGCCTCATGCTACCAAAAAGATCTTTGGTTTTGAAGTATTTAATACATTTGTCGAATAAAAAGAGTTTATTTTGATTGAAAGTTAATCGGTTTTTCTTACCCATAATGCAGAAACATATTCCCCGCAATGGTTGTAGCAATATGCTTTCCTACCCGTATGGTTACAAAAGATTTTTTGGGGATCTTCATCAGATTCAGTATCCCGACCGCAAGTTAAACAACATTCTGCAATTGTTAAATTAGAGGTTTTAAATGACATCTTTAATCCCCCTTCTTTCTCCGAGCAAATATTCGTTGAAATATACCGGATTTCCTTAACGGGTTTTGTTCTGGATGGGAAACGGGGGGCGTTGATACCGATTGGGGATTTATACCCACAAACGATGATGGATCGTGTTGATTAAATGGGATTGTAGATGCAGGATTCGGTATTTCCTGAATTGGTTCTGGATTCGGTTGATAATATACCGGAGCAGTGACTACTTTTTGTTTTCTGAAACGCGCAAACAATCCTCTCTTTTGCGGGGCTTCATTATATTGATTCCATGAACCATGTTCCGGGAAATGCGCGACCCTACATTCTCCTGTCGGGATTAATTCTTGCCGATGGCATGGTGCCATAGGACATCGTAATCTCTTCCCTATAAGAGATTGATCATACTCTTCAACGGTAGCGAACTGCCAATATCCGCATCGGGGACATGCCATTTTTATATCAATTCTGCTGTTTTTCATCTAAATCACCATTTAATTCCACATCACAAGATTCGCGTTCACTTGTCAACCATTTCCATGCAAACACCATTGATAGATTTATTGCAAGCCATAAACCAACAATTACAAATACAAAATCCCAATATCCCATGCATATCACTTTAACACTTTATCTATTAAATCTTTTTTGAAATAATGGTCTTTTTTCAATTCAATGAATTTTAATTGAGCGCAATTGTAAAATGTTTTCCAATCCACCTTCTCAGCATCCGAATGATAATTCAAAGTGCCAACCTTATATAAATCGACAAACTCATGAGATCTATCTATCAAATCTAAGGTTTGAGCCGCGTTAAATACAGGTTCTAATGATACCCAAGTCTTTAATCCAATCTTCTTCTTCACATACTCCAAAACCAATAACCTCTCCCCAACCGAAGCCGTGTTTGGTTCATATTGTTTTTGCATTTCTTCATCCGAAAATGCTAATGTAATCGCAAATGTCAGCTGATCCGGGTATTCGCGATATATGTCAAAATCCCTATCCGCGCGCGCACCACCTTTGGTTAAGATAGTTACATTCAATCCGCGCGATAACAAGATTTCTAATGCTTGACGAGTGAGTTTGTGTTTTACATCTGCATGACAATACGGATCCGTTGCAAATGACATCAGAATTGGTCGTGTATCCTTTTTATCAGATAAATAATCTGCATCCTTTACTAACCGGGATAATGCATCGGGTTTTGGCTTGACTTCCCTGAATGATTCCATTGTTTGTTTCAGGGTTCTTGGAGCATAACAATAGATACACCCATGATCACATCCCGAATACAAATTAACTGCTAATTCAGCATATTCTAATGCTTTACCTTTTGGTTCATAAATTATCTTCATGGTTTTTCCTCAATTCTTTTAATTCATCATAAGATTTTGTTTTAAGTTTTTTTCCTTTCAATTCTTCGCATATTTTTTCCCGAATAGTTTTCTCAATAAACCCGCTTTGTTTCATCTCGATATCAAGCCATTCATCTACATGCGCCACAAACCCGCAGTTTGCACATTTCCACGAATCTCCATCAGGATTCCAGATCTTTGCTTTTTCACCATCAGGTATCCTTGATTTGCAAAATTCATTACAATCGCAATGTTGAGGATACCCGCAAATCGGACATAACAATTTTGTCATGATCTAACTCTAACAGGCAAGAAACCCATGACTTTAGTCATGGGAGGAATGCCGTTAATTTTATATATCTAACAGTCGATACAAATGTGTGCAAGGACACTCCCTCCGGGAGCAAACGGTTATTATGCACACATCTACGGGTTGCCCAATCAACCAACCTATCGCACTCCGCTTTGATTCTATTGGGATCAAAGAGATGGAAGGGCAAACCAATGATTTTAATCGTTGGTAGTTGATACAACCATTCCTTCGGTTTCTTCTTCCGATAATTCAACAAACTGGTTTGTGTGTTCGCGCGGGGGCAACGGACACCAATACCTGCCATCCTGCATCCCATACTCGATAATTGCATCGCAAACGGTATCCAGATTGATAGGAGTGTAATCTATCATTTCAACAGATACGTTCACGGTACAATTCTCTGGATGAATATGAGGATACAGAAGAGGTTCGTTATTATGCAGATGACCGTGTATCACCCACCCATTATGTTGCCGGATACCGCGTCTTCTCCCCACATCACCGGGATCATGGATTAAGATGAAATTGATGCCTCGATATGTAAGTTTTCGGTATGAATGCATGAATTTGGGGAAATGCTTATCGTGGTTTCCTCGAATGAAAATCTTTTTACCCAATAATTCCTGCAAGATCCCGCCATTCCCCATACAAAAATCACCAAGGAAATACACCAAATCATCAGGATTTACTACCGTATTCCAATTCCTGATGATTTGTTCATCCATTTCACCCGTTGAACCAAACGGACGGTTGCAATACTCAATAATTTTATCATGATGGAAATGCGTATCGCTGATGAGAAACACCCGTTGTTTCTTACAGGGTTTTTTCTGTAATTTTCTTTTCAATATCATCACCACAGTTTAAGAATTTTCCCGATAACCTTTCAGAATTAATCTCAATCGGTTCTCCATCATACGCCAATAGCTTGGTTAATGGGACATTGCCTCTCATCAAACCCCATTCCATCGGGACCTCGATATCCGCAGTGTTATCTGCACATACCCGTATGATTTCAGCAGGTTTCCCTCCATATAACATAATCGTTCCTGCCTTTATTTCATTAATTTCATTATCAGCCATCCAGAAATACCCCCTTGATTAACGGTTATCAGAATCAAAATGCTCTTTCACATACTGAGCGTTTTCTTTATCGTCCGGTTCTGCCGGATCCGTAATATCAAGATCTGCGGGGTCGAGCAATCCTTTTTCCACCATTTCACACAGATATGCATCCAGATCGTTTATCACACGGTTGTTTTCTAATGACATTCCAATCATCAATCCCACATACAATTTTTCATACTCGTCCACATGATCACACATGGTTTTCAGCGCGCTAATTGTATCTGGTGCTGATGCAAATACTTCATTGGAAATTGCAAGAATCTCTGATAGACGCTCATCAGAGATACCTAAATCAAAGTGTAATCGAGATAAATCAAGTTCTTCAATCGGGACGTTCCCTTCATCTTGTGTAAACGGAATGTCAGTTGTTTCGCATAAAGGAACTAATTCATCCGTGTTTACAGTTAATGTTATGATTTTGTTGTTTATATCAAAATATTCGATTTCGGCAATTGAATTTGATTCATCAATTGACTTTATATAAACAACATTATCACAATACAATGCAGACGATTCGGGTTCAATCATATTTCCAGTCATTTAATTACCTCGATTATTTACAAAATTCTCGATTCAACAATTCATCCATACATACAATATTATGGACGGTTTCACGATTGGGTTTCATCCATTCAACCAATGCCGTATTTTCCTTCCGGTTTATAGATACAACTGTTACCGCCTGTTGTTTCCGTTTTGGAAAATACTCATGCCAAGGAGCATTGATGGGATCGGGGTGATCCCACCATGCCGGAGATCCCGTATGCATTTCTCACCCCAATCACACTTCAATCGCGTAAAACCGACCATCGCCGCTCTTCAGAACTTTTTGAAGATCGTCACGTAGCGGGATTAATGCCTCTTCTTCAATCATCTTAGAGATTTTTTCAATCTGAGAATCAATCTCCTGATCGCGCGTAACATTCAGGTTACGGCAATGCTCTACCAGATTCCTTAATGATTTTTTGGTGTTTTCAGGGAGCTTGTCTTTGCCGCCATCAGCTGTTAGTTTTTCAATCCTCTGAAACACTTTGCTGAATACCTGATACTTAATCGAACCAATGATTTGCTCATAGAGGTTTCCTTTGGCAATCATTGAAAGATCCAGTGGTAAAAACTCGATTTCAGCCTTTAACGAAGGATCAATCTTTTTCAATTCTTCGTTTGCAGTCGCATATGCCTCTGCCAATGCCTTCTTCCCATCGTCATTCACAAGACGAAGTTTGTAGAAGTTTAAGGAATATCGTTCCCTTGGACCGTAAACCATTGCACGAACCGAATGAATCTTGTTCCTCATCTCTTTCTCATAGAGCCAAGTGATTTTCTTTTCTTTGTCACTCAGCACTTCCGATTTTTCAATTTTAAATTCGCTACTAACGCGCGTAGAAATCACGTACAGTTGCTCCATGCCCTCAGCTCCTTCCATCAGTATTTCCCCCCGTATGATGTCTGGTATCCTGTCATACCACCCGAATAAGATTCGGCTTTCTTCTTCTTGTCTTCAATTGACGTATCAATACCCACCGACTTTAAAAATCGGAGAATATCATCCAGTTCCTTTTCACAGGCACCCCCGGCAAAACCGCTTGCATCAATACTGATACCCTTGGGAGTGTATTTGATTTGGTATTTCTCATTTGCCATGATTAGTACCTCTGTGCATTTTGTAGAATGAAATTCTCACCGCGTTCCTGCGTTGTCATGTACCGATTCTGCTGAAAATACATATCAAGCGCAGATTTCTGGTATTCCATCACAAACTGGTTCATCAGCGATTCGGATGTTCGCCGTGAATCGCTATCAACCTGTGCCGAGTATAGACCGTTTGCGCCCTCAGTCATTCTTACGCGCGCATATGGCTGATTTGTCGATATGACAATATCACGGTTGCCAATAGAATACTTGAAATTCGTGTTGTTCTTTTCTAACGACATGAGTGCCGTTTTAATTAAGTTCATGTTCTCTTTTGCAATCTTTACGTCCACTTTTAATACAGTTAAATGTGACATTTTATCACCCACACATTCCTTCATATTCAACATACGAACCAATACCTTTCTCCGCAAGAAATAAGCGGAGATTGGTGATTTCTGCATCCGTTACACCCGATAGATCCATGTGAATCACATCGGGAGTGATGCTTATCCGAAAACATTCGGTTTCAATCATTTCTTTAGGTTCATGCATTTCACGCATTTTACTCTACCACCTGAGATAAAGAGAGAACTTGTTTCAGCTTCGTGAACTGTTACCTCTCTACCACATAACATACATTGCTTCCCTGACATTTTAACATATCGGTTTGCATCTGCATATGCATTTTGATCTTTTTCTGATTGGTTTGATTGCACCACCGACATATCGTTGATTTCACCACCCATTGTTTCAGGCAATGGTTTTGTATCACCCACGCTATCATTTCCAAATACACGATTGATGTGACTGCTCCCACGACTAAAGTCGTGGGCATCTACGGATGTTATCCGAGAGATTGCAGTCCCAATCTCAATATATTGATCGCCGCGTTCTGATCCCGATCCATCACCAACCCACAATGCGGGCA
>Ga0334886_1004171_pt1 | contig 12061 bp, 10 predicted proteins | sample GraSluR1_MG_9_FD_207232 | JGI IMG/M metagenome (GOLD analysis project Ga0334886, IMG submission 207232) | Sludge microbial communities from methane-producing bioreactor in Wageningen University, Netherlands - Granular Sludge_27_06-R1 | ecosystem: Engineered > Bioreactor > Anaerobic >...
TAATAAGACCGGTGAAAAAAAATTTGCCGAATTATTTTTTGATCGAAAGTAAACTTCAACAAACTATTTATGAGCATTTTGGTTTATTTGATCTAGATAACAACGAATGTCAGATAATCGGAGAAGTCGATGATATGTTGCTTCATCAAGAATTTGAAGAATTAATGGATATAAAGATTTTGGACTGCACATTGCAAAAGTCGGATAAATTTGATTTTTCATTGAGAGACTGTAGAAGTATTGAGAAGGAATTTCTAAATATATTTCATTTACTGCAAAGAGATAGAAAATCATAGATACGTTAATTTTATATATTTTTATTGATAATAGATATCTAATAGCTGCTGAATGTATTATTTTTATTGTCAGTATACTTTTGTTATGTTATCATAATATGAATGAATTTGTATATACTTTGCATAGAGCAAAGAAAAGAATTATAAAATAGTATAAATTTTAATATAGGGACGGGTGAAATAACAATGCCAGCATTAAGCAACAAAACGAAAACTTTTACAGATTCTATTATCCGGAGAATGACAAGAATATCTATGCAATATGGTGCAGTCAATCTTTCCCAGGGATTTCCTGATTTTGATCCGCCAAAAGAAATTCTTGATCGACTGGTAGATATTGCACATATCGGGCCTCATCAGTATTCCATAACATGGGGAGCACCCAATTTCAGAGAAGCGCTCGCGGCTAAACAGTCAAGATTGATGGGCAGAGAAATCGATCCGGAAAGTGAGATTGTTACAACATGCGGAAGCACCGAGGCGATGATGACTGCAGTTATGAGCGTATGTAATCCCGGAGATAAAGTAATCATTTTTTCTCCGTTTTATGAAAATTATTCGGCCGATGCAATTCTTACAGATGCCGAACCGATTTATGTTGCCTTAAAACCACCGTCGTTTGGTTTTGATATCGATGAACTCGAAGCCGCTTTCAAACAGCGTCCGAAAGCGCTGGTGCTTTGTAATCCTTCAAATCCGACAGGTAAAGTATTTACTTATGACGAACTTAAAATCATAGCGGATTTTGCCCGAAAATATGATACATTTGTTATTACTGACGAAGTATATGAACATATTGTGTATGAACCGAATAAACATACTTATTTTGCATCATTGCCCGGTATGTTTGAGCGCACTATTTCTTGCAGCTCTTTATCGAAAACATATTCAATTACAGGTTGGAGACTCGGCTACATCATCGCACCCGCACATATTGTTGATATCGCAAGAAAAGTGCATGATTTTCTTACCGTTGGAGCAGCCGCGCCGCTTCAGGAAGCAGTTATTACTGGGCTTAAATTCGGAGATGAATACTATAAAGAATTGTTGAATAAATATACGCATTTACGTGAACTTTTCTGTAGCGGACTTGACGACTTAAAACTTACATATTCAAAGCCTCAGGGAGCTTATTATGTAATGGTAGATATCAGAGAATTTGGTTATGATGATGATCTTGCGTTCTGCTTAGATCTATGTGAGAAAGTCGGAGTTGGTGCAGTACCCGGATCAAGCTTTTTTAAAGAAGACGTCAATCATCTTATACGTTTTCATTTTGCAAAAAAAGATGAAACGCTTTATGATGCGCTTAATCGTCTAGCGGATATAAGAAAAAAAATGAAATAGCTTAATGCTTTTCCAAGTTTTAAAGACCTTAAGGTCTTTTTTATTAAATAAATTTGCTGTATATTTATTAAGATTAAACCCATTATGCAAAGCTTGACACTTATTATAGGCTTCAATATAATTAAGTTAATTGGGTTATTTTTTAAAAAAATATGCTTAGGAGGAAGATATATGAAAATATTAGTACCAATTGATGGGTCCAAGGCATCTTTTAATGCAGTTGAAGAAGCAGTGAAAATAGCAAAAAAAGAGGATAGTATTATCAAGTTGCTTATGGTTGCCAATATCAATTTGTCAAGTGATCTTGGGAATCTAATGTTCACCCATGGAAATTCTAAAGAATATGACGATGATTTTTTAGAGATATATAAAAAGAATGCGGCTGAACTCCTTGATTCAGTTGCAAAAAAATATGAGGGAATACAATTTGAAAAAGAAATTGTAGAAGGAGAACCTTATATTAAGATTTTAGAGATAGCAGAGAATGAAAAAGTTGATTATATTGTAATGGGGAACAGAGGTTTTTCAAAGATTAAACAATTTTTTTTGGGTTCCGTTGCTCAAAGAGTAATCGCGGAAGCACGTAGCCCTGTTGTGGTAGTCCATGCTGAAGCAGACGACGATTAATATCAATTAATAATTTTATATGTATGATTTTAATAACCAGTAGAAATTTATTTAATAATTTCACTGGTTTATTTGTTTGTCGTTCACATTTTTAAATACCGGTTTACATCTATATTATAATATAAAACAAAATTAAACAAATCAAGACAATATTTGACAGCGATTACAAAATAAGATATAATAAAAATGCATGGATTGTTTCTTGCAAAAAATCTTTGAAGGAGGATATGTTTATGAAAATATTAGTGCCTGTCGATGGCTCTAAAGCATCAGTAAACGCTACGCAAAAAGCGATGGAAATTGCAAAAAAAGAAGGCGGATCAGTTAAATTTATTACAGTTGTCGATAATGATTTTTCTAATAATGTAGGAAACATTATTATGACACAAGGCTATGTAAATGAATATAGCGATGAGTTACTAAAAATGTATAAGGAAAATGCTGCCAAATTACTTGATTCGCTCATCTCCGGGCTTGATGCGGGCGGCGTAACTGTTGAAAAGGAAATCGCAGTAGGAACGCCGTATGTGAACATTTTGCACGCGGCAGAAAATGATAAAGCGGATCTAATCATAATGGGCAACAGAGGGTTTTCGAAGATTAAAAGATTTTTTATAGGTTCAGTTACACAAAGAGTTATTTCTGAATCTCCATGCCCTGTATTGGTTATCCATACAGAAGCAGACGAATAGTTTTAAAGCAATTTTATTGCAGATTTATTAAATACCAGTGAGCAAATACAAATTTATATGTATTTTGTCTCTTGCTGGTATTTTTTTGCTTGCTTAACATCAAATTTTTAAAAATTGTCTTTAAAAAAATTGTTTATGTAAAAGAATTTAAAAAATGATACAGTATTTGAAAAAAATTTAGATTGTTTACATTATAAAAATTTGATGTTACCATAATTTTATATATGATAGGAGGAAACAATGACAAGCAATTCAAAGAAGTGGAAGCATGATTTATATATAATCATTTTTGAATCAGATACTCCCAAGGGAAAAGCATTCGATGTTGCCTTAATTATTAGCATATTGCTTAGCTGTATCATCGTCTTGCTCGATAGTGTGGAACGCATTAATATGGAATATGGCTTCATATTATCTGCGCTTGAATGGATTTTTATGATCATTTTTACGGCTGAATATGTTTTGCGTATAATTTGTGTTGATAATCGGCTTCATTATCTAAAAAGCTTTTTTGGAATTATTGATCTATTGGCAATTCTGCCAACGATGATAAGTCTTTTTTTTCCTGCCGGTCAATTTTTAGTGATTATAAGAATTTTAAGATTATTTCGTTTATTCCGTGTATTTAAGATGTCTCGTTATATTAAAGAATCAACTGTTTTACTGAAAGCATTAAAAGTGAGTTTTCCCAAAATCATCATATTTATATTTACAATGTTTTTTATCGCTATGCTTGTAGGCTCTTTAATGTACATTATCGAGGGACCGGAAAATGGCTACACAAGCATTCCGCAATCTATGTATTGGGCGATTGTGACGGTTACAACAGTGGGATACGGAGACATTTCTCCGCAAACCACTTTAGGTAAAATTGTTGCAAGCGTGTTAATGATTTCTTCTTATGGCATTTTAGCTGTGCCGACTGGAATTGTAACTTTCGAGCTTGCTCAATTGTCCAAAAAATCATCTCCTGAAAAAGAATCCGAAATAACCGAAGAAGTAGTAAATTATTCAAAGATTTGCCCGTTTTGCTCGCATCAAGACAATGCAAAAAATGCGGTTTACTGTAACCAATGTGGAAAACCTTTATAAGAATTGCGATCTAATGAATATAACAATGAGTTATTTATTACTGATTGTTCAGCGTATAGACTTATATCCAAATAAACCTAAATAGAATCAAAAATACAGGTACGATTATCAATAAATAAATAATTGTTGAATAAATAAATGAACTTAAACACATATCAGGATCGAGTCTGTAAATTTTCGACATCATGATAGCCATATTAGAGCCTGAAGAGGCCGATATAATGAAAATGGTTTTTAGCATAATTTCATCTTTAATAAACAAAAAAGATAGACCTGTAACGATAACGGGCACGACTATAAATTTAATAATAGATACATCACGTGCTACAAGTTTATATTGTTTAATTTTTTTGAAATCAAACATGGCGCCAATGGGCACAGCAGCAGTCCAGGCAACCATATGCACAATCGGTTTTATAAAGCCATCTACAGCTTCGGGACGGGGAATTTTAAGTGCGGCAAGGATCATCCCTAAGATAGTAAAATATAAAGACAGCTGATTTAGAGAGACTAATTTCTTGAAGATTGAAATCTTCTGGCTTTTGCCCTCATGTAATCTTTGATATTTTGCGGCGAATGGAAAGCAATATCCGTAAATAAAAATATTACCAAGCACTAAAATCACTCCTGTATATCCATAGCCCGCTTCCCCAAGAAGAAAAAACGCCGTCAAAGCACCAAGGGTGCCGGCATTAAAAAGAGACATTGTCAGTGTGTAGCTGCCTTGCTGCGCATAATTGAAATCATATTGTTTTACGGTCTTTTTTGAGATGAGCATAGGAATAATTTGCATTAGCAGCCCTGTTATAGGAAGCCATATAAAGCTCATTTCAATTTTTAATATCCAAACAGAGAATAAACATGCCAGAGGATAGACAACCCATAAATTAATACTAAACAAAAAATCTAAACTGTTTTTATGTAATCTGGTAAATTTTACAAGTAGATATCCTACAGAAAGCGGCAATATAACATCATAAAAAAAAGGCGCAAATTTAATTATAAAATCCAAAACGTCACTCCGTTGTCTTATTTTAGTTGAAAAAAATTAAAGATATGATAGAAGTACTTTTACTATTTTACGTAATTACTTTATAGATTGTCAATATTAATTAAAAAGAAAGAAGAGGGATTTGGTAAAAACATTATATAAAGTTAAAATTCAATATATTAGTATAAATTTAAGCGTAGTATATATTATATACTACGCTTAAAAAGAAGGCTATATACTGTCAATATGTATGCATTCAATCAAGATCTAATCCCTCATTGCTTTCACTGCTTCAAATTCATCCTCAATTTCTTTGGATGGTTTTTCTGTAAGCAGCGATACAATGATAATTAGGATACAAGAGAAAATAAATGCTGGGAGAAGCTCATATATATTCAACATACCGCCAAACGGCCGAACAATCAATTTCCAAATAAAGACCATGCCGGCTCCTCCAAGCATGCCTGCAATAGCACCTCCACGTGTTGTCCTTTTCCAAAACAACGAGAAAAGCATAATCGGACCGAATGTTGCGCCAAAGCCCGCCCATGCGAAGCTAACGACCTTAAAGATAATGCTGTTTTCATCAAGTGCGATTATAATACCTATAAGTGCAACGATTAAAAGAGTGATCCTACTGATTAGCATGATTTGTTTATCCGTTGCATCTTTTTTAATAAGCCCTTGATAGATATTTCGTGAGAAGGCTGAAGCGGCAATCAGTAAATAAGAGTCGGATGAACTCATTGTTGCAGCGAGTATCCCTGCCATCATGATTCCTGCAATAATGGGATGCATGAGTGTTTGTGAAATGACAATAAATATATTTTCTGATGCTGATGATGTCAGTAAAGTTGTGGGATATAAAGCTCTTCCTATAATTCCAATTAATACGGCAGCTGCAAGAGATATCACAACCCAAACAACGGCTATACGACGTGATTTTGTGAGCTCGCCCGTAGAACGAATGCCCATAAATCTAAGCAAAACCTGAGGCATGCCGAAGTAGCCGAGTCCCCATGCCATTGTAGAGATTATTGTAATAAATCCATATGGTGCGGCGCTGCCAAAAAGCGCGGCGCCCGAAGCGGCAATCTGTTGTATGCCGGATGCATCCACAACCGGTTGTGCAATACCGAAAAATTCAAAAAAACCGGGAATATTTTGTGCATTTGTTATGACTGCATCAATTCCGCCTGCAGCGGCAGTACCCGCAAAAAGCACAGCGATCAAAGCAAAAATCATAACCACGCCCTGTACAAAATCTGTAGTACTTTCAGCTAAAAATCCACCGAGAAAAGTATATATTAATACAAAAACTGCTCCGATGAGCATCATAAGCTGATAATCAAAACCAAAAAGTTGATTGAACAATTTTCCGCATGCAACAAAACAGCTTCCTGTATAAACCGCGAAAAATATTAATATAAATACGGATGCAATTGTCATAATGACTTTTTTGCTTTCTTTATATCTGTTACTGAAAAATTCAGGTATTGTAATCGCGTTTCCTGCTACAATTGAATATCTTCGAAGTCGTTTGGATACCAGCAACCAGTTTAGATATGTACCGATAGCGAGTCCGATCGCTGTCCATGCGGCATCTGAAAGGCCGCACCAATAGGCCACGCCCGGCAGCCCCATGAGAAGCCATCCGCTCATATCGGAGGCTTCCGCGCTCATTGCGGCTACCCACGGACCGAGTTTTCTGCCGCCTATAAAAAAGTTTTCGGAATCTTTATTTGCAAATTTTGCAAAATATATACCGATGACGATCATCACACACATGTAAAGAATCATCGAAAGCAAGGTAGATAAAGAATTGCTCATTATAAAATTCCCCTTAGTAATTTAATTGTTTTATTTTTAACATAATTTCTATTATTTTATCATAAGGTATGACTATAATAATAGTCCTAAATTTAATTTTTAATATATTATCATCAACCTTTATTTTTATTCAAAGAATTGCTTTTTTTATTGCATAAATTACATGACAAGTATACAATCAATACATAAATATACAGAGAACCAAAAATATATCAGAATATTTTCATAGAAATATATAAGACGGGGAACATAATATTGTCAAAAATAAAATTTCATTATTAAAGGTGAAAAATGCTAACAGTAGAAAAGATATACGAGGCATCAGCGATGCTGAAAGGCGAGGTTCGGAGAACGGATATGCTGTTATCATCGAATCTTGCAAAGGAATGCGAATTATATTTAAAAGCGGAGAATCTGCAGATCACAGGCTCATTCAAAGTAAGGGGTGCCTGCTTTAAGATATCCCAGATGACAGCAGAAGAAAAAGCAAGAGGTGTCGTGGCATGCTCCGCGGGCAACCATGCGCAGGGTGTGGCAATGGCTGCAAAGAAGAATAATATCAAATCAACTATTTTTCTTCCGAGTACAGCCCCGATTTCAAAAATAGAGGCAACAAGACGTTTCGGTGCAGAAATCGAGCTTGTTGAAGGCGTATATGATGATGCTTATCAGGCAGCTTTGAAATATCAGAAAGAAACAAAAGCAGTGTTTATTCATCCTTTTGATGATGAACAGATCATTGCGGGGCAGGGAACTATAGGCCTTGAAATCCTCGAACAGTTGCCAAAAGTAGATGCGATCATTGTTCCCATTGGCGGAGGAGGCCTCATTTCGGGGATTTCGTATATTGTAAAAAATTTAAAACCAGACTGTAAAGTCTATGGTGTCCAAGCCTCGGGAGCCGCAAGCATGTTAAAATCCATAGAATATAAGAAAAGGAATGCCCTGGAGTCTATATCAACGTTCGCAGACGGTATTGCTGTGAAATATCCGGGTAAGCTGACATATGAGCTTTGTTCAAAATATGTGGATGATATCGCAAGTGTGAGCGATGATGAAATTGCCCGGACTATTTTAACACTCATGGAAAAGCAAAAGCTTGTTGCGGAAGGAGCCGGTGCGGTATCGGTTGCCGCAGCTTTGTTTGATAAATTCCCTTTAAAAGGGAAAAAAGTATGTGCCCTTATATCCGGCGGCAATATTGATGTAAATATCTTATCACGTGTGATTAACAGAGGACTGGTCGCAAGCGGCAGACTGACCAATTTAACGATTGAGCTGCTTGACAGGCCGGGACAACTCAAAGATGTCTCAGCAATCATATCAGACACAGGAGCCAATGTTATAAAGGTCAGTCATAATCACGGAGGCGAAAATACAGACATTATAGGATGTTATCTTAAAATATCAATGGAAACAAGAGATTACTTGCACTTAAAAGAAATCAGAAAAACTCTGGCAAGAAAAGGATTTAAAGTACTGAGCACAAGATAAAAATAACTTACTCAAAAATTAGCTTTTGAAAAGAAACTGTGTCTTTATAGGGCACAGTTTTTTTATTGTAATAAAATCATTTGTATCAAAATAAAATTCATCTATTATGCCATTCTTATCAAAGTTAAACATTTACAATTGGATTATAAAAATTGTCGAATTATGTTATAATCTTAATGTAATTATAAACGGAGGCTTTTTATGAATATAAAAGAAATGACAAAAGAACAATTAATAGTTTGTATTAATGATTTAAATAAAAAAATTGAAGAACTCAAAATTGATAATACAAATGCATACAAAGCAAATGCCGCTTCACGTGTATTCGACGAACAATTTTCTATTTTTTTTAATACGGCTCCGGTTGGTTTGGTTATTTCAAATATGCAGGGCACTATTATCAATGCCAACAAAACTATTTTAGATTTGCTGGGATATACATCCGATATATTTACAACAATGAATATTTCCCAGTTATATGCAAATCCGACTGAACGCAAAAAAGTATTAGAAATATTATATACTCAAAATCATGTCTTTGAATTCGAGATCATGTTAAAACATGCGGATGGCACATTGCGAACGGTGCTTATAAATGCAGATTATATTGAATCTAACAATGAAAAAATAATTCTCACCTCCGTTTTTGATATTACTCAGTTTAAAAAAATACAAGATGATTTAATGCTTGCGGAAAAAGAATATCATTCACTCTTCAACAACGCACCCATAGGCATTTCCGTCGTTGATGCACAAGGCAATATTATTGCCTGCAATGAAGCAATCCAGGAATTGATGGGATATAATGAAAAAGAACTGCACAATATGAATGCATATGATTTTTACTATGATGCTACAGAGCGAAGAAGATTATTGCTTTTGACAAGAAAATCAAATATCATACGGGATTTTGAAACAAAATTCAGGCATAAAAACGGAAGCGTTATCAATGTACTGATGAATACCGATTTGATTGATTTTAAAGAGCATAAAGACGTACTTCTGACTTCGGTGCGTAGTATTACAAATTTAAAACAAATAGAAGAAGAGCTGACCAAAGAAAGAGATTTTATCAGCGCAGTATTAAATACTGCCGCTTCTTTGGTCATGGTTTTAGACAACAAGGGAAAGATTTTACGATTTAACAGAGCCTGCGAAGAAACAACAGGGTATTCGTTTGACGATATAAAGAATACACATATATGGGAAAGCTTGTCTGCAGATCCTGCTTTATCCAAAGACAGAGTAAAGCAGCTTCTTCAAAATAATCCCCCTCGTACTTATGAAGCCGTTTGGATTACAAAAGGCAGTGATGCACGTCTTATCTCCTGGGCGATTACTACACTGAGCAATCAAGGCAAAGTGGAATATATCGTCGCTACAGGGATAGATATCACCGAACAAAGAAAAGCAGAAACAGAATTAAAAAAGGCTAACCAACAATTGCTTTCGTGGGTGAAAGACCTTGAAAAGAGAACGGAAGAAATGAATCAACTCATTGAAATGGGTGAACACCTGCAAAACTGCCAGACAATAAAAGAAGCCTGTACAATCAGTACGCAATACATCGAGCAGATGTTTTCATACAGTCATGGCGCCTTATATTTAATCAATTCATCTAAAAATTTAGCTGAAGCTTTTGAAATGTGGGGGGAGCCACCGAATACGGAGAGGCTTTTCACTCCTTTAAATTGCTGGGCTGTGCGACGAGGCCGGCCTCATCTAATAGACCAAGAACATAAAGGTTTGCTTTGCGAACATATTCACCAGTTAAACGATGACGGCCAATATCTTTGTGTTCCTTTATTGACATCGGGCGAAGTTATTGGCATCTTGCATATGAACTTTAACCCTGCGTCGGCTAAAATACAACAAGATGTGGATTTTAGGTTATTTAGCGAACAAAAAATCCAGCTGATTGTTACCATTGCCGAACGTATCGCCCTTGCCATATCAAATTTGAGACTTAAGGAAAGCCTTCGTCAGCAATCTATTCGCGATCCGCTTACCGGTTTATTTAACCGACGTTATATGGAAGAATCATTGGAACGGGAAATTTCACGAGCCAAACGGGAAAATACGTCTATCGGTGTTATTATGTTTGATATAGACCATTTTAAACACTTTAACGACAATGCCGGTCATGATGCCGGTGATACGCTTTTGAAAGAATTAGGTCTTTATCTTCGCAGAACAACAAGAGCAGGCGATATCGTCTCACGCTATGGAGGCGAAGAATTTGTCGCCGTACTTCCCGGAGCTTCCTTAAATGAAACTATCCGAAGAGCAGAGGAACTTCGCCTTGGCGTAAGAGGGCTAACTGCATACCATATAGGCAAACCGCTTGAAAAATGTACGATTTCTCTGGGTGTATCAGCTTTCCCGGCACACGGATCAACAATGGATATTCTTCTGAAAAATGCAGATAATGCTCTATATAAAGCTAAAGAAGAAGGCAGAGACCGCATCGTAGTTGTAGATGATTTATAAGTTATCTATTATAAAGATGACCAACTAAAATAAAAAGCTAAAAGTATTATTATAGTAATATTTTTAGCTTTTCTATTAAATGATATACTAGCTTTTTATATTAATTCTATCAATGTTTTGCATCAATCTTGCATGCCATTGACTGATCATCAATCGTATCAGAAATGATATCTGCAAATTCATCTCTATGCTTTTTGAACCACGTATTTGCGTATGAGCATGAGGCGGATGCCACAATACCTTTTTCTCTCAGATATTTTGCGACTTCCTGCATAATTTTATCGGCAACTCCCTGTCCTCGCAGTATCGGGTTCACATACACATGATCCACGTCTAATTGCTTATCCGATTGCAGTACAAATGTTGCTTCCGCAAGTAATTCGCCTTTTTCATTAACGGCATATATACGACTGTCTTCATATTTCCAATCCATACTATTCTCCTTTAAATAAATCATGTTATTAATTGCTTTAAAATATATTATAGCATAAATTTACTCATATAATCATATATCCTTTTAATGCTTTATTCATGGCTCTTTTCTTACGACCTCTATGTATGATTCTTCTATTGAAACAAACCTCCTAACCGCCCGTTATTTCCTCTAACGGATTAATGCTTCCTCTGTTTTCACCTGTGCGGTCATAGCTGCCCTGATTGATTCTGTTGACCAGCCTGCTCAGCGGCAGAGACTGTATCCACACATACCCCAGTCCTGTAAGGGTTGCAAGAAAAAGACCTTCTCCGTCAAAAAATCCGCTCTTAATATCGGATGCTAAAGCCACATCATAATTGACCGTCTGACTGATTGCCACCAGACAACCTGTATCAAGTTTTAACATCTCTCCCTGTGCTAGTTCTTTTTTAATAATCGTTCCGCCCGCATGCAGAAACACAAGTCCGTCCCCAGTTAGCTTTTGCATGATAACCCCTTCTCCGCCAAAAATCCCCGCTCCCAATTTTCTTTGGAGATAAATATCAATATTTACGCCTTTTGCCGCGCATAAAAATGCATCTTTTTGACAGATCAATATGCCATTGAATTCGCTTAATTCTACAGGAATAATTTTACCGGGATAAGGTGCCGCAAACACCCACACATGCTTTATTGCGTCCTGTATTCTGAAAAACGGTCATAAACAGACTTTTTTGCCACCTCGGCAGCTTCGTTTGTTTTCTTCACAGCATTTTCCCCTAAATAT
>Ga0334886_1004176_pt1 | contig 12050 bp, 8 predicted proteins | sample GraSluR1_MG_9_FD_207232 | JGI IMG/M metagenome (GOLD analysis project Ga0334886, IMG submission 207232) | Sludge microbial communities from methane-producing bioreactor in Wageningen University, Netherlands - Granular Sludge_27_06-R1 | ecosystem: Engineered > Bioreactor > Anaerobic > Unclassified...
GCAAAAACGAAACCAAATCTTCAGTGATATCTTCGTAAGCCGCCCCCCCGGGGCCAGGATACAACAGACGGCTGGTGCGAGTCACAGTCGGTGTAGTGTTATCACCCTGGATCATGTGAATGACACCGACATTCACCAACCCAAACTCAATCACATCATGCCGGTCAGGAAAAATCTGTGAACCATCGCCCGCCAGCAAATGCACCATCGGGACTTCTACCTCCGGTTCTTCGTGAATGGTGGTTAAGGCTTCTCTGAACGGCAGTGCGCAGCGAATCGATTTGCGATGCTCGCGAGCCACATTGACCGTTCGGTTGATGCGGGAAGCCTGGTCAGCATACTGCACAAGCAGTTCGCGCACCTGCAGGAGTTGGTCTTGCGTTTCACTCATAGCATCACGCAAAACCTCACCCATCTCCTTCACCTGCGATCGCACCTCAAGATAATTGATTGGCATAACCTGTTCCTTCTGGTTTCAACAGCTTCAGTATAGCATAAATGTTCTACTACGGCATGGCTGCCCGCCTATCTGACTAAGTATTTTTCTCCCGGTTATACTACAATAAGTTCAGCAGAGAAAGGTTACATACCTTAGGTTTTCAGGCTACAGCCGAACAGAATGGAATGGTTATGCAGCGTGACAGACATCTCCTATTTATCACCACACTCTTCCTGGCCATTGTCGTGATCAGCGGCTGTAATTTTCCGCCCTATCAACAATGGCTTGCGCAGCGAACAGCAACTGAAACCGCTATCTCCTCTGAGTTTGCTGTTGGTCCACAGTTTCATGCACTTTATTACAGCCTGCCTGACCCGCAGCGTATATTCGGGCAACCGATCAGTCAGCCATTCATTGACCCGGTGAATGGCCACCTCAGCCAGTATTTCACCAACATGCGCCTCGAGTATTATCGAGACCAGACCGGCAAAGAACTATTTTTCCTGTCTACCCTTGGGCGGCAGTTATTTGAACCGGCAGAACATGAATACCTGCTTATTGAGAAAAATTGCGTCACCTTGGAAGGCAGCCATTTTCCTATCTGTCACGAAATTCGGACATTTTACGAACAGAACAACGGCATTCAGATTTTCGGCGCTCCTATCTCGCATGTGTTCACCCTAAACAATCGCTATTACCAATATTTTGACAACGCATGCCTGGTTTGGGATCCAATGAAACCAATCGATCGCTCTGTCTCATTGGTCAACCTGGGGGAACAGTACCTGGCAACACATGAGCCTTTGCGTTACACCATTACCAGCCCCATCAATCCCACCATGACCATTGATGGTCAAGACACGGACAGTGAATTCTCTGTCAGCATATCGGTTGAACACATATATCTCAATCCATCAACCCCACAAACCATCACCATTTTGGTGACCGATCACACTGATACCCCTGTCAGCAATGCCTGGGTGACAGTCTGGGTCATGTTGCCAGACGAAAGCTACCAGGCATACCGCCCGGCAGATACCAACGAGGATGGTATCACCAGTCTAACACTCCCGCCTTTCAATATGTCCTCTTTGCAGTTCAACGACATCGTTCAGATACAGGCAGAAGTCCAAAAAAGTGGCAATTACGGGGTCGGGCGTTCATGGTTCAGGATCTGGCGATAGAACCCTTCACGTAACTCACGAACCCGTTCGCGCGAAGCGCGTTCATACACCATCGCATAATTTAAGCGAGCGGCTTGTTTCCGCATATCATTGTCCGAAAGCGCCAGCAGGATCGCCTCAGCAAGTGCTTGGGGAGAATTCACATCAAACAACAGTCCATTCTCACCATCATTAACCCATTCACGCAACGAATCAAGGTCGGCAACCACCGGAAAAGCCCCCATCACCATCGCTTCCAGCAGCGTGTTCGGCGTCCCGTCATGCACCGATGGCGAGACCATCACGGCTGACTGTGAGAACAAATGCCACAAATCTTCCTGTGACAGATAAGGCAGTAAACATACATGCTTCTGCAAGCGGAATTCTTGCACCCATGCCTCTGCCTGCGATTGCCCCGCCATTGAAGGGCAGAGAAAATAGACCGGCATGTCTGCCTTCTCTATCACCAGCGCAGCAGCCGCAAAGAAGGTGTCATTGCGAATATAGCCCGGCCGGATGCCGCGCGGGTTAATCACCCACAAACCTGCCGGAATTTGCTCGATAATGTCAGATGACTGACTACGGGTTTGCTTCATCCTCTCAAAATCAATGCCACCCGAGGTCAGGGCGACCATCACCGGCTTTTGTGGTGCAGACCCCCACCGTTGCGCCAGAGCCACATCACGCTCTACATCCACGATCAAGCCATCTGTTCGGTGAAGTACCTGCCGTGTCAGAAAGCCCATCCATTGGCTTTTTGGCGCATGCAGGGTCAGGTCATTGCCCCAGATGGACACCACAAAAGGCATGTACACGGGCAAAGCGCGATAAACAAACATCGCCTCAAAAGGGATGCGCAAAGCATGCACCAAATCAGGCTGTGTGTCCTGTATGATCTTGCGCAATTGCCCTCGATAAAAAAGGAATGTCAACGGGCCCAGAGAATAACGCAAGGCTTGAAACATACTACGGTTCCGCTGGACAATTCGCTTGAGTTGGAAGCGAGATTTGCCCTGTTGCCCTGTGTTATCGGCAGTCTGCCCTCCGGCGAACCGTGAAAAACACACTGGTAGGACGTAATGGCAATCACTCCCTTCGATCTGATCGCAGAGGAAGGTGGATACAAAAAAAACAGTGTGCCCGCAAGCAATCAGGTCTTTGACCCAATTGCGCGTGATCGGGCTGCGCCCGTCAGCCACCACCAGAATTTTCATGAATTGCCATCCTGGACATAATGAATCGCGTCAATGAACTTCCTGACCATGATTTCAAGATTGACCTCATCACGGGCAATGCGGTAAGATTCCTTGCCCATATCTGTCAATGCTTCAGGTGCTGACAGCGCAGCACGCAGCGCATCCAGCAATCCTTCTGGATTGTTGGGATCGATCAGCCAGCCATTTTCTTTACGCACCATGTTCGATTGGGTGCCATCCGCCTCAGCCACAATCACCGGCAGGCCAAAGGTAAGCGCTTCCTGCACTGCCAACCCGCCGGTACCTGGCAAGACAAATAGATCGGCTCGCTGAAAAAAAGGGGCAGCTTGTTCGCCATGCAAAGCGCCAGTGAAGACAGTGTCTGGCATGAGATTAACAGCAAGTTCCTCTAACGCTGATCGTTCAGGGCCATCCCCCACGATGGTTAGCTGCAAAGCATAACCTTCTCTGTCCAATTTCGCGCAGGCTGTGATTAATTCATCAACCTTTTTGCGGGTCTGCAGACGCCCGACATACAAAATGTGGGTAACGCCGTCGGCAGGCCGTGCGGTATAAGAGCCTGTCGGCGCTGGCAGAACCGCGTTAGGCGCAACAAAGATCGCTGCCTGCGGGAACCCCAAAGCCGCATATTCCATAACCCCTTTGTGACTATACGCAATCATGGCATCAAATAGCCGTAAAAACCTTCTCCAAAGAATGCCCATCAGGCTTTTTCCACCCTCCGGCACACCCAACCCCCAGCCGATTACCTTCACGTCATGTTTCTTTGCCCAGCGCAACGCCGCATAACTGGACAAATAACGCGGATTGGCTTCCATGATCATGACCTGCGGCTGCCACTGGCGCAGCCATGAAAGAATATTGGCTTGCACACAAAAATAAGCCTTGCCCCGCCCAACATGTAAATTTTTGGCTGCCACAAATACACCATGGCCAAGTTGACATGCGGATGAAATATGTTCTTCTACGCGTGCCTGCCCGGCAAACAAACAAAACCCATTGCCGCATGCCATCGCCAGCTCTTCGAATAAAGCTTTACGATAGGAGGGAAAAATCCGCTGCTGCAACCCTACCCGCACGTCAATCTTCTCAGCCATGCTTACCCCCGGCGCACCTGCACGGTGGAACCATTAGCGCCCTTGATCACCTCAATCTGATGAGGAAATGATTCGCGCAGGGATTCAAGATGCGTGATGACGAAGATTTTCTTGAAATCACCCTGAATGGCATTGATGGTGCCAACCAAACGCTGCACGCCATCGGCATCCTGGCTGCCAAACCCCTCATCAATCACCAGGGTTTGCAAACGCGCGCCTGAACGTGACGACAACATACGCGACAGCGCCATGCGGATGGCGAAATTCACCCGAAAAGCTTCTCCGCCTGAATACATTTCATACGGCCGCACCCCCATCTGGTCACTGATGATGATATCCAATGTTTCCCGGCGGTCAGAGCGTTTGCTGTCTTTATACTCCCGCTGCGATCGCAGGTTCACGGTCATGCCGGTAGTGCTCAATTGCTCCAAAATCTCGTTCGCCTGTTCCTCGATCTCCGGGATGGATTGTTCGATTAACAGAGCCGGCACACCATTCTTTCCGAATGCCTCTTCTAACGTCTTGTACCGGTCAATTTTTTTGGCGATTTGCGACCGCTCTTCTTGTAAGACTTTTTGAGTTTTTCGTTTTTCTTCAAGGGCATTCAGTCGCTGCTCACCCCCGCCGACTTCCTGGCGGGTCTGGTTCATCTCACCGCGCAGGTCTGACAAACGCCTTTTTTCACCCACACAATCTCCTGCCCCGGCCATGCACTCATTCAGCAGCTCCTGTGATTGCTCATACAGTTCTGTAGCTTCTGCCAGCGCTTTCTGCTCAGAAATCACTGCCTGTTCCTGCATCAACAGCACCTGTGCCAATTCCCCCAACACACCTTGGGCTTTTTTCATCTCCTGATACGCCTGCCCATATCGGCGGCCTTCCTGCACCTGTTTCCGCAAGGTTTCATGTTCAGCAGGATCGTAACCAAGCTCTTTCAACGCCGCATCAATCACTGCCAAAGCTGCCCGTTCCTCATGGCAGAAATCCGCGTTTTCTATCATGTGTTGAACTTCCAGCAAACGCATCTGTCCACCCGCCTGCCATGCGTCTAATTCCTGCTGCATGCGTTCAATGTTCCCTGTCAAAGAGGTGATCTTCTTCCCCAGGGTGCCCACCAATACTCTTTGTTCTAAATCTTTTAACCTCTTGATCTCCCCATCCAGTTGTTCTAACGCCTGTTTGAGGGCTGTCAATTGCGCCTTTTTTTCATCATAGTCTGCTTTCAACTGCCGCGCCTGTTCTTGATACTGTGTGAGCAATGCTTCGCGGTGTTCAGCCGTAAGAGGCTGCCCGCAGGTTGGGCAGATGGTGGCAGTCAGCCCGCGCAATTTCTTCTCGCGGTCCTGCAGCCGGTCAAGTTCTAATTGAGTCGTCAGGTACTCGTGCTGCAGTTCATTCTTTTGAATATCAAGCGTGTCGTATCGGTTCTCGAGAGGCACATATTGCTGTGTTATTTCAGATGTCTCTTGGTATTCCTGGTTGGCTTTTTCAAGTTCTTTCACCTGTTGGGCACAGTTATTCGCCATTGTTCGCATATCTTGCGCACGCTCTTGCAAATGATGCAGTTCTGCTTCCAATCTGGTTTGGGTTTGGCTGAGGGTTTGGTTAGGAATCTCGCGTTGTTTGCGCGCATCGTTAAACCGTTTGGCAGTTGCATCCATCTGGTCCAGCGTCGATTGCTGCTGCTGCCAGTTGTTATAATCTGCCGTGATCGTGGCTTCGTTTTCCATCAAATTTTGATAACGATCCTGCTTATCAGCTGTAGTCTGGTAGGCCGCTTCTGCTTCCTTTAACCGCGTTTGGATACTGTCAACATTACGCTCCAGCAAAGCAGCTTGCTTTTTCTGGTTGGCAATGCGTTCCTGTTGTTTACTGATCTCATCCACCAGCTTTTCCTGGGTGGCAACCAGTATTTCCACCTGGGCTAATTTTGCCTTTTTCTCGACCAAATCTTGTTTGATCTGGTCTTCTTTGCTAAGATCATCTGCAATCCATTGCAGGCGCCCGTCTAAAATTCCCAGCTCGGATTCCAATCCGCGACGCACATCGGCGGTTTTTTTCTGGTATTCATCCCACACATCCAATTCAAGGATCTTTGCCAGGGTTTGTTTGCGTTCTGAAGGCCGCTGCTGCGCAAACAGATCCGCTTTGCCCTGCAGGAAAAAAGAGGCATTGATGAATGTATCGTAATCCATACGCAGAATGCGCTCCAACTTATTCTGCGTGGCCGTGTTGGTTTCTTCAGAAAAATTGACCCACTTTTCTGCATCCGCGTCCCATACATTCAATTGCACCTGTTTGGTGGCACCTTTTTTCTTTGATCGTTCAATGCGATACCGGTCGCGCTCATACTCATATTCCAGCGTGACCTGAGCTTCTTCTTTACCAAGTGTGATCAAATCATCATCAGCACTGCGTGCTTTGCCGAACAAAGCCCACGTGATCGCATCCAGCAAGGAAGATTTACCCGCACCGTTCTGTCCGCTGATACAGGCTACCTCAATGCCGCTGAAATCCAGGGTGGTCTCTTCACGATAAGACAGAAACCCGCAAAGTGTTAGCTTGAGAGGAATCATTTTGCCTGTTCCTCTTCATTATTGGATGACGACCTGGCTTCACTTTCTACATTTTGTTCGCACTCTGGTCCCTCTTGGGGGGATTGGCTGTCAGATCGATAGATCAAGACGCGATCAACACGCCGGCCATCCATATCCACCACCTCAAATCGAACCCCATCTACCTCAACCACCGCGCCTGTTTGCGGGATATCTCCCATCTGTGCCATGATATATCCACCCAATGTTTGGAAACCGAATTCTTTTTCACCGCTCAAATCATCCACTGACAACAAATTCTTCAGTTCATCGATCGGCATGAGGCCATCCACCAGCCAGGAGCCATCAGAACGCACAATGGCTGACAGGTCTTCGCCATCAGCATTGGAAATATCGCCAATCACCGCCTCAATCATGTCGTACAGAGTAACAATACCCAGTAAACCGCCGTATTCATCGATGACCATCGCCATTTTGCTGCTTGATTTCTTAATCGCATTGAGTGCATCCAACGCCGGCATGCTTTCCGGCAAGAAGATTGTCGGCTGAATAAAATCACGCAGCTGAAAATCCCTTTTCTGCAGTCGCCTGACCAGCAAGTCTCTTGTGCTGACCACCCCCACCACATGATCCAGATCGCCATCCACTACCGGTAACTTGTTGTAATGGGTAGTAAAGATGACCTGATCCCAAATCTCCAACGGGTCCTGCAAATCCAGCCAATCCAATTCTGTACGCGGCGTCACAACCATATCGAGACGGCGATCACCCAGACGAAAAACCCCCTCAACCATCTCGTGTTCCGATTGCTCAAAAACGCCCAGTTCTTTGCCTGCCAGCAGCATTGAGCGAACTTCGTCTTCTGAGATCTCCGGCGAATCCGATTCTTCCACACCCAATATCTTCAGCCCAACATTGGTCGACCAACTAAGAAATTTGACCAACGGCGCTGATATTTTTGACAGGATGGTCATGGGACCAGAAACCAATTGAGCGAGTTTCTCAGGGTTGTTCATGGCAATGCGTTTCGGCACCAATTCGCCTAAAATCAAAGAGAAATAAGTGATGATCACAACCACCACTATCAGGCTCAGTTGTTGGGCCAACGATGGATTGACACCCCATTTACTGAATAACAAACCCAGGCTATTTGAAAGGGTGGCGCTGCCCAGCGCACCGCTGAGGATGCCGATGGTCGTTATGCCTATCTGCACCGTTGCCAGGAAATTATTGGGGGTTTCTTGCAATGTAAGCACTTTTTTTGCACTGTTGTCACCATCGTCTGCCTGTTGTTTTAACCTGTTTTTTCTGGCTGCTACCAGCGCGATTTCTGACAGCGCAAACACACCATTGAACAAAATCAACACCAGAATAATGAGCACTTGAAAATAGATCCTACTCCCCATCATTCACCTCTGTCGGCTCATTGGCAACAATGGACTGTGCCATTGCCAGCAGAATTTGTGTTTCTTCGGAAACCATCTGTTTGCTTTTTAGATAAATCTCCAGCAACTCAATCGGCGACATAGATGCCATCTGGTTGTCAGGGCTCAGCCGCACTCTTGCCTCCAGCCGCGGCCGTTTGACCAGCCGAAAATCAAAACAATCCTGGGTGGCAAGGTCAATAGCAGATTGATCAATTTGTGTTTCAAACCCTTCAGGGTATTCAATGATAAGCCGCACTACAGCATCGCGCATCTCGTCTTCTGAAGGCAGATGGCTGATGATCACCTGAGTAGGATTCAGGGTGGACTCATCGATGGACACTGTGCGGTCGATGAACTTCCGTCCCGGCAGTTGAATCCATTCCACGTTGGTTTTCCCCCTCTCAACTTCAGCAATGATGCAATACTTGGTGTCATCAATCTCACCAAAGTCAATCTTTTCTATCGAGCCGGGGTAAATGACCGGCGGATGGGCACCGTCGTTCAACGATTGCGGCTTGTGAATGTGTCCCAATGCCACATAATCAAGACGTGGGTCACACACCAGGCTGCGAGCGATCACAAAGTCGCCGCCCAGCATCACCGATCGTTCCCGACCATACTTGGCCCCCATCACAGACCCATGTGCCGTGAGAATCAGCGGCAGCCCCGGGTCTGCATTTTTCATATAAACTTCAATCAAATCACTCAAGGCTTTTTCAAAATTGACCTGGGCCTCTTCTTGCTGCAAATCCTCCCGATTTAACGATGCGGTTCGCATTTGAGATCTGGCGATCCATGGCAATCCGATCACTTGCGCGCCAATACCGCCAAGGTCTTCATTTGAGAGGAAGCACGGTTCGTCGATCACCTGGATGAAGGGGATATCGAGCGTGTCAAATTCTTGCAGTGTGCTGGCACGGCCCAACGCCGGTGAGTTATCATGGTTGCCGACCAGCAGAAGAGCGGGGACTTCCGCCGCAGAAAGCCGCATAATTCGCTTGCCCCACTCACGTTGGAAGGTCGGCGCCGGCGTGCGATCCTTGTAAGCATCGCCTGCAAAGATCACCAGGTCAACTTTTCGTTCGATAGCCGTGTCAATAATAAAATCCAGCGCTGCCAGATAATCTTCCACACGATAAGGCAGCCCGCTTTGCGGGTTGCGCCTGCCATAGTTCGACATATCGATATGGGCGTCAGCAAAGTGCAGCAATTTTATAGCCATGGTTGAATCAATACGCCCCGTTAACCGTTATTGTTGACATTTTTTGCCAGATAATGGCGCTGGAAATATTGCGAAAGCCCATACGCCAGCCTCTTCTGATAGAGATCGTTCTCAGGAAATCCGTTCATCAGTTTGTTCGCCATCGCTTCAATCTCATTCAGCGAAGTTTTCCGCCTTAGTTGCCGCTTGAGAAATGAATCTACCTTTTCCAAAAAACGCATCTGGTTATCGACGTCTTTCTTGGTGATAATCCCTGAACGCCCGCTGACCAGCACATAATTTTTGTAGGCTGGTGATGTCAGCAATGACAATGTTTCCAGCCAATCATCAATATCGGCATCATGCAGGAAGGGAGGCATATCAGCCACCACTGCATCTGCGATGAATGCCACACCGCTGCCTGTTGCCAGCGCCCAGGTGGCTCCTACCGCCGGGCCGGGATGATACTCAAGCACAACCGGGTGTTCGCCCCAATTCAGGGAAATTGATTCCGTGAAGGTAATTTCTGGCGCCAGCCAACGAAAACTGCTAAGGCCAGCCAGTAGTTCCCATTCAGCGCCGGTTTCCAAAATTTGCGCCCTGACCGAAACCGGCCGGGATTGATAGACCTCGATTAATGAGTTGTGGCCAATCAGCCGGCATTCCATATTGCGCAGCCCCAGGCTGCGGTCATGATGGGCATCCATCGACACCAGCATACGGTTGCCCACCGAACTGAAATTCATCAAGGAGGAACGCCAGGATCGGGAGTCTTCCGGGTAGATGGGTGCATCCACCATTAACAAACCCTGATCCATGGTGATGGCTCCCAGGATCACACCCGAATAACTGGTCTCTAGATATACACCGTCTGCAATTTCTTGCATATTCTCTGCTCCATAGAAAAAAATATAGCGAAGCCGTCACAAATGACGATTAACCTTTGTTGAAATCAAATCAATTGTACCGTAGATTGGATGCTCAAATGGAAACCTGAAAGGATTCATGCGCTTCAGTAGGCAAGGTAAAGTGGAACTTCGCCCCTGACTCATTATCACTCTTAACCCAAATGCGTCCACCGTGGGCGTTGACCGCCATTTTACAAAAAGCCAGGCCCAATCCAATCCCTTTGGGACCTTTTCGATAATTCACGCGGGTGAATTTCTCAAAAATCATATCAAGTTTATCCGGCGGGATGCCCGGCCCATTGTCTTCGACCGTGAACAAAATAGACTTCTCACCATCTTTTTCAATCCTGAATGACACCTTACCACCCACCGGGCTGTATTTTGAAGCGTTTTCCAGTAAATTGATCATCACGCGGCGAATCATATCTTCATCTACCCACAGTTCAGAAACAGGATCAACCATTTCCAAGGAAAAATCCTGGTTGCGTGATTCCATGATCGGTTGAACATCGGATATCGCTGTTTCTATCAATGTATTAAGATCCACCGCCTGGGCATCCATGATCTCTTGCTTCATCTCCAACCGGTCAATATCCAACAAGTTGCTGACCAGACGCTGTATGCGGTTGGCCGAGCGTGAGATCACCGAAAACACATCATCCACATTTGGGTCAAGGTTGTCTGGCATCATCATTTTTAACAGTTCAAGGCTGGAAATCACGTTGGAAAGCGGCGAGCGGATGTCATGGTACACCATCGACAACAAATCATGGCGCATGGTTTCCAACTGCTTGGATTCAGAGATGTCTTCTATGATCCATTGGATTCTGCCTTCAAGATCGCGCGGCATCATGCGCACAAACATTTTGACAGGCAAGTCATCGCTGTTCTCCATACTGATTAGTGACTCATAGGTCACGATATCTTCGGTCAACAGCCGTTCGAAATTTTCGCCCAGCAATTGGAAAGGCGCTTGATGCAGGTCAAATATAGAAGAACCGGCCAGATCACTGTCATTCTTGTTTAACATCTGGTAGGCAGCACGGTTTGCCTGCTGTATGATGCCATCACGATTGGTGATCAATATCGCAGCGATGCTATCCTGGAACAGTTCAAAATACTGGCGATGCATGGTCTCAAGAGAATCGAATAAAAGCGCATTATGTACAGCAATGCCCGCCTGGTCAGCAACCGCTTTGAGAAATTCAAATTGCTCCAGGCTGAACTGATTGGGCGTGGGATGCACAATGGTCAATATCCCCACCAACTGATCTCGCGCATCCAGAGGAATACACATGGCAGATTTAGCGCCAGTCTGGTCGGGCTGGTCATCCATACGCTTTAACCAACGCGGATCGACACTGGTGTCGTTTACAAACGCTGCCTGGCGGTGTTCGATCACCCAGGCAATCAAGCCGTGTTTGACAATGGCAGCAAATTGAGCAGCGTTGTTGAACTGCATTTTGCCGTTGTTGATCATGGCAGCATCAATGGGCTGGTTGTTTTCATCCAAAACCACCAGACTGCCGCGTTCTGTATTCAAAAATCTCACTGTCAGGGTGATCACCTGCTCCAGTGTGGTTTGTAAATCAATCGCCGTCGCCAATTGCGCGCTTAATTCATAAAGCAGGCGCAGGGTTTCAGCTGAATTAAAATTCACAGCGCTATTCATGTATGCTTCACCCAAAACATTCCATTATGGCAAGTATAGCATATCTCCTGAACAATACGGAATCTGCTCGCCAACCAATTCAGCCGAGAGGTCAAAGCCAAAATAAGGGCTGGGGTCAATCGTATTCTCAATCCTGGTTTCATTTAGAAATTGTCCGTTGTGGTCACTTTTGACAATAGAAAAATGCAAATGCGTTCCCACCGGTTTCATTGCATTGCCAGAGTAGTTGCCCTGGTAACCCAAGAGGGTGCCTGCTTCCACATACATCTCCGACGTACCCATCGGAAATGCATCTTGAATGAAAGAATTGCCTTCTGCATCTGCCAGATGGGTGTAATAGGCCCAAATCTGTTCGCCGGGGTGCAACGGAT
>Ga0334886_1004180_pt1 | contig 12043 bp, 11 predicted proteins | sample GraSluR1_MG_9_FD_207232 | JGI IMG/M metagenome (GOLD analysis project Ga0334886, IMG submission 207232) | Sludge microbial communities from methane-producing bioreactor in Wageningen University, Netherlands - Granular Sludge_27_06-R1 | ecosystem: Engineered > Bioreactor > Anaerobic >...
CATAGTCACTCGCGAACTCCTCCATTCCCCACATCCGCGAACCGACTTCCGTGATAAAGAGAATCTCCCCCGACTCAGGATCCATGTAATGACAGAGTTGGTACAGGAACGCCATAGTCATTTCGTGTCAAATCGACCGTTTTTCCTCCTCTTCGGCATCGCACCAGCCAAAATACACGCACCCGATACACCGCGAACAGACCGATCCACTGCATCCCTCCGGGCGGGGATCCGGTTGTACATCGGGATCATACATCGGATTATCTACGCGTATGAATGATCCGTCTGCCTGCATTTCGAAGACATCACGGTCTTTCCGCATCTCGTAATCCACGTTAAGAAGACAATACCCCTCGATATGGATGGGCGACCAGCCACATGCGGCAGGATATTCTTCATCAGGGCTCATTGGATCTTTCATTCACGTTCATGACCCAATGGGTTTGTGGTCGGACATGCAGCCCATACTGACAATGCACCCCAAAAAAAAGCATCCTTCACAAAACCGGCGCGATTGTGTAACCGGGTATTATAACTCCGCTCCGGGTCTTCAATAGGGAATGACCTTCAGACCCGAAATCGTTTTCAAGTGAGCATCACGGGATACAATTTCTTCACCGTGCCGGAGAACGATCGCGGCAATCAGCTCGTCGAATGAAGAGATCCTGCTGCCGCTCTGCTTGAGATCTGCAGCAATATCTGCATACAGAGATGCTGCTTCAGCATCGAAGGCAAGGATCGGAAAGTACGCGAGAAATTTCCTTGCTGTATCATACAGACCTGGCCGGGCGCTTATCCGTGCACCATACAGGAACCCGGCAGCTGAAATGGACGTGGTTTTCAGGTTGGAGAACTGTTCTGCAAACCCAATAGCACCCGGATCTTCGCGGATAAGATCGATTAAGAAGCAGGTATCGACGATGCTCACAATTGCGCCTCCCGGGGATGTACCTCATCGAGCTCCTGTTTTCCGCGTGTAACCGAAACCACAAGCTCTTCCCTGAGATCGCGGGGAAGTGATCTGACAAAATCCACAACTGATTTCTGTTCCCCCCGCGAAAGCCGGATGATGACATCTGAAAAGCTCTCTCCCTCGCGCTTCATCGATTTCAACGCCTGGTATGCGGATTCCTTGATATTGATCGTCTTCGTCGCCATATACTGTGTATACACAGTTAGTACTGTGGAGAGATAGAATTTGCGTAAGAAGGATGATATCCATCCCTGCACCGGATCCAAAAAATCTATCGACGACCCCTTACGTAAGCCTCCGGGAGAACACAACATTTCTCCCCGATTTTGGTGAGCACAACAGTCCGGCTTCTCAGAATAATTCCATAGGAACGAAACGAACGAATCAAAAGCCCGTCCCACCATCTCTCCCAACCACTCATCAGGGGAATAGAAAAGCACAAACCCAAAAACTCTTCCTTCCGCGATATCTTGGAACCATTCACTCATCGGGTATTCCGGCCTGTATGGAAAACCCGGTCATTGTGATTAAGAAGGTGAGTGCATGCAGGCAGTTCATCCTCCCAGGCTCAGGGCATAGGAAGACTGGTCGATAATTTTTCACGCTTTTCCCGGCCGGTCATACTCCCTGACCTCGAACCCGGAATATTTTGAGATATCCAGGAAATCCAGATCAGCCGTGAGAATCTCCGGTGCGTGATGTGCCAGTGCGCTGCCTGCAATGAGGATGTCAAATGCATTGACACGATTTCCATCCGACGCCATACATGCCCCGATATCACTGGCGGTCCTGGCTGCTGGGAGCGTGAAATCCAGTATTTCGATCTCCGAGAAGAAATGGGCAAAAAATTTCTCTTCTTTCGGTGATTTCAACCTCCTGACTCCCGCCATTATCTCGTAACAGGATATCACCTGACCGCGGATTTTTCACATCCAGAATGGCAGTATGAAGATTCGCGTTTCGGAAAAAATCAATGAAAAACGAGGCTTCAAGGATGATTACACTCTCGATTTCCCCGATTTGCGGATCTTTTTCGTCAGATCCTCCAGGTCATCAAGAACCCTTGAATCTTTCAGTGCCCCTGAATAATCGCGGATATCACGATTCTTTGTGCTGATCAAACGGTCGATCACGTCGGAGAAACTATCGTCTTTCTCTTTTAAGGTAACAAGCGAATGATTTCGTCTCATCGCGGATCGTGATTGGGTTTCATTGCTCAATGCACGTATACACGATAGTATTCAAATTTCATGAAGATTTATCGGCCAGACTTTCCAATAAACGGCATGTCATGGGCCTTTCTATCTCCCGGGTCCCAGCATCTCCAAAAGGCCCTCTTCGAGAGAATACCCGGGCAGAAACCCGAACCCCTCTTTCGCCTTTGAGATGTCGGCAACCGATCGCTTCACCTCTCCCGGCCTCTCAGGGGCATACTCCGGGCTGCCCGAAAACCCGGACAACGTTGAGAGGATCGACGCCAGATCGTTCACGCTCGTCTCCTTCCCACTGGCGATGTTGAAGACCCCTGTCGCACCGCTCTCCATGGCCCTGATGTTGGCGGAAACCACGTCCTTCACGTACACGAAGTCCCGTGTCTGCTCGCCGTCGCCAAAGATTTTCGGGGGTTCTCCCCTGGAAAGCCTGCCGATGAACTTCGGGATGACCGCGGCATAATCGGAGTGCGGGTCCTGGCGGGATCCATAGACATTGAAATAACGGAGGAATACCGTGGAGAGACCATAGAGATCTCCAAAAAGTCTCCCGTACCCTTCCCCGGTCAGCTTGGCAAGGGCATAGGGGGAGAGGGGATCGACAGGGTCATCCTCCCGCTTGGGAAGGCCGGGGAGGTTTCCATAGATTGCAGCCGAAGACGCGGCAACGACCTTCCGTACACCGGCATCCCGTGCAGCAATCAGAACGTTGAGCATCCCGGTCATGTTCACTGCATGGTTCGTGAGCGGGTCGTCGATAGATCCGGGCACGGACACGAAGGCTGCCTGGTGGAATACCCCGTCCGCACCGCAAAACGGATCCTTCAGGAATGCCAGGTCCGTGATGCTCCCCTTCCAAAAGATTGTTTCGGGATATTCATCCCGGATCGCATCGATCCTCTCCATGCTGCCGGACGAGAGATCGTCGACGATCACCACCTCGTGACCTTTTCGGAAAAGACCTTCGCAGAGGTGCGACCCGATGAATCCCGCCCCACCGGTGACAACGTATCTCACAGTCGATCCTCCCGGTCCGCGTTCCTTCCAAAGATCATCGCCGTCACTTTTGTTTGGTATCCGTTCCACTCAGTTTCGCGGTTCATCGCATCACTTCACTCTGTTAGCCGGCCCCTTCCTTTAAGTCCGCTGTTCATCGACTTTTCCTCCGTCGCCCCTCTCCATCCAGCATTTTGATACTATCGTCGCCACCGCCTGCAGGTCACAGCCGTTTCCTCGTCACTGTGATATACCCCCCCCAGTCCGGGTATCACAGGAGACGGTCAGTAGGATTCTCAACCTGGCTTCCATGCCCGGGTTCCTTTCATCGCCGTTCCTTCGAGATCAACAACAGGTAATCCTTCACCTCTCCTTCTCCCGGTTCCAGTCGTCCTCACGCCGTTCGATGTCGTCCTCGCCAACGTAGTCGCCGGTCTGCACCTCGATGATCTCGAGCGGTTCCTTGCAGTTGTTCGCGAGCCGGTGCCATGCCCCGGCCGGGACAAAGGTGCTCTCGCCCGGCTGCAACACGAGCTCTTTATCGCCGACCGTCACGTGGGCGGTCCCTTCGACGACGACCCAGTGCTCGCTCCGGTGGAGATGCCGCTGGAGGGAGAGACGCCTGTCGGGAAGGACGCTGATCCGCTTTATCTTGTAATTTTCGGCCGGTTCGAGTACTGTGAAAGAACCCCAGGGCCGGTGGACCGTGGAATGAAATTCCGCCCTTTCGTCTCCCTTTTGTCTGAGTGAATCGACCAGGACCCTGACGTCCTCTACATGGTCCCGGGACGCCACCAGGACGGCGTCGTCTGTTGCGATGACCGCCATGTTGGAAACACCCGCGGTGAGGATGAGCTGGTCACCGATGACCAGGTTGTTTCGGGAATCATGGCCGAGGTACTCGCCCTTCACAGCGTTTCCGTCTCCGTTCTTCGGAAAGACCGAGTAAAGGGCGTCGAAGGTCCCGAGATCGCTCCATGCGCAGTCAAGGGGGACGACCGCTGCCTTCTTCGTCTTCTGCATGATCCCGTAGTCTATCGAGATCGACTCGACCCGTGCGTAGGCCTCGTCTGCCGGTGAACGGAAGGCCTCCGCGATACCGGGTGCAAGAACAGCACATTCCGAGAAGAAGAGCGATGTGTTCAGGAGAAACATGCCCGAGTTCCAGAGATAGCCCCGCTCGACATAGTCCCGGGCGGTCGCCGGGTCCGGTTTCTCGCGGAATTCCTCGACCACGTATCCTTCTCCATTCCCTGCCGGCCTTCCCGGCTTTATGTAGCCGTAGCCGGTATGTGCGGAGCTCGCCCTGATGCCGAAGAGCACAAGGTGGTCACGGGCGAGAACCCGGGCCTTCACAAACGCCTGCCTGTACTCGTCGCCGGCATCCATCAGGTGGTCGGAGGGGAGGACCGAGACGTCGCTCGCCCCCCAATCCTTCTCGATCACCTGGAGTCCGTAATAGATGGCCGGGAGCGTGTTCTTCCCCGTCGGCTCGACGATCACGTGCGCATCAACCCCTGCACCGTCGAGCTGGTCCCGCACCAGGAACCGGTGCCGGTCCGAGGTGATCACGTATATCCCGTCCGCATCAGAGAAGAGGAGTGCCCGCTTCACCGTCTTCTGGAAGAGCGATTCCCCGGAGAAGAGGTCGAGGAACTGTTTCGGGTAATATTCGCGGCTCAACGGAAAGAGCCTGGTGCCGGAACCCCCGGCCAGTATCAGTGTCTTCATGAAATCCGGCCCTGTTTTTGTCATTAGGATATTTGCATCATATATGAAGAGGTTTTTGGGAATCCGGGAATAAGTGCATCCCAGAAAAACCGGATCAGTCAAGGATCCTTCCTTAGAGCAGAGGGAGGAGATGACAAGAGGAAACTCACATCGTCCGCCGAACCGCCTCCGGGACACGGAGAGGCACTGATGCATCGCCCCGGGCTTTACAAGCCGGAGTGATCAATGGGACCAATGTTCGGGTGACAACGATGGGACCAATGATTGGGTGGTAGACGATGGAACTTCATCATCGGGTGACAGGCGATGGAACTTCATCATCGGGTGACAGGCGATGGAACTTCATCATCGGGTGGTAGACGATGGAACTTCATCATCGGGTGACAGGCGATGGAACTTCATCATCGGGTGGTAGACGATGGAACTTCATGACCGGGTGGTAGGCGATGGAACTTCATCATCGGGTGACAGGCGATGAAACTTCATCATCGGGTGACAGGCGATGGAACTTCATCATCGGGTGACAGGCGATGGAACTTCATGACCGGGTGACAGGCGATGGAACTTCATGACCGGGTGACAGGCGATGGAACTTCATGACCGGGTGACAGGCGATGGAACTTTATGATCGGGTGGTAGACGATGGAACTTCATCATCGGGTGACAGGCGATGAAACCCATCATCGGGTAATAGATAAGAGATCCACCGGGGTCTGTAAAAAGCGGTGGTGCTCCCTGCAGTCACCCCCGGGATTTATCAGGGGCCACTGCCAAATACCCATTCATATGGTCTCTCTCGCCGATATTCGGGATGCCGCGGCCGCCATAAAGGACCACGTGATACGGACGCCGCTGGTCTACTCGCCAACCTTCTCGGAGATCACGGGCGCAGAGGTCTACCTGAAGCTCGAGGCCCTGCAGAAGGCAGGGTCGTTCAAGGTCAGGGGAGCAACGAACCGAATCATCGCCTGCCGGCAGGAGATCAAAGAGATGGGTGTCATCGCAGCCTCGGCAGGCAACCATGCACAGGGTGTGGCAGTCGCCGGGAGGATGGCCGGCGTTCTGGTCACCATCGTGATGCCTGAATGGGTCTCCCTCTCCAAGCAGGAGGCGACGGTGGGGTACGGTGCCCGTGTCATCCTGAAGGGAGAGACGCTGGAAGAGAGCATCGGCCATGCCTGCGACCTTGCAAAGAACGAGGGCTACACGTTCATCCACCCGTACGACGACCCGGCGGTCATCGCCGGCCAGGGGACGGTCGGGCTCGAGATCATGGAAGACCTGCCTGGTGCGGACCACGTCATCGTCCCGGTGGGTGGCGGCGGGCTGATCGCCGGTATTGCCACGGCGGCAAAGGCGATCCGACCGTCGGTACAGGTCACCGGGGTGCAGGCCACCGCATGTCCCTCGGCTGTTGCTGCGCTGACGCAAGGGAAGCCGGTAACGGTCGCATCGGGCCCCACCATCGCCGACGGCATCCGGGTGAAGCGGACCGGCGGGATCGCCTTTCCGGTGATACGGGACCTGGTCGACCGGGTGGTTCTCGTGGACGAGGTGGAGACGCGGAAGGCGGTGGTGCTCCTCCTGGAACGAAAGAAGATTCTCTCCGAAGGGGCAGGCGCAGTCTCGCTTGCCGCCCTGCTTGAGGGCCGGGTCCCGGTCAGGAGGGGTGAGAAGGTGGTTGCGGTAATCTCCGGGGGAAACGTGGATCCATTCCTGCTGGAACGCCTGCTCCGGGCAGGCCTCTTCGACTCGGGCCGTATCATGCACTGCTCGGTGATCCTGGAGGACGAATCACTGACGCTGTCGGGCCTGGTTGGGCTGCTGGGAGAAGAGGGCGCCACAGTCACACGGCTTGACCCGGTCAGGGCCGAGCCGGGCCTGCCTCTGCACCAGGTCAGGGTCGCACTCGAGCTCGAGATACGGGGGCCGGACCACCGGGAACGGATCCTCGCATCGCTCAGGGAGAAAGGGTTTCGGACGGTCCTTCCTGGTTCCTGGGCAGGTCAATCCTGAGCGATCCCACGTGGAGGGATGAGACGGCATCCCGGTCAAACGGCGGCGACCGGAAGGTGATCGTGCCCCCGATGATGTCCAGGTTCTCGACTATCCCGAGCGTGATCACCATCATCTCGGGATCGCAGAGCGCAATGACGAGGTCGCGCCAGTCCTCGTCGCGGAACGTCTCCGGCATCCTGCCATGCACCCCTATTCCGGCAAGGGACAGCGTACAGGTGGACAGCTCAGAGAAATATCTCTCGAACTTCCTGGTACGGTAGATCCGCCTCCACCCCCTTCTCCGTTCCACCACCTGCGCGGAGACCGGGACCGTTTTTGTCTCCATCCGGGGATGACGGCGGAAGTTGACCGCGATCCCCTCCAGCTCATGGCCCGACTGGATCGCCACCAGCAGGTCGGGCTGCAGGAGATCGATCATGCGGATGTGAAACTCCTGCGCCCCCGGCTCGATCACCCAGCCGGGCGAGTCGATGATCAGGTAATCCGCCCCCTCTGCGGCTGCCTTCTCCTTCAGGCGGGCGGTCGCAACGATGTGCTGGAGCGTATGACCGACCGGTGACGTCGATCCAACGAACCGGAGAAAGACCGCATCGGGATCCTCCGGTGAATTGTGGTACAGGGCAAGACCCACCGTGGTCGGAGGGCCGATCGACGACTGTCCCGTATCACAGTCCAGGTAGCCGACCGTCCCCTCAACTGCCAGTTCCCGGGTGAGATACCTGCAGAACGTGCTCTTGCCCCTGTCGGTCGCACCCATGACATAAATCACCCTGCACGGAAGGTCTACGACAAAACCGAGGATATTTTCCCACTCTTCAAGCGCTCTTATCTGTGCAGCCACTGATCAGGCGTTTTTGCCGCGGGCAGACATATAGGGATCGATCCGGATCATGCGTGATCAGTCACCGGCCCGGTCCGACCGGTTCTTCGTGATGGAGAGGACGTTTTTCCCGTCCCTGTACTCGTATCCGACCGAATCCATCGTCTTTTTGATGATAAATACCCCGAGACCCCCGATCTTTCGCTGATCCACATCATCGCAGAGGTCAGGGGGCTCAACCGTCAGCGGGTTAAAGGGCACGCCCGAATCCTTGAGTGACACGGTGACCCTCTCAGGGGATACGGCAAGTTCAACCTCAATCTGACCCTCCTCTTCCCCGTATCCGTGCAGGATGATGTTGCTGCAGGCCTCGTCCACGGCAAGACCCACCTCGAAGATCTCCTTTTCGGAGAACCCCTGCCCGGCGAGGTGCTCCCCGATGAACTCGGCAATGGTGGGGAGGTTCTCCTTTTTCGCTTCCAGGACGAGTGCATGCCATTTGGTCATATCGTTCCAACCTTCAGGACCATGAGTGTCATATCATCGAACTGGGCGGCCCCTCCCGAGTGGACGGATACGGCACTGTTTATCTTTTCTATTATATCGGCGGGCGGGAGATTGATGTTTTGGCTGACGAGTTCCACGAGCCTCTCCTCGCCGAACTGGGTATACTGGTCATCTATCGCCTCCGTCACCCCGTCGGTGTAGAAGAGGAGGACGTCTCCGGGGCAAAGATCCATTGACCGCTCCTCGTAATCCGCATCTGCAAGCGCCCCGAGCGCGATCCCGGTGATCTGAAGGGGGACCGGATCACTCCCGGCCCTGAAGAGCAGGGGAGGGTTATGGCCGGCATTCACGTAGGTCAGCCGGCGGGACTCGTGGTCGAGGACCGCAAAGAAGAGTGTCACGAACATGCCCGACCGGGAATCGGCACTGATGGTTGCGTTGGCCCCCTGGATGGCCTCCCGGGCCGCACTGTGCCATTCGGCATTGGCGCGGACGACCGTCCGGGAGAGCGCCATGAAGAGAGCCGCGGGAACCCCCTTGTCGGATACATCGGCGATGATGAGACCGGTCTTCTTCGCCGGTGCGGTGATGATGTCATAGAAGTCGCCTCCCACCTCCCGTGCCGGAATGCTGGATGCGGCGAGACTGTACCCGGGAATGCCAGGGATCTTTTCGGGCAGGAAACTGGTCTGGATCTCGCGTGCGATCTGGAGTTCGGCATTCTTGCGCTCCAGTTCAGAGTGGAACAGGTCCCGCTCCCCCCGGGTCTCCTTCTCTTTTTTCAGGTTCGCGATGATGAAGGAGAAGATGAACATACCTGCCGCATTTGCCACGATCATGGGAAAGGCGACGTCCGATACGACCGCGACCGCCTGGGAGAGCGGCCGGCTGATGAGGAGAACAAGCCCCATGTGTATACCCTCGATGATGACGGCCAGAGAGACCGCGACCGTGATCCCGGGGAACTTTTTCCCAGCCACTATATAGACGAGCCCGGCAATAAGGCCGGCCAGGATGGTCGCGATGGTGCAGGGGACCATCGTGAACCCCCCCATCGTCAACCGGTACAATGCCCCGATCAGCCCCGACATGACCCCCACGAGCGGCCCGGCCACGAGCCCACCCACGACGGGCCCGAGATCGCGGACGTTGATCGGGGCCCCGAGGATGGAGATGCCGCTCTCAGACCCGTAGATGGAGAGGATTCCGAAGAGCACTATCAGGAAGAGCTGGTTTTTCCAGGTGAAGACCCCGTCGAGCACCTCGGAGAAGAAACGGGTGCGTGTGATCAGGTAGGCAAAGACCACGATCACGCACATCATCTGGAAGAGGACGATGGACGTGGAGAGAAGAGACGGAAGCATCGGTTCAACCATGCTCATACCCGGGCATCGAACGACGAGACGGCATCTTCCGGAGATGGATATATGGAAAAGATGCGCTGGAACCCGGCAATCTCAAAGATATTTTTAATCTCGGGTTTTAAGCCAGCCAGGAGCAGCTGCCCGCCGTCTTCCCTCAACCTCTTGAGCGAGGCGAGCATCACCCGCAGCCCCGCGCTGCTGATATAATCCAGATCCGACATGTCCACCACGATCCGCCGCTCCCCTGCCCCGATAAGGCGCGACAGGACCGCCTCCGCTGCAGGCGAGGAACTGGCATCCATGCGGCCCGAAAGAGATACGATCGTTGCGGAACCCGAACGGGACTCATCCACCCGGAGGATATTCTCCATGAGCTCTATTTCGACGTGATCCAATATGAGGATAGTCCTCTTCCGCATGAATCGCGAACCTGAAAGCAGTGTATCATTCTGCCTCCTCGCTGTTTTGGGTGAGGAGACTGAATCGAATTGGTATCTGCATACCAGTTCAGTCACTCACAACCGCCGCCGGGACGTCCTCACAGAACTCATAACCCAATTGCTCAAAATCTGAAGGTGACCGCAGGTGACCCCGGGTCGAGGGCGGAAGCCTCGCGGTATTTTGGGGGCGGCGGCGTGTATCGCACGTGGGGGTGTGGGGGCGGATAGCCCCCACAACAGGTATCCGGTCCATCAATCCTGCCCACACCAGGTAGCGGAGAGCCATGATTCTTCGCAAATTGCCCCCCGTGTCCGGTCGGTAGGGATATTCCAGGAGAAACTGAGCATTTTCGTCTGGATTCCGCATGAACCGACCAAAAGGGGCTTGATGGCAGAATAACCAGATATTGCTTTTCGTTTCAGGAATGGAGAGTAATTTCAATTATTTTTATGGTGTGGAGAAAAATAGGGGAGAAAAGGCTTAAATTGGATTTATATTTTGATTTAGACAGCCCAAATGGTTTAAAATCCAATATTATTTTCAATTGATAATTACCAGTTTTAAAATATACCACATCTAATATCTCAGCCAGGATATGTGGATGCACGAGGATGGATTTTTGGTTCCGGGAGTGGTTTCTTGAGCGAAAACGAATCCCCTGTAGCATATAGCATCATATGGTTTATAAAAATAAATTAGCGCGTTTCCTTCCTTCAATGACAAAAATAAACGATTTTATACGAATTAAAAAAAGCCGGTTACCAGGCGCTCGCGAGAAGTGGAGAGACAGGAGATTCGTGCAGCGTTACGTAGAATTAAAGAGAAAAAAATGAATTTTAAGGCCTGGAATGTAAAAATTTTCGAGCCGGATCATGGATCGTTTCGCCCTCATAGAGATCAATTGCCTGTGGTTTTACCGGGTTCCGGATAACCAGGAGATCCCGAAATTTCGTGACATATTCAGGGATTGTCAGATCGCCAGGGTGAGATGCATGGATTTAGTGACGGGTTCAGCAAACTCCCGGGGATGGAGTATCGGAGAGATCCTGGGATTTCGTGAAATATTCAGCGATTGCTGTATCGGACGGGGGGATACAGGGATTCGGTGACGAATTCAGGGAGCGCCAGGGGATGGAGTATCGGAAAAATCCGGGAATTTTGGGAGCTATTCAGGGATTGTCAGATCGCCGGGGGAAATTGGACATCCGATAATGCCGGGACTTGAGAACGAGACGACTGCAACACCCTTTCCACATCTGAACAGAAAAAGGCAATATCTTTAATTTTTGAGCCAACCAGCGGCAGATATTCAACAGGACAGAAAGAGAAAACTATGCGAGCGAGAGGATTGCGTTTTATGCGAAAAACAATTTGAAACCTTTCTTCGCTTTCTGATATGGCTACCGTGCCAAAAGGCCAGTCCCGGGCTGTACCAGGAAGTACAATTGCCATGATTATTCCCGATCTCTCTTCTTCTCCTTCTGGCGGTTATTGTTCTCGGCGAGGGGGAAAAACTCCTGGTAAACCCGTTTTCTCTCGTCAAGGTCGGTATGCAGGTAAATCTCGGTCGTCTTGATGGAGCTATGTCCCAGGTTCTCCTGCACCACGCGGAGGTTCTTTGAGCGGCGATAGAGCTCGCTGGCATAGCTGTGGCGGATTTTATGGGGGGTTATCCCATCAGGAGCATATTTCTTGAAGATATGCTGCACCGCCCGCGGGGAGATGTGGTGGCCCTGCTGCCCGAGGAAGAGGGGGCCCTCGATACGTTTTCCGATAAATTCGTCCATTTCATCAAGGGTTTCACGGTCGACGAAGACAATCCGGATCTTGCCACCCTTCCCCCTGACACGGATTGTCTCGTCTTCGAAATCGATATCCTCGATACTCATGCCGCAGAGTTCCGACACCCTCACGCCCGTGGCATAGATGGTGCGGACGATCAGGCGGTCCCTGTCGTCCTCGATGGAGTCGATCAGGCGAA
>Ga0334886_1004184_pt1 | contig 12033 bp, 15 predicted proteins | sample GraSluR1_MG_9_FD_207232 | JGI IMG/M metagenome (GOLD analysis project Ga0334886, IMG submission 207232) | Sludge microbial communities from methane-producing bioreactor in Wageningen University, Netherlands - Granular Sludge_27_06-R1 | ecosystem: Engineered > Bioreactor > Anaerobic >...
CTCCTTGGAGAACGGAAGCGGCTTGCCCTTCTCGTCCGTAACACCTTCCCACCCGAGCACCACGGATTCTGCGTACACGTCGAGGAAGAGCTTTTCCGCTACGTCGTCGGGGATCGTCCCGGCGTCGAGTTGGCGCTTGTACGGTCTTACCTTCGTCGTAAGCGCCTTCTGAAAAGCCGCGTTCGCCCCGCCTGCCCGTGCAACCTTGATCTTGAAATCGCCGTAATCAAGGATTATCCCTTCCTTTTCGAGCGTCCTGTCAGTGCGGAATACGCTGTAAGGTCCGCTCACTACGCAACGCCCCTTTCGATCATAAGCGTGCATCCGTTTACCGAGTCATACAGCCCCCTGTAGGTCATGCTCGCCATAATGTCGCTGTCGTTGCCCTGCGCCTGTACCGTGCCCGTCTCGAACTTGAGGTTTGGTATTGTAAAGGTGTACTTTTCTCCCGCCGTGCTGCCAAGAGTGAACGCCAGCGACGTAGCGTCGCCGTCTAGGAACGCCTCGTACAGCTCGATATCCTCGAAGTACGCTTCCAACGAACCGGAAAGCTCGAAGCGCCCAGCGCCGATGCCGAGCGCGTCCACGCTCCCGGCGGCTGTCGGCGCACGGAGGTTGTTCGTCGCGTCGAGGCTCAGACTCGAAACATGTACGCCGGATAGTCCCGCTACGGAGAATCCGGCGAAACCGGAAGCCGCGTCCATGACTTCTCCGGTTGTCGCGTCAAGGTAGGTCGCCCCGGAAATGGCCTCTTCCGCCGCTTCTCCTGACATGCCGAGGAAGTCGAAGGAGCCCTTCACGATTTCTTTTGTTGCGCACGTGAGACTAAATCCGTTCGCCTGCATGCCTTTGAAGCGGAAATAGGCGTTCGGGGAAAGGTCGAGCAGCGTCCGTTCCAGCGTGAAACTCTTCGGCGTGGAGCCGTTTTTCAGCACAGTAGCCATTGCCGCCACGCCCACGGTTATCTGATCCGCCGTGCCGTCGCTCGTCCAGCCCGAACCGACGACGAGTGTAACGGTCTTGAACGTCTTCTGTCCGCTTATCGTGACGCCGGTTGCACCCGGTGTAATGTCTTCGGTAATAGGATTGTCGTTCGCGTCCGTGCCGGTGATAGTAACGACTCCCGCCGTATCCGCGCTTCCCGCGACCGTGCGCGTGACGGTGATTCTTGCCGGAGCCGCCGGTTGAGCTGCTATCGTGTACACGCCGTTTATCATGTCGGTGACAGTTACTATCTTGTCCGGGTCCGCCGCGCTCCCGCCGCTCCACGAGCTTTGGAGAGCGCTTGCAAGTAGATCGTCATAAGTGCCGTAGGAGAGTTCAAATTCCATCCCTCCACCGGCTCCGCCACCCACCTGAATTAAGTCCATCACGTTCCGGTCGGCTCGAAGCTCGCTGGAAACTATGTTTTCCCGCGTCACGTCGAGCGACTCGCCCGTCAAACGGACAATTTGCAGCGCGGGAGTGGTCGGCGTCGTGCCGGGGATACTCTCCACGACATACGCCAGCCGCACCCTGTCGGCGCTTGCTATCGCCATATTCGATTACCTCCTTGTGCTAAATGAGAACGTCCCGCCGGAATGGAATGGAGACGTTGATTTGATGCCAGCCGTCGGCCAGCGAAGTGTTGAGAATTTGCACGGTCGCCGGAGAGAACCGGATTCCGCCGATTACCTGTCCTTGGAAAATCGCCGCAGCATCGTCCGCGAGGTCGCGAGCAGTCGATTCTCCGGAAAGGAGAGGGACAAATACCTGAATCATTACCACACCGACGTACCCGGCGAGATTGCTTCCCGGAGAGCCGATGGAGCGCCACGCGCCTTCGCCATCAAGCACGTTGAATCGCACCCACGGCCCCGACGGAGGGGTGAAATTGACGTTCGGCCATGCTATCGGCGTTTTCGCCTCGTAGACCGCAGGCGGACCCGCGCTTTTCAGCGTCCTCCAGCCTGTGGAGAACGATCCCGCAAGCGCTTCGAAGGTTGATTTACTGTTCATTGAAATGCGCCTCTATCTCAGCGACCGAGATTTCAGCCACGCCGAGCGGAGCCTGTTGAGAGTGCCCGTGTTCAAGCGCCGCCGCGTAGGGGAGGTTGTTCGAGATGTGGATTTGCTTGAGGGCGCGGTATGCCGCGAGAACTATCGAACCTCTCATCATGGAGTCGTTGACCGTGTTTTCCGTTGTCGTCTCGTCCGCGCCGCCGATGCCTACCATCCAATTGGCCCGGAAGCGGCCCGTATCGACCGGGCTTTTCATAGTCACCTTTTTGAGCAGTTCGAGCGCGATCTTGCGGATAAAATTCGGGGCTTGCTCTTTCTCAAGAGACGTTCCCCATCGCGTCAGGTCGATTGAAAACTGCTTCGCGTTCGCCACGTCCTCACCTCCTCAGCTGGAGGTCGTAGTACAGCGCTTCGCCGCCCGGTTGGAACGGCTCCGAGCGGATCACCCGGTACCGCTCCGTCTTCACGTCGACAAAATCTCCGGCGACAGGCGCGGATTCGATGTCCGCCGCGAGCATAAGTTTCACGTCTCCCGCCTGTATCGTCGTGCCGTCCACCAGGTGCGCGGCGTAGGAGAGCAAAAGTCCTTTCCCTTGATAACTTGCTTCCGTCTGCGCCGGAGGGTCCCATGGATTCGTAGGCGTTGCCTGTTGAATACGCACCAAGGCGATCGCAGCCCCGAATTTTCTCAGTGCCGTAGTCGCCTTGTCCGCCTTCGCTTGCCAGTTCATTACGCCCTCACCAGCCGCAGACCACCGCCGGAGAGGCACGGGCGAAGCAGTCCTTCGATCATGTCGTACCGCGTGCCCGCAGGCGCTCCCGCCGCGTAGGTCGTGGAGATGGGGCCTATCGTCTCTTGAATAACCGCCCCCCCGCGCTCCATGTCCGGCATGAGGTCCGTACCCTGGAAGGCTCTCAGAGCGGCCTCGCACGTGGCGTACTTCACGGCGTCCGGAACGCCCTTGATAACGAACCCGTCTTCGTCTATGGCGTCCCAACGCGGCCACGTCAGCGCCTGAGACGCGCCCTGCCGCCGACCTCTGAAACGACCGTTGTACTTCCGGTCTATGAACGCCGTCGCCTTGCGGATCGCCGTTTCACGCGCCGCGATGTTGTCCGCGTCTTCGTCGTCCACCACCCACGCGCTGTTCCCCATGTCGGTGTGGTATCCGTCGCAGTCTTCGAGGGATACATAGGCGTTAGCGTTTGACAGTCCGCTTCCGTCCTCCACTACGAGGCTCATCCAGCGTCACCTCCTCTGGAGGTTCCGTTTCTTCTGCGACTGGTTCCGGCTCTGCGTACAGCTCGTGCTTCGTTCCGTCGAACTCCGACGCGGCAAGCAGCGCCCAGCCGCCTTTGAATTTGATTTTTACGTAGTCCACCATTCCTTCACCGCCTCGATACAAAAAAAGAGAGGGGCGTTAGCCCCTCCCCTTACTGCACGGCCCGAACGGCGAGGTTCGGGTTCAAGACCTGTACACCCCACAGAGCGTCGAGGGCGACTTTGACCGTGGACGTGTTCCCCTCGTACCAGAGACGGCTACGGATGGAGAGATTCGTCACAGGGTCGGCAACGGTAGCGATCTGCGCACCGAGGCGTCCGCCCATATCGCTCAGAGGAGCCATAGCGAGCGCGAAGGCGTGACGATGGAACGCGATGCACTGATTCTTCGTCGCCCCGGTTCCGGAGGGGAGAATCATCGTCACTATCGCGTCCGCAAGCCCGGCCTTTTTGATCGCCGGGTACACTTTCGCCGTGATGCTGTTGGAAGCAACGGTCGCGGCCTCGGTCAAGACGTACTGCTGTTCGTCGCCGGTGATCTTGACGATGTCGCCGACCTTGAAAGTCTGCCCGTCAGTGAGGGACTTGATGACGAACTGCGTATCTCCTACATCGATGTTTGCGTTGAGCGCTCCGGCAGTGTCGGCGGCGGTCCCGGAAAGATGCGCGGGGGTATTCTGGTTCGCGAAGAACTCGAACCCGTAGCGCGTCCCGAGAGTGCCGCGAAGCTGCGTATCGACTCCCACGTTTCCGGCACCGTCCGCAGTAGCGAACGCGGTGAGCGCGAGGAGACCTGCTTCCACGCTGCCGTCAACCATGAAGTGAAGGTCGTTCATCGGCACCTTGTTGTTGAAAAGAGCCTTGCGCACGCCGGTGATGTCCGCTACTACGGGCGTAGAGCTGATAGCCTCTTTCCAGGGGACCTTTGCGTACAGTCCAACAAGGGAGAGGTCGATTGCATCCGCGAGCGCATAAGCCGCAGGCGTGATGTGGTCGGTGATAATTTTTTCTTTTGTGAAGGTCAGCTCTTTGTCGGTCAGTCCGAACTTAACCTCTTTCCACGTGTCGAGCGTGATGCTCACGTTCTCCGGGGTGACCGCCTGAGTGGTGCCGCCGGTCGTGGTATTAACTTCCGTCGCCTCGAAAACCGAGGGACGGGTGATGTTGATTACGCTCCCCTTCTGCTGCGGGTTGGGGTCGTATCCGCGATGGACGCGCCCCGCCATGCCGAGAGCCTTGTTGAGCGCGATGAGCGCTTCCTGTGCGTAGAAAATCGGATCGTAGTTGCCGAGTGTATTACTCATTGAGTGTTACCTCCTGTTTTTTTTGTGTGTGTTATTCCGGGGCAATCTGAAGTTCCTGTCCGGCCTTGGTTGCCGCTTCCCGAGCGGCGCGATACTTCATGGGGTCTCTCGCATCCTCGCGGGAGAGGATGAAAGAACCGGGACGCACACTTCCCCTGTTCGCGGGCGTTCCGCTTCCGGTCGTGCCGGTACCCTCGAAGGCGCGGCTGAAAATCTCCGACTCGCGCATTTCCGAGACGAAATCCTTGATGCCGAGAAATTCACCTTTCGCGTTCATCCTGGGAGAGCCGTCGGTCCCGATGACGCGGACCTGATACTTGCCGTCCTCTTCAATGACCTTGACGGCGCTCTTGACGTGGGGAAGGAGTAGCTGCGGGATTCCCTTCGCCGCCGCTATCGCTTCCGTAGCAGCCGCGTCCACGAGGTACGATTCCAGCGTGCCCTTCATCTTCTGTACGGCCTCGTCGCGGGCGCTGAGTTCCTTCTTGTGGCTTTCGAGGAGTTGAGCCTTGAGCTTTTCCCACTCCCCTTTCTGCTCCAACTTGCTCTTTTCAGACTCCTCTTGAGCCTTTACCAGCTCCGCTATTTCCTCCGGGCTTTTCCCAAGCCCCTGATACTGCTTGACGGCCTTTTCGTAATCACTGCGCGCCTTGCGCTCCTTTTCGAGAGCGCTCTTCAGCCCGCTCGTGTCCTCGATGCCGTCCACTCCAAGGACGAACGCGCCGTCCTTCTCCTCGTACAGCCCCTTGATTCCCTCGTCGAGGCTCTTGTGTTCGTCCGCAGTCAATCTCAGTTTCAACGCCATGTGAAAACACCCTCCCGGTGTGGTAAAAGCTCTTCCGCATCTCACGGAAGGCAACAAAAAAGCCGCCTCCGAAGAGACGGCCTGATTTGTGGTGATTAAAAGCCTGTCCACGAGTCACAAACGAACTTGCGGCTCGTGGAGCAGGCATAAAAAAGGCCGCCTCTGGGGAGACGGCCACAACCCGGCGTCAAGGTAGCGATTGCCCGGCGCGGGGTTAGACTTATGCCGATTCGTATATATCCTTGAATTCATCAGGGCTGCAAGGAACAATCATGTCGTTCTCATACTTGATGACGAAGTCTCCGGGGTTGACTTGGATCGCGCCTCCGAAGCAATCAATGAACATGTGGCGTTGCCCATCATTTCTTACACCGAAGAAGACTATACTTTCCTTGATAGCATCAGCGAACCACTCCGGATCTTCGATCTGATCCGTACCGCCGGTCCACTGAAACGCTTCCACGACTATCGGCTTCTTTCTGTAAAGAGCCATGCGTCCTCCTTGTTTATATCGATTTCCTCAACTGTTCCAGCGTCAACGGGTTCCCGCGCTGGTCCACCATGTCGCGCACACTTATCTTTCCCTGCCTCCATAGTTCGGCGCGCCCTTTCCCGAACACTTCATCGGCGTATTTGTCAGGCTTGCCGGAGATCCACTTCTCGAACGTCTGACTTTCCGGCACTTGCCCGTCGATACTTGCCCGCGTGGATTCCGGGAACTCGCCAATCGGAATGCCCATTTCGCGGAAGGATTTTGTAACAGGACACAGCGTACTCCGGCACCCCCAATGAATCGGAGGCATATCAAAAGATATATTATGCCCTATCGGATTGCCGTTGATGTCCCATACTAGCCCATCTCTAGCAACACATTCGACAGTTGTGCGTAAATCCAAGGTGCTCACCCACTGCAAGCCCTCGATTATGTCCGCATTGTCTTTGTACACGCGCATCCGCGCATCGTTGGCGACTGCCTGAACGCTCGTTCGGATCGTCGCTTCGGCCCCGCGTCGCGTGCCCTTCCGCAGATCGAAGTACGGATTCCCGTCTTCATCAAGCCCTCCGGTGAGCCGCTTCATCAGTTGGTCAAGCGTCTCTCCCCGCGTCCAGCCCTGCCGCATCTGGTCCTTGAAGTTGTTGAGCAGCTTCTCGGACTGCCTCGACCACCACTCCGAGGACGGAGCGCCTTCAATGAGCACGTCCGAAGCGATAGCAGCAAGTTGCTCCGCCGTCGCGGGCGTCATGGTCAGAAACTTGACGCCGAGCGACTTGTTGAGCATGCTCACGGCCCACTCGCCTTCGATCTCCGCGAGCGACTTCAAGCCCGTTTCCGTGCGCTTGCCTATCCCCTCGTAGCTCGTTGCGATGGTTGAGCGCACCTGCTTGAAAAGCAGTTCGAGCCGTCGCCTCTGGTAGCGCGTCCGGCCCGTGGTGATATCGCTGTCTTGCAGGTCGTTCCGCAGTTGTCCGAAGAGTCGGTTCAACATCCGGAATATCGACTGTTTTTCATGCTCCGAATAGCGAGCCAACGAAATAGCGTGACGGCGTATCTCGTCCGCTATCCGATCATTGACCGACCTCATAGCCCGGCCCTTCCATCGCTAAAAGCTCCTGCTCGCCCTCCACGTCGAAGTCATCCGGAAGGAAGTCGCGGCGTTTGAGTTCGGAAAGCAGCGTCCTCGAAGTGATCTCTCCTGCGGTACGGAGCGCAATCAACGCCTGCGCTTCTGTCGCCGCGTCCCTCGGAAGGACGAACTGTCCGCGAAGCTCGATACTCCCGCCGTCGGGAAGCCCTACCCACTCCGCCATGAGCTTCAAGGCGTTTTCGAGGCTGTCTTTGAGGGCGAAGGACATGCGCTGAAGGTCGCTTGTGCTTTCCGCATATTTGATTTGTGAGTCTGTCGCCGTCACGTCCCCGTCCGCACGTGGCATGAGTGATTGAATACCCTCCGTCGCCATGTCCGCCTTGAGGTCTTCGAGCTTCTGACGGCCCGTGTTGATCGCCGTACCGGAGTGCTCGACGTAGTAAAACCTACCATGGGGATCGAAGGTTGCCAGAACACGATTTGGACCGACTTTAATCAGCGGATCGCGGTCCTGATCGTACCCGGATGCGGCCAGTATCGGGAAACACGCGACTTGAAGCGCGTTGGAAAGGTCGCTGTCGATCTGGTAATGCTGTACGTTCTTGTACGCGAGGTCAAGCAGCGGCGGCGATCCGTGCCACGTTCCCACTTTCAGCCCGTACACCGGGACGAGCGGTACTCTGCCGATGCTCATTGTTCCCTCTTCGACAATGGTATATTCGCCGTCCTTCGTCTCCTGATAGAGCGCGTACCCGCCGGGATAGAGCACCCTCACGCGCTTGACGGTCTTCTCTCCAAACTCGCCGTCAGGCTCGATACTCTCCTCCAGTAGCCGCGCCATTTGAATATCTCTCCCGCGCACCGTCCGCACCCCGAGGATGGATTCAACCGGAACCATCGTCATGTAAGGCCGCGCCCCGGAAGCGCGTTCCTCCGCCAGCGACGCGCCCGGAGTCTGTCTCGGGAAGTCCACGAGGATTCCCGTCAACCCCACCCCGAGAGCTTCCCGGAACACCTCTGCGGCGAAGGCGTTGAAGTGCGTGCCTTGGAGGTCTATGTCCTCGCACCATTCGACAAGCTGCGGCGGCACGTCGTCCTGTAGAGCCAGCGGCTTACTGAACGCCTTGCCGACAAGGTGCCGTATCGTCTGCGCGTAGTAGTTGGTCAGCACCGCTCGTTGGAGACGTATTTTGTAATCCGGAATCGGCTCCGCCGGGTATCGTGGCAAGAACGTCTCACCCGCCGCCCGCATGGTCTTTGTCCCGCCCAAAAGAGCGCGGCAGAACGGCCAGTCCTCGCGCATGGTGTTGTGCGCAAGGCTCGTTTGCATTACTTCATTCAGCTAAATCACCTCCCCTGAGAAGGAACCTATTGACATTGGTCGTCGCGGATTGCGCACAAGTTTTGAGATGGCGTATCTCAGCGCGTCTATCACGTGGTTGTGAGCGTCCACTATCACCGGCAGCACTTCCCCCGTCCGAGTATCGACCTTGTATTTGTACAGCCGCGCTTCCTCTGCGGCGTGCTTGCATCGCTCGTGAATGACGATGCGCTCGAACGACCGCAGGAAGGCTATGCCGTCCTCGACCGAACCGCTCCACTTCTCGGCGGCTGAGATGTTGAACCCGGCCCGGCGCATGTAGCTGATCGTCTCCGGACGTGCTGAGTCGGCGTATATCGGCCACTTCCGCGACTCCGGTACCTTGTCGAAGAGCGCGGGGGTCTTGTCGATGTCGCAGCCGATGGAGTAGGCTTCATGGTCGATGTATAGCGTGCGGTCGATTACAAAACAGCGGATTAAGACCGTCGGGTCTTGCGAAAATCCCCAATCCGCGCCGAAGTAGAAGCGGTCGACCGGCGGCGTCTCGAACGGCCTGACCTCCACCTTCCCGCGCAAGATAACCGCGTCGGAGATTGTTCGAGTCTCGCCCTCCCAGACATGCGCGTATGCGTCCGGGTCGACGCGCTGCAGGTACTCCATCTCGTCGCGCAGCACCTGCGGAAAGTGCGGATTGTCGCGCCATGAAACCTTGCGCACCACGCTGTTCGGCGGCGGATTGAGAACAAACTTGCGGTAGGTCGGATCGTCGTCATCCTGCGGGTTGAAAGTCATCCAGATTTCGGAGTCTGCCTGTCGAATCGTCGGAACGAGCACCGCCCACGACTCCTCCGAGACGCTTTGCGCCTCCTCAATCCAGCAATAATCGACGCCTTCCGTTGATTTGATCTCCTGTACGTTGTGGCGAAGGCCCTTGAAGATGAACTCGGTCCCGTTCAAGCCGATAATCCGCGTCTTCTGCACCTCGTAGTACGGCGCAAGGCCGAGCGCGTCTATCTGCTCGCTCAACAGCTTGTGCACGGAGTCGGCGATGGAGGTTTGAAACTCGCGGGCGCACAGGACGCGCACCTTGCCTTCAAGCCCTTTGATCAAGAGCGCGCGGGCGACCATCCAAGACTTCCCGCCGCCGCGTCCGCCATAGTAGACCTTGTAGCGTGCGGGACGGAAGAGGTCTTCGAAGGCTGATGGGAACTTAATCTGTCGATTCTTCCTCGTCCGGTTCATCGTCGAACACCACCTGAATGACCGGAATGAGCGGAGCGCCTTCCGCTCCGGTGATCTCGTGGCGGTCTGTCTCTCTCCATCCGGCGCGGGTCTTGAGCCAGAACATACAGGAACGGGAATCGCCTTCGATTGCGAGTTTGTAGAGAGTCTTCGCGACGGCGCTGTTCGCCTTGATCGCTCCGGTATCCAGCTCTTCGCGGTAGTTCTTGTACAGCGTCTTTTTAGTTATGCCTATGTAGGTGGCTATATCATCGTGCTTGGTCCCGAACCCGGCCAGCGCCAGCACTTCGGCGCGGGTCTTCTCAGTCGGGATATGCGGCGCTTTTGGCATGGGTTGTCACCTCGCTTTCTTCGAGAATCGCCTTTTTGCCTGTAAAGTCTTCCCAACGCTTGACGATTACGTCGCAGTATTTCGGAGCTATCTCTATCGAGTGGCACACGCGCCCTGTCATTTCGGCGGCAATGATGGTTGTTCCACTGCCACAAAACGGATCATAGACAGCCTGTCCTGGGTTGCTGTTGTTTTCAATCGGGCGCTTCATGCACTCAACCGGTTTCTGGGTGCCATGCCCAACTCCAGCATCGTCTCGCGCGGGTATATTCCAGACAGTACTTTGCTTCCGCCCACCTTCATAGTGTCCAGTTTTCCCTTCGCGCACCACATACCACGCTGGTTCATGCTGCCAGTGATAGTCGCCGCGCCCGAGGGTAAACCTGTCTTTTACCCAAATTATCATAGATCGGCGCTTGAAGCCGCACGCCTCAAGGCTGTCAAGGACCTCGCGGGTAAAAAGCGATGCATGCCAAACATACGCGACATCCCCAGGGAAAAGTGCCCACGCTTCACGCCAGTCCGCACGGTCATCATTTTCAACTTTGCCCATTTTATTTTTATTTTTATTAAGCCCCGCCTCAGCCCTCCATGTGGGGTCGTACTGCACTCCATAAGGGGGGTCAGTGACCATCAAGTGCGGCTCAACGCCATTCAAACACTTGGCGACAACATCCGCGTCCGTCCCGTCACCGCACACCAGACGATGTTTCCCAAGAACCCACACGTCTCCCGGTTTAGTCACGGGGTCTTCTGGCAGTTCTGGCACCTCGTCGGGGTCGGTAAGTCCCTCTGAAGGCTCAGCAAGCAGGGAATCAATCTCCACATCGTCGAACCCAGTCAACTCCAAGTCGAACCCCATATCGCCCAACTCGCGCAACTCCAGCCGGAGCAGGTCTTCATCCCACCCGGCGTTGAGCGCCATTTTATTATCCGCGAGAATGTACGCCTTGCGCTGCGTCTCCGTCAGGTGGTCGTGGAGTACGCACGGCACTTCCTCAAGCCCCAACTTCCGGGCGGCCAGCACGCGCCCATGTCCGGCAATGATATTATTCTCCGCATCAATCAAGACCGGATTCATCCAGCCGAACTCCCTGATGCTCGCGGCAATCTGCGCAACCTGTGAGTCGCTATGCGTCCGGGCATTTTTCGCGTATGGAATAAGTTCATCTATTGGCTTTTTAACCACGTTCAAAGCGTCACCTTCTTTATAGCGTGGAATTTGTTACACAATAATCAGCGGGAGCGGACCGTCATCCCCGAAGAGTGGTTGAATGGTCGTCGCCCCCGCGTTTGTGCAACGTGTTGCACGATACCCATAATACATAAGTTTTACCTATGTTTGTATCAGGAATAGTATCAGAAATCGTTAAACATACCTAAGAAGCGAGCGCCTGTCAGTATGAGTTCTTTCCTCATTCTGTTCCGCGTCGGCGTTGAGATTGCAAGCCCTTCCTCGACCATAGGCCAGCCCACGCGCTGTTTGTACCTCAGCTCGAAGAATTTGACCATCTCAGGTTTGAACTCTTGGAAGTATGAGAGGAGTTGCGTTATCGGTTCGGTGTGAAGCCTGTGCCGTGCTATCTGCTCGTCGAAGAACTCTTGTTGTTCTATCCACATCTCAATCGGAGAGCTTACCCTGTTTCCTGTATCCACCCTCTCCGCGAAGTCGGAAGAGGAGCGCACCACCGAGAGGTTTTTTCGCCGCTGCTCAAGGTTCTCGATCTGATGCAGCCTGTAGGAGTAGTCTCTAAATTCCTTTTCCACCATCGCAAAGAGGTTGTCTCTCACTGTCGTCTACACCCCCGTACTCCCGAAGCCCGCCGCCCCGCGCACGGTCTCGGAGAGGTCGTCGCACTCCTTGAAGCAGGCGCGAATCACCGGCGCAAGTATCCCCTGACAGATCGCCTTGCCCTCGTAAATAGTCATGTCGCTATTGCTCCGGTTGTGGACGATTGCGGAGACTTCACCGCGATAGGAGCTGCCCACGGTGCCGGTGATGACGAGCGCCGGAGTATCCCGACTGACTCCACTCCGAGGGCGAATCTGGATTTCAAGCCCTTCGGGGATTTCAAACGCCCATCCGAGGGAGACGGCCCGCGTCTCATGCGGAGGTATTTCTACCGTCTCGCAGGCGGTCAGATCGAAGCCGGTGTCTCCT
>Ga0334886_1004189_pt1 | contig 12022 bp, 12 predicted proteins | sample GraSluR1_MG_9_FD_207232 | JGI IMG/M metagenome (GOLD analysis project Ga0334886, IMG submission 207232) | Sludge microbial communities from methane-producing bioreactor in Wageningen University, Netherlands - Granular Sludge_27_06-R1 | ecosystem: Engineered > Bioreactor > Anaerobic >...
CTCTGTCCTGGTGCCCTGGAGTTTCGCTCAGGGGTATAACAGCCCCGAGTTTGCTCCCTAGGCAGACGAAAGGTTTTCGTCTTTCCAGAGATCCCTCCCACCGCAATCCTTTCGCCTGAGAGTTTCAGCGGTGTTGGCCGCCTTGCCCCTTCGGCGCTTCGGGAAATAGTTCTGTATCCTCATGTATTGGCAGGTTCCCGAAGGCTCTCTTGCGGTGTTCGATGGGATGGCCTAGCTATGAAGCTATGAAGCCACGGGTGAAACTGGACGTACAACAGCGTATAAAACCGAATGTGAAGCCCGGAACTACAACGCTACAGATGATGATAGCAAAAAAAGCAGGACGGTCAAGGAAAATTTTCCGAAAGTTCCCCCGAACCAACTTTGAAGTTCCGAAATGAAGCACGGCCCGGAGGCTAAGGACAAGCCACCTCTTCTAGATAAAGCTCCGTAGCTTCCTTCAGGTTTTGCACCGCCTCCTCAATACTCTCTCCCTGGCTTACAGTGCCAATCTCGGGACAATGCGTCACATACCACTTCCCCTCCCTGCAAAGCACCACGGTAAAGGTTTGCATCCTTTTATTCTCGAAGTGTGAAATACCCCTGCAGAGCCTCCAGGATTTTCATCGAGGCAGAGCCGTCTCCGAAGGGTTTGGTGTTCTTTGCGAGAAAGCTACGGTAGTAGGATTCGTCTTCCAGGAGCTTGCGGGTCTCCTCCACGATCTTCTCCGGGTCCGTTCCCACCAGCAGAGCGGTGCCCGCCTCCACTGCCTCGGGGCGCTCGGTGACGTTCCGCATCACCAGCACGGGCTTGGAGAGCGCCGGAGCTTCTTCCTGCACACCTCCGCTGTCGCTTAAGATCACGGCACTGCGCTTCATGGCCCAGACGAAATCGGGATAGGGGAGAGGGTCGCAGAGGACAACCCGCTCTTCATTCCCCAGGCGATCGAGAAAGACCTGACGCACCACCGGGTTAAGGTGCATGGGGATGAGAAACCAGAGATTTTCTTCAAGGCGCAGCAACTCCAGCACCCCCCGGCAGATGCGCTCCAGCCCCTCACCCCAGGTCTCCCGGCGATGGGCGGTGAGGAGCACCAGGGGAACCTCTTCGGGGATGCGTGCAAGCTCCGGCGTTTCGGGATGCGTTACCCGTTCGGAGGCGGTGAGAAGGGCGTCGATAACGGTGTTTCCCGTGACGGTGATGCGCTCTTCAGGGCACCCTTCGGCGAGCAGGTTCGCCTTGGCCCCGGGAGTGGGGGGGAACCAGAGGGTACAGATACGATCCGCCAGAAGGCGGTTCATCTCCTCAGGAAATGGTTGGGTGAGATCCCCGCTCCGAAGCCCCGCCTCCACATGCCCCAGGGGAATCCCCCGGTAAAAGGCGGCGAGAGCGGCGGCGAAGGTGGTGGTGGTATCCCCGTGCACCAGCACCATATCGGGATGAATGCGGTCGAAGACCTTTCCAGTCTCCTGAAGCACTGCGGCGGTGACGTAATCCAGAGTCTGCCCTTTTTTCATGATGTTCAGAAAGTCATCCGGCTCCAGGCCGAAGAAGCGTAACGGCTCCAGAAGCATCTCCCGGTGCTGCCCCGTGGCGAGAAGATGCAGCTCAAAGCGCGGATCCTCCCGCACCGCCAGCGCCACGGGGGCCATTTTAATCGCCTCGGGACGGGTTCCCGCCACCACGCAGATTTTTCGCACAGTGCATCTCCCCTCAGGATTTCGCATGAGGCTCATAGAAGACCTGGTTCTCCAGAAGCTGCTCTGGCGGCACCTCCCGCAAGATCCGGGCAGGGTTTCCCGCCACGATGGTACGGGGAGGCACGTCTTTGGTAACCACGGAGCCCGCTGCCACCACCCCATCCGGGCCGATCTCAATCCCCGGCAGTAGGGTGGCGTTGCCCCCGATCCGGGCCCCCTGACGCAGCACCGGGCCTTTGAAATGTTTCTTGCGCTCTTCGGTACGCCCCATGAAGTTGTCGTTCGTAAAGGCCACCTCGGGAGCTACAAAACAATAGTCTTCAATCTCCGAGAGGGCGGTAATATAGGCGTTGGTCTCGATTTTGCAGCGTCGGCCGATGGAAGTTTTGTTCTCCACCGCCACCCCCCGGCCGATGATGGTCTCCTCCCCGATGGTGACATCCTCCCGGATGGTGGCGCAATCCGCCACGAAGACCCGATCCTTCAGCACCGCCCCCCGGTAGACCATAGATCCCGCACCGAGAGTGACGGAATCTCCCACCTCCAGAGGGGGGAGCACCCGGCCGGCGGTGGTGACGGCGCTTAAAGAGGCCTTCATGGGAAGCTTTCCCAACAGCACCCCATCCCCTACCAGCACACCTTTACCAAGCCGCACCCCGGCCCGGATAATTACGTTATGCCCCAGGATGCAGTTATCCCCGATAACCACATCCTCCTCAATAATCACGTTATACCCCATCTGCACGTTCTGGCCTATGAGGGCTTTTTCCGAGATAATCTGATTCACCATATTCATGCTGTTCATGTTGTTCATGTTGTTCATGATAATTTTCTTCGTTCCTCTCTTGGATATATTTGGACACATTTGACAAGTCATGACATGCTAAAGTGGGAAGAGAGATCCCCACCCGGGAAACCCCGGGAAAGATTACGTTTCCGGATGATGCCGCTCCATTCCCCGATCGAGAGCGATGCGACAGAATTCTTCAAGATCCTTCAAATGGTGTTCCACGATGGATTGCAGAATATGCACATCAATCTGCTCGTAGTTATGCACCGCGATATTCCGAAATCCCACCATGGAGACAAGCCTTTTTTCGAGATCCCGGTCTATCACTTTCGCATCCCCAAGAAGGCGGAAATGCTCCTTCAGGGTTCGCGGAACCTCTCCGTGCAAATCCGCTCCGAGATGGGCTGCCATATCCAGCACCGCCTGCACCGCCCTTTGCAGATTGAGCACCACCACATCCTGGGCATCGTACTCCCGAAGTTTTTCGCAATCTCCTCCCATGGTCTGGGAAATTCTGGCTATGCAGCGCTGCACCGTGCTCGCCTTGGCGAGAAGAACGTCATAATCCATGAGGCTTCACCCCCAAATGTCGTAAAAGGGCCTCTTCCAGGGGGCGGCGCGTTCGCTTGAGATCCTCGTAAGCCCCCACGGTGCGGGCGATGAACTCCCCCTGGGCTCCGGCTTTTTCATGCACCAGGATGCCATACTGCAGTACCTGCATGGCAATAACCGCATCCCCCCCGTTGAGGGTCACAAGATCCACCGGGCAAGGAAGCAGCTCTTCCAGATCATTTTTGAGGCTCAGAGCACGAGGCATCAGGTCCTCCCTGTTATTCTTCCGGGAAAACAGCACCGCCACGTCCGCATCGCTGGTTTTCGAGGCCCTTCCCCGGGCCAGGGAACCGAAGAGAAAGGCCAGAAGCACCTCCTCCCGGAGGGCAAAAAAGTTTTGCAGCAGCGTGGCCTCCGGAGGCCAGGGGACCGCAGTTCTACTCCTGTCAATTTCATGCATGGAGCACACCCCTTTCGGGATTGGGAAACCGCATCTTGAAACATGCCGGGACGAAGGGCAGCATCCTGTTCAATCTATGTGAGAGATTACCGCATACCAGGCCGGGGACACCCCGACCTTACCCCGCCTTGGCATGCTCTTCCAGGGCCTTGAGGAAAGCCTCGCCGTACTTGGCTCGCTTGGAATAGCCTATGCCCTCCACATCAAGGAACTCCTCCAGGTTTCGGGGTCTTTTGGCGCAGAGATCCCGGAGGGTGGCATCCGAGAAGATCACGAAAGCCGGCACCCCCTCTTCCTTTGCCAGGGTCTTGCGCAACTCCCGGAGCCTTTCGAAAAGGGCCTCCTCCTCGGAATCCGGTGCGGCGGAAGAGCCGGGGCTTCCGGTTCTCACCAGAGAGGGGCGGGCCTCATTCTCTGCAAAGGGCATGGTAACCCTAGCCCCTCGAAAGAGCACATCCCGCCCCAGGGGGGTGATTTGAAGCACCGGAAAGTCATCCTCCGTAAGCTCCAGATACTCTCGGGCCAGAAGGAAGTCGATCTTTCGCCGCAGGCTTCTTTCGCTCTCCTGCCGCATAATACCGTAGGTGGAGAGCTTGTCAAACTCCAGCTCCAGCACCTTTTTGCTCCGGCTCCCCCGGAGGGTCTGGATCAGCAAGGTAAGGCCGTAGCGCTCCTTCATGCGCTTCACGCAGGAGAGAATCTTTTGGGCATCAATGGTGACATCCTGAAGGTTCACCTTCCGCAGGCAGTTCCCGCAGTTGCCGCAGGAGGCGGGGGAATTCTCCCCGAAGTAGCTCAGGATCTCCCGGCGGAGACAGCTCGTGCTGTGGCAGTAATCCACCATCTGGCGGAGACGCTTCTTCTGGGCCTTCTGGAGTCGCTCCAGCTCTTCCGGATCCAGCTCTTGATTCTCCCGATCCTTTTCGATGAGAAATTTGTTGATCCGCAGATCCCGCATATCGTGAAGGAGCACGCACTCCGCAGGAAGCCCGTCCCGCCCCGCCCGCCCCGCCTCCTGATAGTAGCTCTCCATATCCTTGGGCATGTTGTAGTGAAAGACGTAGTGCACGTTGGATTTGTCGATCCCCATGCCGAAGGCGTTGGTGGCCACCATGATCCGGGCATCGTCCCGCTGAAAGCGATCCTGATTGGCCTGGCGCTCCTCCCGGGTAAGCCCCGCATGGTAGGAGACCGCCTCATACCCCAGGGAACAAAGCTTTTCAGAGAGCATATCCACGGTCTTTCGGGTAAGGCAGTAGATGATGCCGCTCTTCCGCGGGCGGTCTGCGAGAAAGGCCGTGAGGGCCTGAAATTTATCCTCCGGAGAGTGTACTTCGAAGGAGAGATTGCTCCGATCGAACCCGGTGGTGACCACCTGGGGCTTCGAGAGAGCAAGAAGATCCACGATATCCTGGCGAACCCTGGGGGTGGCGGTGGCGGTAAAGGCCCCGAGAACCGGGCGGGAGGGAAGGGAGCGGATAAAGGTTTCTATCCGCAGATAGCTGGGGCGAAAATCCTGCCCCCATTGGGAGACACAGTGGGCCTCATCCACCGCCACGAAGGGGATGGCAATTTGGGAGGTCAGCCGTTGAAAGGCCTCGGTATCGAGACGCTCCGGAGCCACATAGAGCAGAGAATACTGCCCACGGCAGGCCCCCTCCAGCACCCGATACATCTGGGAACCCGAAAGGGCGCTGTTCAAAAAGGCCGCAGAAACCCCCGAGGCCCGAAGAGCGTTCACCTGATCTTTCATAAGGGAGATGAGGGGGGAGATTACCAGAGAGAGCCCCCCGAAGAGGAGGGCAGGAATCTGAAAGCAAAGGGATTTTCCCGACCCCGTGGGCATCACCGCCACAGCATCCCGCCCCGTAAGCAGGGCATCCATCACCTCTTCCTGCCCCTCCCGAAAGGAGTGGAAACCGAATCTTTGTGTGAGGATTTCTCGTTTTTGGGAGATCATGTAAAGGTGCTCCTTTGGGAATCTAATCTATGGGAATTTGCGTAATGCACGGGACAGCATACAGAAAGGATAGAGATCACCCATCCCGCTGCTGCTCCCATTTGAGTACCCGGGCAAGATCCCTTTTTGTGGGTGTGCAGCCTTTGCTTTGGCGAGGAACTTGATGAGTGCTCAAGACCTGCCAGCGTGGGTGGTGGAGATTCTCTCGCTTTCCCGTTCTTCTTCCTCGCGCATCATCTTCACAAAGTTCATGGGGGGAAGGATCAAGGTTTTATCGGTGTTTGTCATTAGGGTTACTTGAGAGATTATGGATCTGACGTAGGGAAACAAAATGGCAGAAGCGTTTATTTCGATGAGCTTGTCTTTAAAATCTACCGTGGCATCCTGTTCCACCTCGAAGAAACCCAAAACTGTGGTTTCCAGGGTGAAGGGATAGTTATTTTTTTCAGGGTTAGCAAATACGGTAACCGATATGACCAAGGTGAACTGGGTTTCGGTCGTTTTTTCTATCCTTCGCTCCAGTTTCAATGCTAAAGGGATCATGCCGTCCTTCTTTTGGTAGGTCGGATTTTCCTCAAAGTACATTCGTTCAAGCTTATAGTCCGTAAATTTGAGCAAACAGCCAGACCGTTCCTTCATCTCTTTCATCTCTTTCATCTCTTTCATCAGTAAGCTCCTCGTTTTGCATAGCTACTCATGAGGCGAGAGAAATTTGATTGCATACCTCAAAGGAGGTCTTGTCAGGTTTGCCGGAGGTAGCAAGAATATCCGAGAGGACGTATTTCAGGGAGGCTCCGTGGAGAATCGGGAAATCCTTAGGATTTTTCCAGAGTATTGATTCGATGGATTCTAGTTTTACATCAAAGATCTCCCAATCCCCCTCCGAGGTCTCTCTTTCCACAGTGAAAAAGATCTCTCCGGGGTGCACCTCAAGAATAGTTCCTTTCCTTCCATCTCGTAACTTGATTACGTCAAGTTCGCTTATTTTTGCATACATGTAAAGTCACCAGCCTCAATGTCTCGTCTATTTTCTGCCAAGCCGTGAGAACTGCTGCTCTCCGGCCGTTTTCCCCTTCGATTTCCAAGATCAGTTCGTAAAGCTTCCTGCCTTGGGGAGTCTGTTTCTTCTCCACGAGGTTTTCTCTGTTTTGCCATACCCCTTCTCGTATTTTTTCTACGAGCAGATGGCCATTGGAAGAGGTAAATCCCAATACGGATTCAAAAACGAGGGCCTTATTCCTTCCTGAGGGATGATCTTTGTTGAGCGCATAGTCGAAAATTTTAGACCCAGGAATTTCGATTTCGCCCAGCATATCCTCCAGATTTCCCAAAATGTCCCTCCCCAAAGGTTTCTCACATTCTACCGCTTTTGGTTTTTCATGCAATACGTTCAACCTTTTTGCCAGAAGGATTCTCCCATCCTCTATAGGTGGGGGAGGAATTTTGGCGGTTTGCTTTTTTCGTGTCTGTATCCGTATCCGTCATTTCGCTGTATAGCTGTGCATGTGTCCCACTTGACATTCACGTTTTTCCTTTTGCCTTCGCACACAACGTCGGTGACAATGTGAAACCAACCAGTTTTACGCACAGATACTCTGCCAGTCCATGTCCCCTGATACTTCCCTTTCGGGACATCAGCCCGCACCATATCTCCCGTGGCGAAGCCGAAAAACTGTTTCTGCCTTGGGAGATAGGCCCGGGGGAATCCATATTTGTCAGGATGCGTCCGGGCATACTGCCCACGACCGGAGCCTTTCGCATGCAGAAGGCTTTCCGTGTCCACGGACACCGCATCCACCTTGCCCACACAGAGAGCATCGAAAACATGACTTTTGGGGATCCCCAGACGCATCCGGTTATACTTGGTGCGTCCTCCGGTCCCCGTTTCCACGGGGAGACCGAAAGAGGATAACTCCCTGACCAGGGCATTCCTCGTGGCATTTACCGCCGCGGCATCCCTGAGAGGTTTTTGAGCATGTTTCGCCAGTTCGGGGAAGCCAAATTCTTCTGCGGTACAGGAGCCTTTCTTCTGGTTACATCCCCGACACGCCAGGGTAAGGTTGGATACCCGGTTGGATCCTCCCCGGGCCTTCGGAACAATGTGTTCCACCTCAAGGGGAACATCCTCGGCCCCGCAGTAGGCGCACTTCCTTCCCCACTTCTCAAGGAGATATTCCCGAACCTCGTAGCCCAGAAGTTCCCCCTGCTGGTACTCCACACCGGATATCTCCGGGTTGTTCAGTTTCTGTGTATCGAACCGCACGGACTCCACGGATATCCCCTGCACAGGGGCTATCTTCATGAGGCGTTCTACCCAGGATATGGTGGTATCCACCCGGTGCTTCAGGCTCGGGGGAAGCCAACCCTCGGGCCTCGTACGGTTGTCGAAACGGGGTTTCCGGTATCTGGTATTGGCGCTTCGCCGTCTCCTGCGGTAGTTTGCCCGTTTGGTCATAGCCTCCTGGATGCTCTTTCCCCGATGTTCTATCTCAATCCCTGCTATGAGGCGTTGCTTTGTCTCTCCGTCCTCCGGGTTCTCATTTTCCCGCACCACCGCAATTCCGGTGTATCTGGATCCCGGATCAATCTTCACCCTCACGGGCTTCACTACGCTTTCCTCTGCCATCCTATCCTTGATCCGGATGGTGAAGGGGTATCGCCGGGCTACCACCGCCCTTCCAGAGCGGAGGAGTCCCCGTGCTCGCTTGGGACGGCATGGAGTCAAGGGTTTCTTGTGCTTGTCCACCACGAATACGTACATACATGCTTCTCCTTGAAATGAGCGATAAGGCTCAAGATCGTGATTCAGAGGACGGGTGTGAGTGTCCCCCTTGTCACGTGACGCTTTTGTGTAAGTCACACAAAAATCTCCCCTCGCAGATGTTGCATACCGGTGTTTTGTCCGAATCCGTTTCGTGCCTACCCGTAAGCTTGTCTGCAACCCGGACTTTCAGAGCCTGGAGCTGAGGAAGCACCCCAGGGTGAGTCTTGAACCTGTATGCAACGGCTACCGCATAAGCGGTCTGCTGGTCAACCGGACTTGCTACTGCTTCTCACAAGCCCCCACTTCTATAAGTGGCGGGTGGTTGACTACGTTCTCGCATCTCTCAATCCAATATGTGTCATAATGGATGTCGCCTCCCCCCCTCAAGGCGATATACTTCCTCCGGGCTCAGAATAGATGCCACCGATTCTGAGTGGGTAGTTAAAATAAACTGACAGTTCCTGCCGAGGACGGGCAAGGCACTCACAAGAGACTGTGCCAAAGGAGGATGCAAATTAAGATCTACCTCGTCTATCAGCACAACACTATTTCTGATCTGCATTCTCACGAACTCGAAGAGCATGGGGAATATCGATTGTTCTCCTGCGGACATCTCTTCAATATCGTAGGTCTTCAGTCCGTCCCACAAGGTAAAAAAATAATCCTCCGGAGCGGGAATTCCTCCCTTGTGCATGGCCTCCAGCCCCCGGAAAGACCTTCCGGGAAAAACCTTCTTATAGCTGTTCTCCAATTCCATAAGCCAGTCCTTACCCCCGTCACTACCGGCCATTTGGTGCAGCTTCCAGCTATTGAGATACCTTCGCAAGCGAGAAACCCCCACATCATAAGAAACCCTTCCGGTGGCAGTCTTCTCTCTTCCCCCACCCTCTCCCTCAAAAGGGGGAGTGGCCAAATTTCGAAACTGATCAAACCAGAAAAAACCTGGCAAAGCATCAAAGTAATCCCGTGCCCAGGGAGACGTCTTTATTAATTGAGCCGTATAAAAACGCCCTCTTAGCTGCAAGAGATGAGCCCTATCTTTTCTCCCCTCTTCATCCACAGCCTCGCACCACTCCCCTTGAAGGCGGAGGGTCAGCTTTTTATTCTCTCCCGGAAGGGCTTTGCTCTTGGGGTTGTGCAGTTCAAGCCATTTTTTAGCCACCTCTCTTGTGGCCTTGATTTCCTCTTCTACAAAATGGACATCAAGCTCAATAAGGGGCTTTCCCCATTTCTCATACCGATCGGGAACCCACCCTTGCCAGTCAAACTCGGAAACACTTCGAATCTTTCCGGAGCAGATGGAAAGGCAAAGCGCCATAGCCTGCAATACCGAGGTCTTTCCCGTTCCGTTATCCCCAAGAATGAGAAACTGATCTGCGATGTCTCCCGTAAGCTTGTTCGTGCAATCTATCTCAAGACTATCGAAACGCTTGAAATTTTCGAGTCTCAGCTTGCTAATTTTCACGAAACCGCACCCCCCTAAAGAACCTGAGGCTTTTCGAAGATCTAAAAGCGAGAATTCTCCCATGCAGCTTTTCATGCAACATCACGGCAACGCCAGGCAGGTTCACCTCTTTGCGTGAGATGCTCTCATTGTATCAGGTGCATCGGCTTTGGCTTTATTGCTGGTACGTCAGTGGCGGTCTCTACGAAAGGCTCACCTTCGTAACACAGTCCTGATATCGAAGAAGATCTATCTCCCCCGGGCAATCTTCCAGGAGATCCACCACCTCCCGGTACTCCTGGCGAGCCACGAAATCGTAGGGATCGAAATAGAGGGTTCCCAGCAGCTTCTGCTTTTGGATTGTCTCCAGAAGCCTGCGGAAATCCCCCAACATGTTCCGCCCTTGAGCTACAAAGGGGTTTCTCTTGTTGAAGTAGTTAAAGCTGTCGAAGGAGGCGTACCCCAGCCCCGGAGCGGTGGCGGTGGGAAACTCCAGCACCCCCGTTTTGCGAACCCTCAAGGGCTTGCAGAAGCCATACCCCCCGCCGCAGGTGGTGGAGGAGGAATAAGCGTATCCAAGCTCCTGTAGTATGCCGTAGAGATGCCACCGGTGCTGGGGGCCGAAGTGAGGCATCCGAAAACCCAGGGGAGCCACCCCGCAGATCTCTTCTATGGACCGGTGAGCCCCGAGAACCTCCTGGCGCTGCTCCTCCCGGGAGAGGCTGTTCCAATGCCGGGGATCAAGCTCCTCGCTATCGGGATGATGCATGGAGTGGTTGAAGATCTCGTGCCCTTTTTGAAGAAGAAGTCGGTGTTCCTCGGGATATTTCCGCACCCAGGCCCCCACGCAGGCAAAGGAGGCGGGGACACCCCGCTCTTCAAGAATGGCGCAGATTTCGGGAAGAGCCTCCACATCCCGGCGAAAGTCCACATCGAAGGAGAGCACAAAGGCAGGTTTCTCCCAGGGGAGGAGTTCGTAAAAAAGGGGAAAGGAGGCTCGTTTGCTCCATCCCCGGGTAAGGCGCACGGCGGTGCTTGCGTTGAGAAGGTTGTAGAGCACGGCAAATTCTCCTTTCAGGGCTTACCTTGTCTATAGCTTACGTTTTACGTTGTCATATCAAGCGGGAAGCTTTGGCTCTGATTTAGCTCTGATTTAGCTCTGGCTTGGTTCTGGTTTGGTCCTGGTTTGGCCCAGGCTCCAGCTTTCGGTTGAGAGCTATCAGGATCAGGAACCCTGCAACAGCCCCCTGTAAAGTTCTGCTTCCCGGCGCTCCATCTCTTCTCCCCGAAGAGGCCAGAAACGCTCCCAGGCTTTTTCTCTAAGCTCTCGGGCATATTCGGGGTTCTCCTGTAGCTTTCGGAAGGCCTCCCGAAAGGCTTCGGGAGTATGTTCCACCAGAAGAGCATCCTCTCCTATGGCTTCCGGGGCCTCCTCCCAAAGGGGCCGGGCAAGCACCAGGGGGAGCCTGCAGGCCATGGCCTCCAGCATGGGGATACTTGTTCCTCCGTAGAGCATGGCCATGGAAAAAACATGAGCCCCTTGATACCAGGGAAGAATATCCCGGTTCGGCACCGAGGGGATAAAATCCACCTGCCCCAAAACCTTGAGCTTTTTCGCAAGATCTTGAGAGGCCTGGGTAAGAGGCCCCTGACCGATGAGAATTAACCGGTAGGGGGTCCCCGAAAGCGCCCGGATAAGAGGGCGGGGATCTTTTCCGGGAATATGCCGCCCCACACTGATAATCGTAAAGTCCTTAGGCTTTGCAACCCCGGGATGTGGGGGAGCATAGACCTTATTATAGATCACCTCACGGTGACGCACGGGAAAATCCTCGAAATACCGAAGTGTGAAGGCATAGGCCCCGATGACCGCATCCGCCCGGGAATAGCTCCGCTTTTCCGTACAAAAGCGAAAAACCGTGGAGTAAAGTAAACTTTTAGCGCAGGCAAGCCCCTCCACCCGAAAAAGCCGCCGTCGGGAAAAATCCGCATGCAGGGAGATCACCGAAGGCACTCCCAGAGCTTTTCCCGCAGCCACCGCAAAACGTCCCTCAAAGCGGGGATTAAAGGCCCGGATAATATCGGGTTTAAAAGAGCGGGCAAGATCCACCACCCGCTGTTCCTCCCGGGAGATGGCACAGAGCTTTTTCAGGTTTTTCATGGAACCCACGGGCACCACCGCAACCTCCGCACTCCCCGCAATACCCCCCACCTGATCCGGGGAGACATCCTCATCACAGGGGGTGAAGATGGTCACTCTATCAAAAAAATCCCCCGGATTATAGTACCGCTCCTTGATCTCCCCCTTTTCCACGTAGGCTTTGAGAGGATCGTTGGAAAATACCAGCAGG
>Ga0334886_1004190_pt1 | contig 12021 bp, 9 predicted proteins | sample GraSluR1_MG_9_FD_207232 | JGI IMG/M metagenome (GOLD analysis project Ga0334886, IMG submission 207232) | Sludge microbial communities from methane-producing bioreactor in Wageningen University, Netherlands - Granular Sludge_27_06-R1 | ecosystem: Engineered > Bioreactor > Anaerobic > Unclassified...
AACCTTGCCCTGTTTTTATCATTATATTATGGGTTTAGATTTCCTGAATTTATTAAAACCAATAAAAAACTATTCTTTTTTGGTAATGCATTATGGTTGGCTTTCTTCCTTTTTATTCTTCAATCGTTGACAGGGATTATAATATTTTTTTTAACAATCCTAATACTGACTATTTACCTCTTGTTTAGATATAAAAAAACTCACTTTAGGATTATAATAACAACACTAATGTTTGCTTTTACAATTATTCTTACTTACTATATTTTTGATAAGGCAAATAAATTTTTTACAAGGAATGAGATTCAAACTGATTCTCTGCCCACACATACGGTTAATGGAAATAAGTACTATCATATAATCGAAAACCAACAGTATGAAAATGGCTATCTAGTTTGGATTAATTTAAGCTATATTGAATTAGAAGAGCAGTGGAATAGAATAAGTAACCTTCCTTATTTGGGAAAGGATAAAATGGGACAAACATTGAGACTTACCCTTATCCGTTACTTAACATCAAAGGGACTTCCCAAGGATTCACTTGGAATTTCGAAACTTGACGAAGTAGATATCCAACTTATAGAATCTGGGGCCACAAGCGTTATTTTCAGAGAACATAAATTTGGTTTATACCCTAGGCTTTACCAATTATTCTGGGAAATAGACCAATATAATATGTTTAGAAAAATTAGTGGAAGCCCTTTGATACAGAGAATGGTCTACATCAGAGCTGCTGTTTATATCATAAAACAAAATTTTTGGGTTGGAGTAGGTACAGGCGATTTAACAAAATCTTTCAATGATTACTATGAAAAGAATGAACCAAACTTAAAACCTAGTTATTGGTTTTTATCTCACAATCAATTTCTCACACAATGGGTTTCGCTAGGTCTTTTTGGTTTTTTTGTTTTTCTTATTGGATGGTTTTCCCCCTTTATTATTGAAAAAAAGTATACGGAGTTGATATCAATTACCTTTATGTTAATAATAACCCTTTCCATGCTCAACGAGGACACATTGGAAACTCATATAGGTGTTTCTCTCGCTTCATTGTTCTATAGTTTATTCTTTTTTGGAAGAGAAAAAAAGAGCAATATTGTATATGAAAATGTCAGGGAATAAGTTACCAAAAGAATATTTTTGCAGAGATGTTCTGGAAGTTGCCCCCAGTTTACTGGGTAAGTATATTATTCGAAAAAATGGTTCAAGCAACCTTAAATATATAATTAATGAGGTTGAGGCATACCGAGGGGAGGAAGACCTAGCGTGCCATGCAAGTAAGGGCAAAACAGACAGGAACAGGGTTATGTATGAGCAGGGAGGATTAGTTTATGTATACCTTATATATGGTATTCATTGGATGCTTAATATAGTTACCGGTGAAAAGAATCATCCTCAGGCGGTTCTAATCAGGGGTATTGATAAGTATAGCGGACCTGGACGTGTGTCACAGAGTTTGATGATTGACAAATCCTTTTATGGAGAGGATTTAACCAGATCGAGACGTATTTGGATTGAAGACAATGATATTAATGCAGAAATAAAAAAAGGGCCTAGAATTGGCATCGATTACTCAGGTTCTTATTGGTCAAAAATTCCCTGGCGATTCTGGATCAACGGAGATTTACTATAATTTTTATTCTAGTGTGAACGTTTTTACGTCTCTTAAACGCAAGTAAACTTTTTACCATTTATTGCATCATTAACCATTTGGCGTAGTTTTTCCCATACCTCTTTAGGCATTTTTGGACCAATTTGTTCAATTACATTACCTGAAAGAATTGCTCCAATCTCACCACAAATATTAAGAGGGATTTCATTAAGTAAACCGTAAAGGAAACCTGATGCATATAGATCGCCTGCTCCAGTTGTGTCAATACAGTTTGCTTTGGTTACACCAACTTTATGCACTAAATCACCCTTCTTGATAAAAGAACCTTTTTCACCAACTTTTACAATTGCTATTTCTACAATTTTTGAAAGGTAATTCAAAGATTCCTCAGGCGATTTTCCTGTAAAGGCTTTTGCTTCATCTTCGTTGGCAAAAATTATATCGACATAGTTCTCAACCACTTTTTCAAGAAATATTTTGTTGTTTTCCACAACATTATAGCTTGCTAGGTCTAGCGATATTTTGAGCCCTGCTTTTTTGGCAAGCATAAGGGCTTTTTCAATGAGTTGATGGTTTTGAACAAGGTATCCTTCGATATGAAAAAGATGAAAACCTTCAAACATTTCAATCTTTAGATCAGATGGCACCATTTCAATGGCTGCACCAAGATTAACCGCGAAAGTCCTTTCAGAATCGGGTGAAACAAGAGCTAACGCTATACCAGTACCCGATACACCTTTAAGCAGCATTGGGTTAATACCATTTTTTACCATGTCAGACATAAAAAACTCACCCATCTCATCGTTTCCAACCTTTCCAATAAATGATGTTTTAATGCCAAGGTTTGCAAGTCCATTTATTGTATTTGCAGCGCTACCGCCAGAAGCTAAGATTTGCTTTAACTTCTTTGTTTGTGAGAAAGCTCTTTCTATTGAGACTTCATCGACAAGTTGCATGCTTCCCTTGGGAAGGTTTAACTCTGCTAATAAAGCATCATTTTCTAAACTTGTCATTACGTCAACCAATGCATTACCAATACCCAAAACCTTTAACATCTTCATCAATTATTAAATTATTGACAAAAATACCTTATTTTTACAGAAGACTATTTCATTTTGTATCTGTAAAAAGATATTTTTTAAAATCCCGAGTAAAAATTTTGACATAATTAATTATGGTTATATATTTGCACTCGCAAAAAATTCCTCATTAGCTCAGTTGGTTAGAGCACCTGACTGTTAATCAGGGGGTCCTAGGTTCAAGTCCTAGATGAGGAGCAAAAAAAACGAACTGGTTAATTAACCAGTTCGTTTTTTTATTGAATATTCTTTCCTAAAAAGACTACATAGTTTCAACAAGAGAAAGAAGCCCAACAGCAAGTCCAGGTTTACCCTCTTTAAAGTTGAAAAAGAGGTGATATGCTCCGGTTTTTGTGCATACATAGTCAATGGATGGATAATCTTTTCCGCTTGCGACTACATATGTTGTAGCAAGTAAACGGTTATTGTCGAGAAGTTGAAGCACAACCCTTCCCTCGTAATCATTAGAGTTGCATACAGAGAAACGGTATTTAATGCCCTTTTTTAGAATAACAGAGAATCGTTGAGTAGGAGGAGGGTCGCCAGCATCAAGACGAATTGTAAAATCCTTTAAGAATGTAGCATCCTGAGCTATCATTCCGCAAATTTCAATTAGATCATCCTCGCTTTGGGCAAAAGATTTAATTGACCACCCAGATAGGATAAGCGACAATAAAACAATAAGGCATATATTTTTCATAATTCAAAAAATTTCAAAAATTATTATCCAAGCAAAAGTTTATTCCTAACACTTTGAACTTTTTTTATGATGTTTTTAAGCGTTTCATCTGACATTATGATGGTTTGAGTATCGTTCTGCTGGAACGTTAAAACGCCATCCTTCTCAATAGGAATGGGTTCTCCATATTCGTAGGTAATTCTAACATCTTTAAATAGTGACTGAATTTCCTCAAAATCGGCAATGAGGCTAGCGACATTTGGATCACGTTTATAGTTATTTAGAAGAAGCATTAAGCTACTCATAATTACTTTTTGCTCACCAATTGTTTCGTCAATTCTGGGATGATTAGCATCTTGGGCAACCCTAGTGGCAAGGTAAAGTCCTTCAATCCAAACACCAGCAATAATCACAACGCTAAGTTGGGCTCTATTTGTTTCCCTCAAATAACCGTCAATGCGATTAAAACTTTGCTGAGAAATGAGCATTAATGAATCTATGTTTTCTCTGTTGGTTGCAATGCGGCTCAATGTATTAAAGTCGAAAAATTGTCCAACCTGAATACCATCAGCTAGGGTTTTTATGGTAGTTATATAGTTAATTACCAAAGATGTTCTTTCATACATGTTAATGTATCCCAAATCTGCGCCATAGATTCCAAGCCCAATGGCTTTTTGAAAGTTGGTATTAAGATTGTTAGCTTCCTTGGTGTTTGCTATGTAATCACGGTTGAAAGGAATCTTCAATCCTTTAATAAGAGCTGCCATTTCAACTGGGGAAGAAACGTTCTGGATCATATCTTCAATAACCTCTGATGCAACTTCGAGGGGTTTGTCTTCAAAAATTTCATCAGGAATATCAAAATCCTCCCTGCTAAGGTTTCTGTTTGAATCAAAGAAACGGCATGATGTAGCAGTTAAAATTGACACTATGAATATTAATATGTTTCTCCGCATATTTTTTTAATTAATTTATCAGATTCTCGAGAACTTAAAAAGTAAAGATATATAAAAAAATTATTTTCTGAATTTAGGAAAACTTAATTTGCCGAAAAACTCGATAATTTTTTTCAGAACTTCATAGTACAATGTTATATAAAGTATTGCTGACATGATCCACATAAAACAAACATTGAACCAAAATGTATCAAAGTATCTACCTAAAAAATGCTTTCTTGGTGCCAAAAAGTGTGATCTAAAGTCAAATCTATGATTTGGTATTGGATCGCGATATATTGGATCATATTGTTGAACGAGTTCACCTTTGTATTGAAGTATCTTATTCTTTTCAAAAATCTTCATCACCATATCAGCAATGCTTTCGTTGTGAAAGGCCCTTCTTTTTGCTTCGTACAATCGTGCATTTGTACTAACCAAATGCGATATTAAACGGTCACGACGTAGGTTAGCTCCTTGAAATATTATATTGTAATGTTTTTTCAGCTCCTCCAGATAATCGAGGGTAGAATATGCAACCTCGTGATCAAAACCATTTAAATTAAGTTTATCGAGATAGCTGTAAGGAATGCCAGGTGCCATAAAGTTCGTTTCGTTGAAAAGCGAATTTCTTAAAACCAAGAGGTTTTCAATAAGTTTACTTTTTTTCTCTTCGTTTCCATTATTGAGAATCTCAATACTTTCGTTAAGAATTTTTTCTAATTCTGGTATATAATAAACGGTTTTATAATCTGCATTGCGCTCTACCTTCTCAATATCGTAAAAATGCTTGTGGAACTCATTGTCCTTAAATTGATGAACAACAAGTGCTTCGTATCCCCATTTAGTTATCATGAACTCTGCAATAAGAGGAACTTTACTAAAACTACCCACGGCTCGATTTAACTTTTCGAAGCTGAACATGGCTCCAGAAAGGACCATCATGGGAATCATCAACAGAGGTATAACGATATAAATGGTTACTGCAGAATTAAATGTAGCAGATATGTTTAGTCCTAGTAAATTTGCAAAAACAGCAGTGGAAAAGAGTATCAGCCAATACTCAAAGTTCATCCCTCTTAACTCAAGAATTCCATTGGCAATTAGAATAAATGTTATACATTGAATTGCAGATAGAACAACTAAAATAATTATTTTACTGAACAGGTAAGAAGTTCGGCTAAGGTTGAGAAATGCCTCACGCTTAAGAATTTTTCGATCACGGAAAATTTCTTCAGCACTAACTGTTAGACCAATAAATAGCGCAACAATAAGCGCCATAAAGATGTAAATGGGAATATTTTCGTTTTCACGAAATACATAAACGTTAGAGTTTGGGTCTGCAATGTACCTAATAACATATGCAAGAACAAATCCTAGTATTGGTGTTTCAAGTAAGTTAAGTACAATGTATTGCGTGTTGCTTATTTTTGAAAGGAAATCACGGGTAGTATAAATAAAGAATTGTTTAAGCCGGGAAGGAATATTTAGGGATTTTGGAGGTGAAACCTTTTCGTGAGCAATTTCCTTTAGTTTAATATTCTCTTTAAAATAGCCTTCCCATTTTGGTGGAGATACCTTTCGGGTAGGAGTGTAGCGGCCGAATTCATCAACAACCTTGGCCTCAATAATATTGAAAATGAGTTCGGGGTTAACATTACCACAGGTTGGACATTCACCCTGTTCGCTGTTGATCTGCATATCGATCCGTTTGAAATACATAACAGCTTCAACTGGGTTTCCATAGTAAATCAAGTAACCTCCAGTATCCAATATCATCATATTGTCAAACATTTTATAGATGTCTGACGATGGTTGATGAATTACCACAAAAATTAATTTTCCCTTAAGGGTAAGTTCCCTTAGAAGGTCCATTACGTTTTCGGAATCACGAGAAGATAATCCAGATGTTGGCTCATCAACAAAAAGAATAGAGGGTTCGCGAATAAGTTCTAGGGCTATGTTAAGACGTTTGCGCTGCCCTCCCGATATCATTTTGTTCATTGGAGACCCAACCTTCAAATCCTTGCGTTCGTAAAGTCCTAGGTTGTTAAGAGTTTTGTGAACTAGTTGGGTTAATTCTTCTTCCGATTTGTCTTTAAAGCAAAGTTTTGCGTTATAGTAAAGATTTTGAAATACAGTCAGTTCTTCAATTAAAAGGTCATCTTGAGGAATCACCCCAATTACTCCCTCAAGATTTTCTTTTTCTTTATGCAGATCTACTCCGTTTATTAGCACTTTACCAGTTGTGGGAGCTTCAATACCAGCAAGAACATTGAGAAGGGTGGTTTTTCCTGCTCCACTTGCTCCCATTATGCCAATCAGTTTACCTTGTCCCTCCTTAAAATTAATGTTTCGTAACCCAATATCTCCTGATTTGAATTTAAAACCCAAGTCTTCGACGCAATAAGATATTCGAATGCTTGTAGAATCGGCAAGATAATGGGCAACCACATCGGTGTAGTATATGGGTTTACCCTTCGGGAGTTTAATAGAACTCCCACTTGCAAAAAGATAAATGCGCTTATTATTTATTGGGAGTCCATTTAGGAAAATTTCTTCATTCCCTGTATAACGAAGGAAATAAAGATCCTCGCTTTTTATCTGAAGAATATATAAGTAACCATTTAATGCTTCAGTGGGGATATGCTTACATTGTTTCCCATGTTCTTCCTTGTCATGAATTGTTAAAACGCTTGGATAATCAAGGTCCTTGATTTCATTATTGATGACAAAGTTTTCAATATCTGTGAATTCTTCCTTGGTAAGTTTGAAAACTTCGGCCACAGTATTAATGATGGCCATGCGTTGATCGGTGAATTTTCTATCGGCATTAACAAGTTCAAAAAGTCGAACAAGAACAACAACTTTTTGTTTTTGGGTAAGGGTTTTGTTAATCTTTTTACATATTCCAAGTATTTTTACGGAGTCTTTTACCGAAGTTAGCTTTACCTTTTTAGGTTGTCCGTTCTCCTCATCACCTCCTTCTTCTTTTTCATCATTAAGCCCAGCGTGTTGATCAAAGAGATTAATATACTCATCAACGGCCTCATCGTTAACTTGTTGCATGAGGAAGTTAACAACATATTCTCGTTCGTTGGATTCAACTCCTTCGTCCTGCTTTGCAATTATTGCAAAGAGTTGCATTAAAGCCCTGAGAATCTCTTCGCTCATAGTTTAAGTTGTTGTATTGTTTACTCCTTAAAAAGATTACTAATTAAGGGTGTAACTAACCTGTTCAAATGGCACATCCACAATGTCAGCATATTCTTCCCCGGCCTCTTGCATATCCTCATCATCTTCAGGATAGTACCATTTTATTAGTACATCTATGCCATTCTCGTGCATTTCCTCAAATTTCATGAGAATATCTAGAAGAAGTTTTGAACTTGCAGTATTAAAGTACACCAACTTAAAGGTAAAAATAGTTTTTGGATTAGGGCTGGTAGCATATTCATCGAGCCAGTTGAGAATTGGGTCGTAAAAGGCAGTAACATCTTCGGGAAGAGAGCGACCTGAAATCTCGAAAATGTCGTTTTCTGCATCCAGAATAACAGTTGGGGTATCATCAGTACCCATTATCTTAATGGTTTCCATAGTGTTATTGTTTACTCGTTTCTGGATATAGTTGATGTAAGAATGAAGAAATGGGTTTCCTCATCGATAGGCAGAAAGTGGTAATTCAGTTTACGCCCAGTTTTCCTTGCAATATCAATGAACCCTAATCCTGCACCCCCTTTTTCAGAAAGGCGACCTTCGCGCATTTGAGTTTTGTAAAGATCCTTTAAGCCTTCCTTGTCGAGGGTATTAATGTGATCAAGAATCTTGGTTAGTTCGTCAATCTTAGAATTCTCAATCACATTTCCAGTAGTAACATGATACTCAACATCAGCTTTGCTTACCATAAAAATACCTCTTCCTGCAAATAGGAAGTCATCGGATCCAAAGCTATCGGCGTGTTTGCTAATGTTCTGTAAGCATTCAACCATTACATGAAACACCTTTTTTTGAACGGTGTTCGATTCCTCTTCCTTTGCCATGTTGGATTCGGTGAGGGATGTAAATGCCTTGGTGATCTGATGGGTTATCTCTCCCTCGTATACGAGGGTAATTTCATGAGCTTTCATCGACTTGTAAAAGTCGTACACAAACTCAAGAAATCCTTTGACATTTTTTTTATCCATAGCCCGTAAAATTAATTAATTTACCTTTATAAATCAACTTAGAATTCAATTCCAATTAGTAGTACATCGTCAATTTGTTTGTTTTCACCCATATAGTTATTAAAATCTTTTTCAAAAAGCTCGTTAAATTGAGGCATGGTCAAGCCTTGGTTTTCCATAATTATATCCCGAATACGAGCTGGACCATATTTCTTTTTTTCATCTCCACCAACTTGATCGGGCATGCCATCAGAGAAGAAGAATATTTTGTCACCATGCTGCAATTCAATTAAGTAATTGGTGAAATCGTTCTCTTCCTTCTTTGGATGCGGGATTCCTCCAATGGCCTTTCTGTCTCCCTTGAACTCCTGTAACTCTTTATTTCTCAGAAGGTAAAGAGGTCTGTGTGCACCTGAATAATGGAGTATTTTTTTCTTTAAACTAATCTTACAAAGAGCAATATCCATTCCGTCACGAGCATCTGCATCGTGACGATCCTGCTTTAACGTCTTACGAACACCAAAGTGAAGCAGATCAAGAATTTTGGAAGAGCTATATGTAATATCGTGGTCAACAACATTATTAAGTATGAAATATCCAATGAAAGAAAGTAATGCCCCAGGAACTCCGTGCCCAGTGCAATCAACTGCCGCAATATAAATAAAATCATCTTTCACAAAGAACCATGGAAAGTCACCACTAACAACGTCCCGTGGTTTATAGAATATAAAAGATTTTGGAAGATATTGACGAATTATACGATTGTTTGGAAGAATTGAGGTTTGGATGCGCTGTGCGTAGTTGATACTCTCGGTAATTTTTCTGTTTTTATCCTGTATCTCAAGTTCAATGCGCTTTGCATCGGTAATATCGTGTCCGACAAAGAGTATGGTTTCTAACTCATTCTCGTTAAATTCGGGGATGGCAGAGATATGCATTATGGTCTCTCCCATCATAGTATTAAAAGTAAGGTCATCTTCTACTTGCGTTTTTGTTGTTTTTATGGTTTTAATGGTTTCTTTAAGAAATCCCATCAGTATGTCGTTAACTTCTATTGAGTTAAGGGTTTGGTTAATGATTTCCTTAATGGGAATGCCCAAATATTGTTCTACCATTGGATTTGCATAGAAGAATTGCCCTAGGGTATTTAACCGCATTATCATATCGGGCGAATTTTCTGAAAGGGCTTGCATTTTGCTGCGCATCCGTTCTTCCTTCTCGGCTCTTTTGCGCTCTGTAATATCCTGAGAATTTAGAATTATTCCATTTATGGCTATATCATCAAGTAAGTTACGCCCTGTCACTTCGAGGAAAAGCTTGGTCCCATCCTTTTTCATAAAAGTGTACTGTATGGTTATAGGAATCCTTGGAGCATCAAGGAGCTTTTGAAACATTTCATTTAGATCTTGCTCACCTTTGCGGGTAAGGCGATCAATATCCTTACCGCTCATCATTTCCTTGGGTGTGTACCCTAAAATCTTTGTTACAGAAGGGCTAATATAAGTTAACTTTTGGCTACTGCTATAGATTGAGATAATCTCCGAAGCATTTTCCAATAGGGAGTGAAGCCTTTTTTGCGCATTTTCAACCTCTTGGATTTTAGCTTCAAGTTTTATGTTAGATTTTTCAAGTTCTTCATGCGTAGCCCTCATCTCTTCAGCATTCTGACGCAATTCTTCCTCATTTTCTTTGAGTTCTTGAGTCATTTGCTGTGCTTCAAGCAGCAACCTCTCGGTTTTTTGGTTTACTCGTAGGTTGAATATTGTGCGCGCAATAATCTCACCCATTTCGCGAAGGAAACGAATGGTAAGGGTGGGTATCTGCTCGTCAAGAGAGGCAAATTCAATAACCCCTTGAAGTTTCTCATCAGTAATAAGCGGAACCAGAAGTAAACACTTGGGCTTTTTATCTCCCAGAATTCCTGAGGTGATGGAAACATAATCATCCGGGATTTCGGAACGGTAAATTATATCCTTTTCATATGCACATTGACCAATTAAGCCCTGACCAATTTTGAATTCTTGCTTAATATACTTTTTCCGATTATATGCATAGGAAGCTAAGTTTGTGAGTACTTCTTTGTCCTCATCAAAGATGTATAGTGCTCCCTGAATTATGTTGATGTATTTGATCAGTTTAACTAGAACTTCGTACGAAAGTTCCTCAAGGTTGTTGTGGATTCTTAGGATATGTGCTACTTGATCTTTACCGGTTGTTATCCAATTTTGTTCAGATTCTTTTTTGTTGTTTTCCAAAAGGTTGTCGCGCATAACAAGCAGTGACTTCCCAAGGATATCATCTTCATCGCTGATTTGAAAAGAGGCATGGTAATCCCCTTCGCCGATTGTCTTTGCAAAAAGAGCATTCTTATTGGTATCCTCTTCGCGTTGCTTAATTTCTTTTTCTAGAAAATTTACCTTTTCTTTATGTCTTTTCTCTTGAATATGAACAATATAAATAAAGAAAAAGGGTAAAAGATCAATTATCCAGAGAGTTGGACTTGCTAAATGTATTGTTATAATACCATTTAATGAGAATTGTATTCCCTGCGAAGTGAATTCAAATATCCATGAGCACAAAACAAGAAATAAGCCAAAGGCTGCAGCGTAATACACCTTGAGAGATACTGTTTTGATCATTCTTTCAGCAGATATTTTGTTTTGAGCTGTCATGTTATTTTTGAGCGCTTAATCCAAAAGTTTTTAAATGTTCTCCAATGTAGTAAACAAGTTTTTCCATCAAGGTTACCATTTGAGAATTAAAGGGTTTAAAAGATGCAAGTTCAATTATACCAGTACATTCAGTTGCTTCATCTATAATGGGTACTATTAGCAAATGTTTTGGAGAACCTTTTCCTAAACCAGAAAGAATTGTAATATAGTCCTCCGGAACATTGCTAAGGTTAAGAATTTCTTTGTTTTTTGCCACCTGACCAGGGAGGGTTTCTCCTTCAATAAATGTTGGTGGTTCGCTTTCGGTATAGTAAGCATAACCTGCAAGGTATGAAAAATTCTTTGTTTTAGAATCTTTTTTGTAAACAAGACCTTGAACAATATCAATCTTTTTCGAAAGATTGATTAGTATATTTTCTATGAAAGATTCCTCATTCTCAAAAGATTCGTTTGGGATTAATGCCTTCGACTCTACTTCATAGTCAACAATTTCTAATTCGACAAGATTTTCATCGATATTGTTCGATTGTTTTTTACTTTCTTGAATGCTTTTTTTAAGTTGATCAAGTTGATTACTAATCCTATTTACCTCAAGGGAAGAACGATATACTAAATAAGTAAAGTATAGTAAAAGTAAAATTGAAATGATTGTAAACAGAATTGCAAGCCTAGGTACTTTCTCTCCAGAAAAAATTACAGCATTGTGCATCGAAAAGAATGCGCCTAAAAAACTCATAACGATCAGGAGCATAAAGATACTGTAACCTAGTCTAGCCTGAATTATTCATAAAAAAAGGGATTTTGTTACCTAAAAATTGCTGAGATATCAGTATTTTTAGGGTGTAGAGAACAAAAACCCTTTTGAACAATGATAAAAAATATTT
>Ga0334886_1004193_pt1 | contig 12009 bp, 11 predicted proteins | sample GraSluR1_MG_9_FD_207232 | JGI IMG/M metagenome (GOLD analysis project Ga0334886, IMG submission 207232) | Sludge microbial communities from methane-producing bioreactor in Wageningen University, Netherlands - Granular Sludge_27_06-R1 | ecosystem: Engineered > Bioreactor > Anaerobic >...
CAAAGAAGATCAGGACCAAGGTCAAACAGATGAAACGAGGTGCGGGGAAAGAGCAGATCATCCAGGCTTGTAGAGACCGGCTCGACGAACGTGTGGTGGAATGGATCGACGCTACAGCGGTCATCGGTCCCGAAGGCGAAATCGAGCATCCTCCAATTCTCGGGACGGGCGGCAACGAGGGGCGTTTCGAGTATTCCAACGCCTTCATGAAGAATCTGTCTTGGATGCTGCTTTCAGATGACGAGGAATCATCCCGGAGCTTGCTAAAAGGTGCTTTGTTTGGTGATTCGACCGATCACCTTCTGATCGCCAGCGTTGGCCAGTACGATCCAGGTCGTGCAGGCGGTTTCAATCAAGGCCAAGGAATCGAGAACAAGGACTTTCCAGTGAACCCCTGGAATTTCGTGCTCACCGTGGAGGGAACGATCACCTGGGCGAGTTCGGTGGCACGTCGTCAGAGGGCATCCAGCCGAGGGTTCATGAGAAGCCCGTTTACGGTCAGGGCGACACCTGTGGGATATACCTCGTCCTTTGACAGAGACGACCAGAATGCGAGAGCTGAGATATGGGCACCTATTTGGACTCATCCTTCGGGATACAGCGAGATTCGAACTTTCATTAGCGAAGGGAGGGCCGACGTCGAACGGAAGTCCGCATCTAATGGAATCGAATTCGCTGAAGCTGCTTCATCCCTAGGAGTCGATCGTGGGGTCTCGGAGTTCGTGCGCTACAGCTTGCTAAAACGACGGGGTGACAGTTACGTGGCATTGCCCGCTGGCAGATTTTCAGTTCGGGTCCGGACCGAGAGCGATCTGATCAGAGAGCTTGATCTACCTCTGAGGAGGGTTGATGGGTTCCTGAGAGGTTTCAAGGGACAAGGACCACCTGCGCGGTTCTTGTCAGCGAGGAGAAGCATCGACGAAGCTATCTATAGCCTGCTCCAGCACGGTGGCGCAGCCTACGTCAAGCATCTGGTCGCAGCCATCGGAAAGCTCGAACGTCTCATCGCACAGAGAGGTGGTGGTGGCAGTCCGAAGCTCAGCGGTCCGATCTCGGGACTCAGCCCCCGATGGATCGTAGCCGCCGACGACGGGAGCACGGAAGTCAGGATAGCTGCAGCCCTGGCGTCGATTAGATCCACCGGGGACGTGGGTCCGATAAGGTCTAATCTGGCACCTGTCGATCCACGTAAGCCCTGGATGTGGGCGGATGGTCGAGGTCAGACCGCTTGGGAAGGAAACTCGCTCTCAGCCAGGATGGCGTCCGTTCTGTCCCGAAGGTTGATGGACGCTCAGAGGTTTGACATAAGGCCCAACCCGCTTTGGGGCGAGATTCGGGTCTCTTTGGGGGACGCGAGCGCCCTGATTGACGGGATCATCGATGAGTCTCTAGTCGAGGACCTGTTGTTCGGTTTCACCTGGATAGATTGGTCACATCAAGACAGGGTCCAAGCCGCCAGGAGAGATCTGAGGGAGCGCAAACGGAGGTGGAAACCGACCGAGGAAAATCCGGTACCTAGATCCTGGGCATTACTTAAACTCCTCTTCTATTCAGGTAAGATGAAAGTTGGTGGCGAGGAAAAAACAATCAAGCCCGAACCTTCCATTGTCCCGCTCCTTAACGCAGGTCGCGTAAACGACGCGTGTAAGGTTGCTGGACGCCGCTTAACTTCAGTGGGACTTTTCCCCCTAACCTCTGATTTCCCTTACAGGGATGACGGTGTTCGGTTGGCTGCTGCTCTACTCCTTCCAATCTACGGCAAGCAGAGGATCATGGAGCTAGTTCTCAGACCAACCGAGAAAAAGTTGTAATATGTATATAAAATGGGGCGTATTTAAATGGTCCAAGAAGGTATCGATATGAAGATGTTGAACAGAGTCCCTCGTCTCTTGATCGAGGTCGAGCTTCAACCCGTTCAGGGGGATAGGTTCCAACCGACGGGATTTGCCGACCTCGGCGCGGCTATATACGAGAATCCTAAAGGAAAACGGATGATTCTGGTTGAGTCTGCCCAGTCCATAGCCAACAGGCTCGAACAGACCTGTCTCAACGGTTCCGGACCGAGGATCTCACCGAATATCGAAGGTATCCCTTACATTTTGGCCAAGCTCGAAGGAGAGATCGATAAAGATAGAAAGATCGAGACCGAAACAAGTTCGTTAGTGGAAGCTCACCGCATCAATTCACCGTTCATCATAAGCAATGATGAGTTCAAGCAGGCGTTCAAGAAAATGGCAGGATACGAGAAAGGAGTACCCCTCAACTGGAACAAGATCGCAGAAACCATGTTCTTCTACGACCCAAACTCGCTTCTCCACGGGGCGTTTATGGCCAACCTGGAAGATGGTAGAGTCAAGGTTCAGAGAGCAATCACCGGCTTCATCGAGGCGGAAGGCGTCCGAGAGGTGGCTTCAGGTGGTGTCAAGAACAACCCGTTGGATCCCACCGGCAAGATCCGAGCTGTGAACTACGGCGAAAACGTTTACTCGAACGTTCCTTACCACCGTATGGAGTACACTGCTGACAGCATAGTGGCCTACTTCAACTTCGATCTTGCCCTTATTGACGGTTACGGACTGAAACCTGAAGCGAAAGAGTTCCTCGTCGCCCTCGGGCTGTACAAGATTCGAAAGTTCCTGGCTAGAGGACTAAGGCTTCGGACCGCCTGTGACCTGGCGCTGAAAGGCGAAATCAAGGTGACAGCTCCTGAAGGGTTCGTCGTTCCCGATGAAGAGATGTTGCTCAAAGTCGTACAGAAGAATATCAAGGCGTGCGCTGATAACGGGCTGTTTGCAGATCCACCATTGACAGTGCTAGAAACTCCAGTAGTGCTCAAGAGTTCCAAGGAAGAGACGGCAGAAACATAGAGGGAGCATCTCGACATGCTGGTTATCGAGCTGACGTTCTTCACGGGACGGTTTCATGCGACGCCATGGGGACGCAACGTGAACGAAGGTGTACCCGAATGGCCACCGTCCCCTTACAGGCTCATGAGAGGCCTGTACGACGTATGGAAAAGGAAACTCGGAGATTGGCCCGAAAGTAGAGTCGAGCCGATCTTCGCTGCGTTGGCTTCTGAGCCGCCTGTGTTCCATCTGCCTCCAGCGACTGCGTCCCACACCAGGTCTTTCCTCAGCCAGAACGAGAAGGACGTGACCAAGAAGCAGTTGATATTCGATGCTTTCGTAATCGTGGCCAGGGGGTCAAACGTGCTGGCAAAGTGGCCCAATGTAGACCTCGACGAAAACATGAGATGTGACCTGGACCAAATGCTAGCATTGATGAACTATCTTGGGAGGTCCGAGTCATGGGTGGCTGCGAGAACCGTCTCTAATATGGATGGCGTGAACTGGAACTGTTTCCCTGCAGATGGGTCTCCTTATGTCGAGGATTTCGAGCCTCTGAGAGTAGCCTGCTCAGTTCCGGCTCCGATTTATGATGCCAATCCATACACAGTGAATCCTTCAACCAAACGCGGCAGATCGGTAGAGCTGAGATGGATGGATGCTCTGGCCTGGTCAACTGCAGAACTGCATGCAGCTCGTCTGAGCGTTCCTCCTGCATTTCAATACGTCACCTACATGCGTCCAGCCAACTGTTTCGACGTGGTACCTTATACCCGGACTTCAAGGCGCGAATCGGCGATCAATGGTGTGATATACGCTCTCGAATCTAAGGTGAAGCCGTCGGTAACCGAGACTCTATTGGTGTCTGAACGGATTCGCAGCAGACTGATGGGCATCCACAAAGGAATCGTCAAAAACCCAAAGAAGGTCTCTTCCAAGTTCAGCGGCAAAGATGAGAGCGGCGGACCAATGAAAGGCCATCAGCACGTTTACGTTCTGCCTCTCGATCAGGATCGAGACGGGTGGCTGGACCATCTTTTGATATTCTGCAAAGATCCCTTCAACCGCCAAGAGATTGCTGCACTGGACAGGCTCAACAAGATATGGCAATCAGACGGCAAACCGGACATTTACCTTGTACCTCTGAGGTGGGGGCAGAGTGAGGACCTGCTTGGAGCAGAACCTATTACTCATTTCACCAGCGCGACTCCTTTCGTTCCGCCCAGGCACTACCGCAAAGGACGAGGACCGCTCACGGAGTGGCTTGCAGACGAAGTTCGTCGTGAAGCCGTCAACCATGGCCTGCCCGAACCCGTACTCGTCAAGCCGTTGGAGAAACTCTCGGGTCGGGGTGGTCGAGATATTAGGTGGCTCCAGTTCCGACGGAATCGTAAAGGAGACCAGCCTGGTATGGGTTACGGATTCGAACTCGTATTCTCAGAGCCCGTGACCGTTCCCATAGCGCTGGGGTACGGTGCCCATTTCGGGTTGGGGCAGTTCACGCCAGCACCTGGCTGATCTTCACATTTGTATTGGCGTTTCTGGGAACAGGCACCCGTAACGGTCCGGGACCGTTCGACCCAGACGAACGGAAGGGCTTTAGGACACATGAGGCAGAACGCCGATGTTCCTGGGTCGCGACCGATATTCAAACGGGGATGGTACGACTTTGACGAAAGATGGATACAGACCGAATGACGGGCATTTTCCAGAATTGATCCCAGCCAGGATGCTGAACGAGTTCGCATACTGTCCCAGGCTCTGCTACATCGAGTGGGTTCAAGGGGAGTTTGTGGACAGCTCCGACACTGTAGATGGTCGGTTCCAACACAGACGGGTCGATTCAGATTCGGGGGCCGTGCCGGACGGAGCTGAAGACATTCTAGAGACATTTCGCGCCAGGTCGGTATCCCTGGCCGGCCCCAATGTTGGCGTTGCCTGTCGGATAGACCTCCTGGAGGGCGAAGGGGGCAAAGTTACCCCGGTGGACTACAAGAGGGGAGCTGCCCCCAAGGTCCCCGAGGGCGCATACGAACCCGAGAGGGTCCAGCTCTGCGCTCAGGGGCTGGTCTTGAGGGAGAATGGCTTCGATTGCGATGAAGGGGTGATCTACTACGCCAAATCAAAAGAGAGGGTGACCATACCCTTCGACGAGGCGATTATCAGAAGGACAAAAGAGCTTATAGAGGAGCTGCAGGCGGTCGCCCAGCAGGAGGGGATGCCTCCACCCCTGGAGGGGAGCCCAAAATGCGTCCGCTGCTCTCTTGTCGGGATATGCCTCCCCGATGAGGTCAACATCTTGAAGGAGATGGAAGCGGAGGGGATAGAGGGGTATGCCCCGGCTAGAAGGCTCGTTCCCACCCGGGACGATCAGGTTCCCATATACGTCGTCGGCCAGGGCGAGACGGTTCGGAGGCGGGGAGATCGGCTGGAGTTCTGGTCTAGGGATGGCAAGGCGGGAGATGCCAGGCTCCGGGAGGTGGCTCAGCTCTCCCTTTACGGCGGCGTGGAGATCACTTCGCCGGCTCTCGCGGAGCTTCTCCAGCGAGGCGTCCCCGTCTGCCACTTCTCTTTTGGCGGCTGGTTTTACGGGATCTCTCAGGGGACGGTTCATAAGAACGTGGAGCTGAGGATAAAGCAGTTCGACCAGGCCAAAAGCGAGAGCCGATCTCTGGAGATGGCGAGGCGTTTTGTCTCCGGCAAGATCAGAAACTGTAGGACCCTCGTTCGGAGGAACGATTCGGGTGCTCCGAAGGAAGTATTGGCTGCTCTGAACCGTCTGGCGAGAGAGGCGGAAGGGGCCAAAAACGTCGAGAGCCTCCTGGGGATAGAGGGAGCTGCGGCCCAAGCTTACTTCTCTCGGTTTGATAGCCTTCTCAAGGCCCAGGCAGGGTGTTTCTCCTTTGAGAACCGGAACAAGCGGCCTCCAAAAGACCCTGCTAACGCGGTCTTGTCGTATCTTTACGGGATACTTGTAAAGGACGTCTTCGTTACACTTCTGGCAGTGGGCTTCGATCCATATCTGGGATTTTACCACCGGCCGAAGTATGGAAAGCCAGCCCTCGCCTTGGACCTGATGGAAGAGTTTCGGCCTCTTATAGCAGACTCTACGGCAATCACCCTCTTTAACAACGGCGAGCTTTCCGAGAAGGACTTCGTCCGACGGGGCTTTGGCGTCTCCATGACCCCTAAGGGGAAGAAGACGGTGGTCTCCGGGTACGAGAGGAGGATGAGCTCAGAGATAACCCATCCCATCTTCGGCTACAAGGTAAGCTATCGGCGAATCCTGGAGGTCCAGGCGAGGCTCCTTGCCAGAGTCGTCTCGGGGGAGATCGAGGATTATCCTCCCTTCTGTACCAGGTGAGATCATGAGCGGCTTGAACTCTTACATCGTGAGCTACGACATCATGGACCAGAAGCGGCTCTACCAGGTTCACAAGACGATGAAGGGCTTCGGAGACCCTCTTCACTACTCCGTCTTTCGCTGCGACCTATCCCCGAAAGGGAGGGTGGAGCTGGTGGCAGCCCTGACCGACATCATAAAGCACGATGAGGACCGGGTAATGATCATAAACCTGGGACCTGTGGAGGGAGAAGTCGACCGGAGGATCGAGTTTTTGGGGGTCCGCCCCGAGGTGAGCGATCACTCGGCTATAGTCTTCTGACCTGCGGCGAGAGGTATAGTGGTGACCAAAAACCCTGGAACCGCTCGAAAAGGAGCTTGATATCGAATGTCGAGGCAGAATCGATGCAAGAATGTGAGAGGAACGGAGACGAAAGCCGACCTCTCGAAAACGGCCATTTTTTCGGCATCAGGTGAGCCCGAAAAATGGCCGCTATTTCCACGTCTGAAAAGGCGTGGCCCCATTGAAGCTCATGCTGCCTCAATGAGGAAGAGTTGGACTACCTATTTCCACGTCTGAAAAGGCGTGGCCCCATTGAAGCCGGACCAGCCGCGCCTCCGAAACCACTATCTTGTCGGATTTCCACGTCTGAAAAGGCGTGGCCCCATTGAAGCGATGACCTGGACCAGATGCTCCGAGGTATCCAGCCAGATTTCCACGTCTGAAAAGGCGTGGCCCCATTGAAGCTCATTTGGATTGTCGAAGCGATGACGACCTCCTTAATTTCCACGTCTGAAAAGGCGTGGCCCCATTGAAGCGGGGTCCCGGCTGAACCGGTGTAGGAGTGAGAGGTGTAGGGGATTTCCACGTCTGAAAAGGCGTGGCCCCATTGAAGCTCGTCTTCGTCGGCGAACGTCACGAAGTCGCCCATCATTTCCACGTCTGAAAAGGCGTGGCCCCATTGAAGCCTGTCCTGCGCCCTCGAGGATGCCGAACGAAGCTTGTATTTCCACGTCTGAAAAGGCGTGGCCCCATTGAAGCCATTCTTGCGTCGCGTGGTAGTCTTCCGGCCTCGCGGCCTATTTCCACGTCTGAAAAGGCGTGGCCCCATTGAAGCATAATATCCGGTCTCGGTTTGCTGTGCGGTGGTCATCCCCATTTCCACGTCTGAAAAGGCGTGGCCCCATTGAAGCGAATGATGTCATTTCCATCCCCTCTCCTCGAAGTCCCTGAATTTCCACGTCTGAAAAGGCGTGGCCCCATTGAAGCAGAATCTATAAATGGCATGATCTTCTGATTGATAACCTCATTTCCACGTCTGAAAAGGCGTGGCCCCATTGAAGCGGGACTCGGCCGCACCGATCGCGGCGGCGATCCCAGTATTTCCACGTCTGAAAAGGCGTGGCCCCATTGAAGCACCGCCGGGGGGTCGGTCGTCGGGTTCGGATACAAGATTTCCACGTCTGAAAAGGCGTGGCCCCATTGAAGCTTCGCTCTTGCCAATACCCTTGTCGTGCATCCAGGATTTCCACGTCTGAAAAGGCGTGGCCCCATTGAAGCAGATATTTGCGCGTAGTTGTACGACGAGACTGCGACATTTCCACGTCTGAAAAGGCGTGGCCCCATTGAAGCTGACATCTATTATTATGCCAGAGTTGCAACTCTATTAATTTCCACGTCTGAAAAGGCGTGGCCCCATTGAAGCCGGATCTGGTGAAGCTGTTTGGCTTGCCTCTCATCTGGGATTTCCACGTCTGAAAAGGCGTGGCCCCATTGAAGCATGAGCCAGCGCCGGGATGAATCTTCAATCAGATAAGATTTCCACGTCTGAAAAGGCGTGGCCCCATTGAAGCTCCCTCTCGGCTTCAAGCTCCTTAAGCCGCTTCTCGAATTTCCACGTCTGAAAAGGCGTGGCCCCATTGAAGCTTGAGCTTCGCACCGCCCCCCACATCACGTTAAGCCGCCATTTCCACGTCTGAAAAGGCGTGGCCCCATTGAAGCGAGTCCAGATTTCTCGGAAGAGAACCAATCGGGGCCGATTTCCACGTCTGAAAAGGCGTGGCCCCATTGAAGCGACGTTGGCCGCGTTGACTGCCGTGGTGGCGGTGACGATTTCCACGTCTGAAAAGGCGTGGCCCCATTGAAGCTTTATCACTTCGAGGACGACCTCGTCGCCCCCCGTCAATTTCCACGTCTGAAAAGGCGTGGCCCCATTGAAGCACTTGAACCAGCAGGTCACCGAGATCAACTTTTAGATATTTCCACGTCTGAAAAGGCGTGGCCCCATTGAAGCTAAGATAAACTTCGCTAAAGCCACCTTGGCATCAACATTTCCACGTCTGAAAAGGCGTGGCCCCATTGAAGCATCGTCACCCTGACGATCTGGTGGGGCTTCAGCCCCAGATTTCCACGTCTGAAAAGGCGTGGCCCCATTGAAGCTTCTCATTCAGTAGCGCCATCATGGTGGCGACGTCCCCCCATTTCCACGTCTGAAAAGGCGTGGCCCCATTGAAGCTTTTCCTCAGATAATGCCCCCGAAAATCTGACAAAAATTTCCACGTCTGAAAAGGCGTGGCCCCATTGAAGCTTATCTCAGCATCGAGGATCACGGCGGGGGATGGACCCATTTCCACGTCTGAAAAGGCGTGGCCCCATTGAAGCGCGGCCCCGGCCTGGGTTCCGGCAACGATGACCGAGCCCGATTTCCACGTCTGAAAAGGCGTGGCCCCATTGAAGCTAAATCATCATTCTGAATGGAGCACAGAATAACGTAAGATTTCCACGTCTGAAAAGGCGTGGCCCCATTGAAGCACTTGGTGCGGGATCTACGGCGAAAGGCCCCAGCAGATTTCCACGTCTGAAAAGGCGTGGCCCCATTGAAGCCATATCGTGGCATCCGAGCTGAAGAACGGCATTGGAATTTCCACGTCTGAAAAGGCGTGGCCCCATTGAAGCGGCTCTACAACCGCTGCCCCGAAGTTTGGGCTGACAATTTCCACGTCTGAAAAGGCGTGGCCCCATTGAAGCGCGGCGGCCAGGTATCCGGCCTCATCGTCCGGGAACCATTTCCACGTCTGAAAAGGCGTGGCCCCATTGAAGCCTCTTCGCGCCAAAAGGAGTTAAGACGAGTTTCACGAATTTCCACGTCTGAAAAGGCGTGGCCCCATTGAAGCAGGCAACCTACAACGTCACCACGACCCTCTTCACTGCGATTTCCACGTCTGAAAAGGCGTGGCCCCATTGAAGCTGGAAAAGAGGATCAAGGGTCTTATGCCGAACATCATTTCCACGTCTGAAAAGGCGTGGCCCCATTGAAGCCAGATCTCGGACCAGCTCCGGCCGTAGTTGTTCGATCGATTTCCACGTCTGAAAAGGCGTGGCCCCATTGAAGCATAGGTGTCTGGCTCGATCTCCTGGAGCTCTGTGAGATTTCCACGTCTGAAAAGGCGTGGCCCCATTGAAGCCGGGGCTCTGGGAAGGTGAGATCGAGGAGGAGGCCGAATTTCCACGTCTGAAAAGGCGTGGCCCCATTGAAGCGCAACAGTAAGTGCAGGTGTAACAGAGGTAAAACTTTTATTTCCACGTCTGAAAAGGCGTGGCCCCATTGAAGCAGAGTAAGATCGTCTTCAACCGCTACCAGAGTGTTATTTCCACGTCTGAAAAGGCGTGGCCCCATTGAAGCTGGGATTCGCGAACGTGGCCTCCCATTGCTCCGAGACATTTCCACGTCTGAAAAGGCGTGGCCCCATTGAAGCATGGTCTTCGGTGCGGGAGGGACCCGTCGGGACCAGTACATTTCCACGTCTGAAAAGGCGTGGCCCCATTGAAGCCCAAACCAACCGGGTGTTCAGCCAAGCCCGCTGGCTCTTATTTCCACGTCTGAAAAGGCGTGGCCCCATTGAAGCTGTATGCTTACGCATTTAACGTATTTTTTTAAACAAGCTAATTTCCACGTCTGAAAAGGCGTGGCCCCATTGAAGCGTCGTCCACTGGAGGTGCGACCTTGAGTTCGGCTCCCATTTCCACGTCTGAAAAGGCGTGGCCCCATTGAAGCTATGTCCCAAATGCGGAACCTACTATAAGGTTCTCGAATTTCCACGTCTGAAAAGGCGTGGCCCCATTGAAGCTGGACCTCAGCGACGTTGCCCCCGAGATAGACGTTGGATTTCCACGTCTGAAAAGGCGTGGCCCCATTGAAGCATTATTCCAAAGCGTTCTATGAAAATTTCGATCTCGATTTCCACGTCTGAAAAGGCGTGGCCCCATTGAAGCTCGATCGTGAGAGTCTCACCCTCATCCCATGCCCGAATTTCCACGTCTGAAAAGGCGTGGCCCCATTGAAGCGTCGTCCAGGGAAGCATAACCGAGGACGTCTGGCCCGATTTCCACGTCTGAAAAGGCGTGGCCCCATTGAAGCGTCAGTCTCCGGATTCTCGCCCCCAGAGATCGGGAGAATTTCCACGTCTGAAAAGGCGTGGCCCCATTGAAGCTGGGCGGATGGATACTGCTACGCCAAATATATCGAATTTCCACGTCTGAAAAGGCGTGGCCCCATTGAAGCGGCCGGGGCGGGTCGGCGTTAGGAGGCCGCAAACCCGATTTCCACGTCTGAAAAGGCGTGGCCCCATTGAAGCGCGATCGTCCTGGGCGTCGAAGTGCCTGCAAACCAGGATTTCCACGTCTGAAAAGGCGTGGCCCCATTGAAGCCAGCCGCTGGCGTTTTCATTCAGCTTCACACGCGCGATATTTCCACGTCTGAAAAGGCGTGGCCCCATTGAAGCAACCAATCGTCAGATCCGACAACTCTACCCGCCCGGAATTTCCACGTCTGAAAAGGCGTGGCCCCATTGAAGCCCAGAGACCGGGGACGAAAGCCGTCTTGACCTTCTATATTTCCACGTCTGAAAAGGCGTGGCCCCATTGAAGCAGATCGGCCCGGACAGTGATCATGTCGGGATAGATCAATTTCCACGTCTGAAAAGGCGTGGCCCCATTGAAGCTAAGCAAAAACAAACTGCGCACATCCCAACACAAATATAATTTCCACGTCTGAAAAGGCGTGGCCCCATTGAAGCAGGCTTTGAAAGAGGGTAGGCAGCGCATGGGAGGTAATTTCCACGTCTGAAAAGGCGTGGCCCCATTGAAGCACGGCCAGTGCAAGCCCCGCAGACACGACCAAAGCCTATTTCCACGTCTGAAAAGGCGTGGCCCCATTGAAGCCACTCAAATAGCTTTCGAAAGCATCAAGGGTAGGGAGAATTTCCACGTCTGAAAAGGCGTGGCCCCATTGAAGCCTCGCCGGAACCGTCCCGAGTATGCCCTGGGGAATGAAATTTCCACGTCTGAAAAGGCGTGGCCCCATTGAAGCAGCCCTCTCCTCCTCACCACCCCACCACCTTTATCCCCGCAACCTCCCGAAAGTGCTCGTCCCTCGTCACCATCTCCCGGTCGCGGACGAGGGCGATTGCGGCGATCACCTCGTCGAAGTCGCCGATCCTCTTTCCCTCCGACCGGAGCCGAGGCGAGAGGGCGCCGAAGACGGTTGCTGCATCGTCGTCCAGGGGTAGGACGATGAGGGAGTCGAGGATCTTCTTCGCCGCCGCCAGGTTCTTTTCAGGATCCGCCGAAAGGAAGGCTCCCCGATACAGCTCCATGGCGGTTAGGGCGTCGTGGCGAGGATGGCGCCCCGGCCTTCCAGCTCCGCGAGGAGGAGGCCGGCCTCCTTTCGCCCCCGTAGGAGGTCTACGATGAAGGAGGTATCGAGGACCGGCATCAGAGCTCGACCGCCCTCATCCTCGCCGACCGGAGCTCCTCCGACG
>Ga0334886_1004194_pt1 | contig 12008 bp, 12 predicted proteins | sample GraSluR1_MG_9_FD_207232 | JGI IMG/M metagenome (GOLD analysis project Ga0334886, IMG submission 207232) | Sludge microbial communities from methane-producing bioreactor in Wageningen University, Netherlands - Granular Sludge_27_06-R1 | ecosystem: Engineered > Bioreactor > Anaerobic >...
AACCGGACGACGATGTCGTACTTCTCAGCCAGGAGATCGACGACCTTCCCCTTCCCCTCGTCCCCGAACTGAGAGCCGGTGAGTATGGTGAACATGATCTCGACCAGTCGCCCTAGGGTAAATAACCTTACCCTGAAGACCGCTCCCCCTTCCGATCGCCCTTTCGATCGCCCTCTCGATGGCGCCTAGCCCGAGCCGCCGGCGAGGCGGAGGACGGCTCGGGCGATCAGCTCGCCGACGTCGATCCCCCAGGCCTGGTGGAGACCCCACCCCGAGGGGGTCCCGTTCACCTCCAGGACCCGAAGGCCTGAGGAGGTCTCGATCAGGTCGACGCCGCAGTAGACCGCCCCGACGGCGGAGGCGGCCCGGACCCCCAGATCCTCGATCTCCGGAGTGAGGGGGCACCTCTCGGGGGCGCCTCCCCTTGCGAGGTTGCTGATCCAGGACCCCGGCGGCGCCACCCGGAAGATCGCTCCGGCGACGCGGCCTCCGACGACGAAGGCCCTGATGTCCCTCGGCCTTTGAGCCGTCGATTCGAGGAACTCCTGGAGGTAGACGACCCCCCCCTCCTCCAAAAGCTCCCGGAGGGGGGAGGGGTCCCCGGGGGCGAGGAGGCGGAGCCCCCGCCCTTTGAAGCCGAAGAGGGGCTTGTAGACCGCCCCGCCGTGGGCCGAGACGAACTCCGCCGCCGCCGAGAGGCTCGTCGTCACCAGGGTCTCGGGATGGGGTATCCCCGCCCGCTGGAGGGCGACGGAGGTGGCGAACTTGTTCGCCGCCCTCGCGATCGCCGCCGGAGGGTTGACGACCCGGACCCCCGACTCCTCCAGGGCGGATAGGGCCTCAAACCGGAAGGCGACATCCGAGGAGCCCCGCCTCCCCAGGTCCCTGACGATGAGGGCGGATAGGCCCAAAAGGTCCCTCCCCTCCCCCAGGAGCCGGAGGTCGGAGCCGACGAGAGCCGCCAGCTCCGAGAAGTCGAGATACTCGGCCTTTGCCCCTTGCCTCGATAGCCCCGAACCGATCGCCTCCGCCGTCCAGTCCCCCCGATCGGTGACCACAACTCCAACGCGCATGAGGGGTTGGAGTCGGCCGGGATATATCGGGCTATCGGCCGACCGTCGGCAGCCCCAGCTTCGCCCAACTCCGGATCCCGCCGACGAGGTTGAAGACCTCCCCGAAGCCGAGGCGGGCCATCGCCTCCGCCGCCGCCCTCGACCTCACCCCCACCAGGCAGTATACCAGATAGGCCTTCCTCCTATCGAGGGCCGACACCTCCGCGAGGAAGGCGGGGGAGTGGAGGTCGAGGTTCACCGACCCCTCGATCCTGATCCTCTCGTGCTCCTGGGGGGTCCGGACGTCCAGGATCAGAAGCTCGGGATCGCCCTCTCGATCCCGGATAAGCTGGATAGCCTCCCGGGGGTCCAGGTCTTGCACCATCCCTTCGGACATATATATCGAGGGGAGATGGGCTATCGGAGATAAAAAGCGAGGGGCTCACAAATAGGGGCGCAAGCCCCCCGAGAAAAAATGAGCTGATATGAAGAGCCCGAGGTTCACTCGGCCTCTTCCTCAGCCTCTTCTTCGACTACTTCCTCATCAACGACCTCGGTCTCCACTACCTCTTCCTCAGCTTCTTCCTCAGCGGCGAGGACGAAGTAGTACTCCTCGGAGCCCTCCAGGGTCACCATGCATCCGGTCTCGTCCTCGACGTAGGCGCCGAAGACCTCGACGACGGAGCCCTCGGTGACGTTCTCGTCAACGAACCCCCAGGGACCGGGGGTCGCCTGGAAGACGGTGACGTTGACGACCTGGCTGCAAAGGACGAACTCGTCCTCGGCGGCGGTCACATTGACGGCCCAGACGGTGGGTGCGCCGGGCATATCGGCCTCGGTGAGGGTCTCGGCGACGCCGGTGAAGGCCACCGTCACTACCTCAGCGACCTCATCGACGACCTCGTCGACGGCCACATCCTCAGTCATCTCCTCAGCTAGACCAGCTCCTGCAGATAGCAGGAACGCTACTAATACCATAAAGAGGCTTTTATACATTGCAGTATTCCTCCCTGAGGAGGAGGACTGAATTACCAGTATAAACATTTATTCCATGTTTTATTCAGCCGGGTTTTAAAATATCGGAGTTGGATCAGGCCGTAACGGCTGTTGGGGCCGAATGTAACAACTATTATGAAGTTAGAGGGCATATAGGCGATACGACATGGCTCAGAGGTGCGAAGATCTGGGAGAGCGGCGGCTCGTCAGGAGGATCGCGGAGATCCTGGGGATCTCGGAGAGGGACGACTGCGCCATGGTGGAGGATGGCGAAAATTACCTCGTCTGGACGACGGACATGCTTCATCGGAGGGCCGACTTTCCGGGGATCGCGACGGGTTGGCAGATCGGCTGGATGGCCGCCGCCGTCAACCTCAGCGACGTCGCGGCGATGGGCGCCGCCCCCACGGGCCTCCTCTCCGCCGCGGGGATCCCGCCGGAGACGGAGTTGGAGTACGTCGAGGAGATCTTCGCCGGGATGAAAGACTGCGCCCGGCGGTTCGGGACCCGGGTCCTCGGCGGAGACCTGGACAGCTCCGACGAGCTGACCCTGGTGGGGACCGCCCTCGGCCGGGTCGAGCGGAACCGGGTCCTCCGAAGGCGGGGCGCCCGCCCCGGCGACCTCCTCTGCACCACCGGAACCCTGGGGGCGGCGGGGGCGGGGCTCCGGGTCGCCCTGGAGGCCGAGGGAAAGGGGATCGGATCCGACCCGGGGCTCATCGCCCTGACGAGGAGGCTTTTGGAGCCGTTCCCGAGGCTGGAGGAGGGGAGGGCCCTCGCCCTATCGGGGGCTGCCACCTCCATGATGGACAACAGCGACGGCCTCGTCCTCTCCCTCTACGAGCTCGCCGAGGCGAGCGGCGTCGGCTTCCACCTCCAGGAGGAGAAGATCCCCATCGACCCCCTGGTGGCCCTCGTCGCCGAGGATCGAGACGACGCCCTCGACCTCGCCCTCACCGCCGGGGGGGACTTCGAGCTGATCTTCACCCTCCGCCCCGAGATGATCGGTGAGGCGGCCCGGGCCTGCCGCCTCGCCGTCATCGGGGAGGTCACCGCAGAGGGGGTCCGCCTCCAGTCGGCTGGTGGCACGGAAGATCTGAAGCCCCGGGGGTACGAGCACTTGAGAAGCCCCGAAGGCTGAAGAACGGCTCCGGACCCGGGGCGCGAGGACGTAACGGGCGTTGGAAGGCGATTCCACCGCCGGGCCGGAGAGATCACCGCCCCCGGCCGCCCTCTCCGCAGAAGTAGGGGCTCCGGAGGAGGACGGCCCTCTTTATCCTCCTCTTCGTCTCCTCGAGGTCCGCCCCCGCCAGGTCCACCAGGTTGTCGTTTCGGAGGAGGCAGGGCTTCAGCCTCCCGTCGGAGGTGACCCGGAGCCTGCTGCAGTGGGCGCAGAACTCGGTGTTGTCCATCGGCCGGACCACCTCCACCTCCGCCCCCGAGAGGAAGTACTTCCGCCGCCGGTGGAGATCTCTCGTCACCACGCCATCCGCCCTCGCCTCCAGGGCCGCCTCGATCCCGGCGATGTCGCCGGCGGCCCCCCGCCCCGGCAGGTTCAAGAGCTCGATCAGCTGGAGGATGACCCCGCGGTCCCGGGCGAAATCTACCATCTCCCAGACCTCCCCCTCGTTCTCCCTCAGGACGACGACGTTCACCTTGACGGGGAGGAGCCCCGCCCCGAGGGCGGCGTCGATCCCCTCCAGGACCCGCCGGTGGTCCGCTGCCGTACCGCCGGTGATCCCCGCGTAGACGGCGGGGCGGAGGGAGTCGAGGCTGACGTTCACCCTGGCGAGCCCCGCCTCCGCAAGAGACCTCGCCCTCGCGGCGAGGAGGACGCCGTTGGTGGTGAGGGAGACCTCGACCCCCTCCGGGGTCCTCTCCAGGATCGACTCGAGGTCGCCCCGGAGGAGGGGCTCGCCCCCCGTCAGCTTCACCCTCCGGATCCCGAGGTCAGACCCGGCGGAGATCACCCTCACTATATCGTCGGCCGAGATCTCGAGGCCCCGGCCGCCCACCAACTCCCCCTCGTGGTGGCAGTAGAGGCAGGCGAGGTTGCACCGGGGGGTGACGGCTATCCTCAGCCCCGTCACTCTCCTGCCGAAGGGGTCTATAAGGGTCATCAGAGGGGCATGGAGGGGTATGGTATTTAGATTTCGGATCGGAAGGCTTATGGCCACGTAAACCTTTGTGAGCAGAGATGGTTTACGATCTCTGGACGACGGGGCTTCTCCTGGCGGGATACCTCCTGGCGATGACGGCCGTCGGCGCCGCGGCGGCGAGGCGGTCTAAGACTGTGGAGGGGTTCTTCCTCGCCGAGAGGGGTCTTGGACCCGCCATCCTCACCGCCACCCTCACCGCCACCATCCTCGGCGCCTCCTCGACCCTGGGGATGGCGGGGCTCGGCTTCCGCGAGGGGCTGACGGGGGCCTGGTGGCTCCTATCGGGGACGGCAGGGCTCCTCATCCTATCCTTCTTTTTGGCGGAGAGGGTGAGGGCCACGGGCTGCTTCACCCTCCCGGAGCTCTTGGGGACGACCTACGACCGGCGGGTCCGGCTGGCCGCCTCCGCCCTCATCCTCGTCTCCTGGGTGGGGGTGATCGCCGCCCAGATCGTCGCATCCGGAAAGCTCCTGGGCATCCTCTTCGGCCCCCGGCAGGAGGCCTTCATGGTCGCCGCCGCCCTCGTCTTCGTCGGCTACACCGCCCTGGGAGGGCAGCGGTCGATCGTCAAGACCGACGCCCTCCAGCTTCTCGTCCTCCTCCTGGGGCTTGCCCTGGTATCCTGGAGGGCTCTGCAGCTCGCCGGCCCCGACCTCCTGGCGGGGGAGTCCTTCCCGACCTCGGAGGCGAGGGGGTGGCCGGAGGTGGCGGGCCTCGTCCTCGTCGTCGGCTCCGCCTACCTGGCGGGGCCCGACATCTACTCCCGGCTCCTCTCCGCCTCCGATCCGGGGACGGCGAGGAGGGCGGCCCTCGCCGCCGCCGTCATCCTCGTCCCCATCGCCTTCGTCATCACCTCCCTCGGTATCGCCGCAAGAGCCCTCTACCCCGCCATCCTTCCGGAGGAGGCCCTCCCCGTCCTGATGGCGGAGACCCTCTCCCCCCTGGGGGCGGGGATAGTCGCCGCCGCCCTCCTCTCCGCCCTCATCTCCTCGGCGGACACCACCCTCCTGACGGCGACCTCGATCCTCGCCCTCGACCTCTTCGGTGCCGCGAAGCCCGACGCCTCCGCCGGGGAGATCCTCTGGGTCTCCAGGGCGGGATGCCTTCTGATCGGAGGGGTGGCCCTCCTCTCCGCCCTCCGCCTCCCGGAGATCATATCCAACCTCCTCGCCGCCTATACCGTCTTCGCCGGGGGGCTGATCGTCCCCCTGGTGGCGGGGTTTGAGAGGGAAAGGCTCCGGCTGACGCCATCGGGAGCCCTCGCCGGTCTCCTCGGCGGGGGGACGGTCGCCCTCCTCTTCGGCGGGAGGTGGCCCCTCCTGGGGATGGCGACGAGCGCCGTCCTCTTATTTGCCGTCAGCTGGCTCCTCCCTCAGTCCAAGAGGCTCATCAGGGGGTAGTCGGCCTTGGGATCGTACTCCAGCCTCGCCCTCACCCTCGCCCCGTGGCGGTCTATCTCCACCTCGGCCCGGAGCATCTTTCCGGCGAGCTCCCCGTAGCCGAAGACGTTCCTTCCGAGCATCTGGCGGTCGATCTCCACCGAGACGGACCTGACGAAGGGCTGGAGGGATATCGACTCCTCCATCGCCACCTCCAGGCTCTCCGCCGTCTCGGCGGAGACGGGCGACCCCACGAACTGGTGGTACAGCGCCCCCAGCTTTATCCCCGCCTCGAAGGCGGCCGCTTCCCTCTCCGTCGGCATACGTCTATCACCACCGGTGATATGAGATAGCCGATCAGAGCTAAAAATACGACCCCCGCCGATAGGCGAAGATCTCCCTGGTGCCAGGCAGCAGCAGAAGCTGCCCCCACCGCCAGAACCGGGGGCACGAACCTCGGGTCTCTGAGCTTGGGGTACGGGATCGTGCTGATCATCAAAAGAGACATCGAGACCATCAGAAAGGCCGTGAGCAGGGGGCCGTCCAGAAAGATGCTGGCGGCAACGAAGGCTCCGGCCCCCGGAATGGGCATACCCTGAAACTCGCCGTTCTTCTTTCCCGTCACGTTGAACCGGGCGAGGCGAAGGATCCCGCAGGCAAGGTAAAACGGGCCCAAGATCGAAAAGGCAGACCCGAAATCGGAACCGAAGGCCGACCAAGCCAGATAGGCAGGAGCCGCCCCGAAGGATACGGCGTCCGCCAGGGAGTCGATCTGGACTCCCAGGGGTCCGTCTCCCAGCCTCCGGGCGAGGAAGCCGTCCAGGCCGTCGGCGGCCATGGCCAGGAGAATCAGCGCCGCCGACGCGGCGAGCCTCCCCTCCGCCGCAGCGAGGATAGAGGCGTAGCCGAGGGAGGCGTTCAATATGGATGCCGCATCGGGGAGCCGGACGAGCCCTATGATGCCGGTCATCTCTCCTTCACCGCAACCACCGTCTCTCCGGCTCGCACCTTGTCTCCTTCCCCGACCCTGAGGCTGTAGCTGGGAGGGATGGAAAACTCCACCCGGCTCCCAAACCTGATCATCCCTATCCTCTCTCCTCTATCGACGAACTCGCCGGGGGTGACGTAGCAGACGATCCTCCTCACGAGGACCCCGGTGATCTGGGTCAACTGGACCGTCCCCTCAGGGGTGCCGAAGACGATCAGGTTCCTCTCATTCTTCGACGACGACCGAAAGAAGGCGGGCCGGTGACCCCCGTCCGAATGCTCGATCCTGGCCACCCTCCCCCCCAGGGGGGACCTGTTGACGTGGACGTTGAAAGGGTTCATGAATATGGCCACCTTCTCGTCGGACGCCTCCACCACCCGGCCGTCGGCGGGAGAGACCATCCCCTCGCCCTGGGGTGACCGTTCGGGGTCCCGATGAAAGAAGACCATGAAGATCGATAGGGCTAAGGCCGCCCCCGATAGCAGCTCGATCCCGAGGCCAAAAAGGAGGGCCGAGGCCAGGAGGGGAACGCCCACCCAGGAGCCGGAGCCTCTGGCGAGCCTCAGGCCGGCTCACCCCCGCCCCGCCTGATCTCGACGGCCAGGTCCTCGATCATCTCGAGGAGCTCCGGGAGGAGGAGGAAGACGACGTAGGCGATGGCGAAGAGGGCGACGGCCGATCCCGCCTTGGCGATGACGTTGTGGGCATAATAGAAGCTATCGGCCCCAAACCAACCCCATCCGTAGGCAACGACCACGAAGACGTTCCGGAATAGGTTGAGGAGGTATATCACCGGGACGGAGGCGACGAGGGCCGCCGCCCTCCTCCTCAGGGGGGCCTGGACCGAGAGGACGACCCCGGCGAAGAGGGCCATGCTCTCGATGGCGGTGCAGGCGAGGACGATCTCCACCGACCTGTCGGCGAGGACTATGACGCTGCCGCCGCCGGAGGCCGCCGGGATGCCGAGGGCTCCCAAAAGGAGGAGGGTGAGGTCCGCCGTCTCCGATATCAGCCATTCCTTCAGGGGCTGAACCTCGGCGAAGGGGAAGTAGGCGAACCCCCCTATCGCCACCGCCGAGGCAGCCCAGGCGGAGGAGGCGGAGGCCGATCCCCTGGCGAGGACGATCCAGCCGAGGTAGAGGCAGAAGAGGGCTACCGCCAGGGTGAGGAGGACGTTGAAGGGGTCTCCGATCTCCAGGTAGTGGGCGGGCTGCTTCAGCCAGTGGACGCCGAAGAGGACCCAGCCGAGCCCCGCCAGGATCCGACGGCCGGAGAGGGCCGAGGCGGCGAGGAGGGCGAGCCCCATCCAGAGGACGTTCCCGATCAGCCAGCCGATGATCATCGGGGATAGAAAATCCACAGGTTTATTTAGCATTATCTACCAACCGGGAAATCTGATACGCCCCGGCCTTTTGATCTGCCGTCGGCGCGGAGTGGGAGTGGTTAGACTTATGGACGGATATGGATGGGGGCCGATCCTGGCGGTCGGCCTTTTGCTGGCCCTGGCAGCGGCGGCTTCGGCCGGATCCGGGGTCCCTCAGGACCTCGATCCGCCGATCAGCGAAGCCCTGGGCCTCCTCCTCGGAGACGAGCTGCCGAATGGGACGGAGAATATTCCGGTGATAGTGGTCTTCGAGGAGGGCTCGGATAAGGTGGTGCCCGACCTCGAGGTGAAGCACTCCTACCGGACGATAAACGGGGTCTCCGGAAGGGCGAACGCCTCGGTCCTCCAGAGGCTGGCGGAAGATCCCCAGGTTCTGGGGGTCTATCCCGATGGGACGGTGGCGGCGGCCCAGCCGGAGAACGCGACCCAAGATCTGAGGAACTTCTGCGCCACCGGCAGGGTGAACGCCAAGCCCCTCTGGGACCGCGGGATCAACGGGACCGGGGTGGTGGTGGCGGTCCTCGACTCGGGGATCGACAAGAACCACCCGGACCTGGCGGGGAAGGTGGTGGGAGAGGTGAACTTCGTCGACTCCGAGAGGACGACCGACGACCTCCTCGGCCACGGGACGACGGTGGCGGGGATCATCGCGGGGTCGGGGACCGCCTCCGGCGGCGAGTACGTAGGGGTGGCCCCGGGGGCGAGCCTCCTGAACGTTCGGGTGATCGACAGCAAGGGCTCCGGCCAGATCTCCGACATCATCGCCGGGATCGACTGGGCCATAGATAACGACGCCGACATCCTCACCATGAGCCTCGGCGGCCTCAACCTCGGCGAGAGCAACCCGCCGATATCCATGGCCGCCGACAACGCCATGGACGCCGGGACCGTCGTCTGCGTCGCCGCCGGGAACCTCGACGAGAGGCTCCTCCTCCTGATGCTCGTCGCCTCCTCGGTCTCCCTCGGGGGGGTCGAGTCCCCGGGGGATGGCGTCAAGGTGATCACCGTGGGGGCGACGGACTGCGACGACCGGATAGCCACCTTCAGCGGCTCCGGCCCCCTCCGGGACGGGAGGTACAAGCCGAGCCTGGTAGCCCCGGGGGTGAGCGTCGTATCGACGGTCCCCCTGAAGCTGGAGATCGAGGGGAAGATCGACAACTATTACGCCCGGGCCTCGGGGACGAGCCTCTCGACCCCCGTGGTGGCGGGGGTCGCCGCCCTCCTCCTCCAGGCTGACCCCTCCCTCACCCCCGCCGGGGTGAAGGCTGCCCTGACCAGGGGCGCAAAGAAGCTCTCGAACAGCCAGGACGAGGAGTACGAGGCCTACTACCAGGGGGCGGGGCTCGTGGACGCCGAGAGGTCCTTCGAGCTTTTGGGGGTCGACCGGCTCTGCAACGCCCTCCCTGACCGCTGGTCGGGGGGGAGGTGGGTCTACGGCGACTTCTGGGTCGTCGGGGACGACACCGTCTACGGGAGCCTCGACACCGGAGCCGACAGGTTCCAGAAGAAGCTCTACGCCCTCGCCCCCGGGGACGTCGACTGGAGCTCCAAGTTCCTCTTCTTCACCGACAAACCCCTCGCCAACGTCACCACCGTCGCCTCGGGGGAGGTGGCGAGATGGACGATGGTCCAGCCCCTCCCGAGGACGATCCCCGCCAACGGCCAGCGGATCTTCGGGATCGGGATGAGCGTCCCGGAGGGGGCGGCTCCGGGGCTCTACGAAGGGAGGATAGAGATATCCGAGAACGGGACCGGGATCCTCTCCATCCCCATATCCGTGGAGGTGGCGGCGCCGGTGGAGATCCTCCGGGGCCGGGGATCGGCGGCGGGCTCCCTCGTCCGGGGCGAGTGGGATTACTACTACGTCGAGGTCCCCACCAGCACCGACGAGCTGAAGTGCTCCCTCCGGTGGGAGGGGGAGGCGGACCTGGACCTCTTCCTCCTCTCCCCCACCAGCGAGTACGTCCCTGCGGAGGGGGGGGACGGCGTGGAGTCGGTCCTGGTGGAGACCCCCCCCACCGGCCGGTGGCTCCTCGCAGCCCACCCGAGGAACATAACGGGAGAGATCGACTACGTCCTGGAGGTGGAGAGGACCCTCCTCACCAGCTCGCCGAGGAGGTGGTCGGCGGGCTCCGCCATCCCAGGGGAGACGAAGGAGGCGACCTTCAGCCTCCGGAACGGGGGGCCCCCCCTCGCCAACGTCACCTACGTCGGGATGATGGAGAAGGTGGAGAAGGTCGCCTGGAACGACTCGATCGGGGACAAGGTGATATGGACCGTCCCCATCGAGGTCCCGGCCAACGTCACCCGGCTGGGGGTGAGGCTCACCTGGGACGACCCCGATAGCGACCTCGCCCTCCTCCTCTTCAACCAGCGAGGCAGGCCCGTCGACGTCTCCTACGGCGGAGAGGTGGTGGAGGTGACGGGGGCGAGCCACCCCGCCCCCGGGATCTGGAGGGCGATAGTCTACGGCTATCACGTCACCACCAAGGCGAGGCAGACCTTCGACCTGGAGGCGACCTTCTACCTCCAGGACACCTGGTCCTGGGTCTCGGCCGAGGGCCCCGACCGCCTCGACTCCGGGACGGAGGGGAGCTTCAACGCCACCATCGCCGTCCCCCCCGACGCCCCCAGCGCCGGCCTGGAGGGGTACATCCAGATCCGGTCCGACGAGGACCGCTTCACCATCCCCGTCAGCATCACCGTGGCGGGGGCGGCGCTGACGGGGTCGAGCAGGACTGAGCTCTTCGACGAGGACGGCGACGGCCTCTACGAGAGGCTCTGCGTCGAGGTGGGGGTGGACGTCACCTCCCCCGGCGAGTACAGGGTAGAGGGGAGCCTCCTGGACGGGAACGGCTCTTCCATCGGCTGGTTCGGGAGCACCGAGGAGCTGGAGGCCTCCGGGTCGATCGAGATCTGCGTCAGCGGGACCGATATCTGGAGCCGGGGGGGGTGCGGACCCCTCAGCCTCGAGAACCTCTTCCTCTACAACGGGGAGGGCGAGATCATCGATCGGTACCAGGGGAACATCACCATCTTCCAGTGCCCCCAGGACTTCCAGCCCCTATCGGCGAGGTTTACGGGGATCTTCGTTGACGAGACGAAGGAGGCAGCGCCGGAGGCGATCGTCATCGGGGTGGAGGTCGCCGTCCAGACCTCGGGGAGCTACGAGATTGCGGGGAGGCTCGTAGACGACGAGGGGTTTGAGATCGACAGGACGGAGGTGCTGGTGAACCTGGAGGCGGGGGTGTCAACCGTCCCCCTCGCCTTCAACCCCATCAGGTTCATCGTGAAGAACGCCCCCTCGAGGCTCCACCTCAAGGACCTCACCCTCCGCCAGGATGGCGAGGAGATCGGCCTTGTGGAGAAGGCCTTCTCGACGGAGGCGCACCGGCCCGAGGCCTTCGCCACGGCGAGGGAGACCTACGTCATCTCCCCCCCGGCGGCGGCCTGAGGGGTCGGGACCGTCCGGACCCAGCCTCGAACTCCTCCCTCATGGGAGGGGGGACGGGCCGGGGGAGGGACTTTTTTTGGATTTTTATTATATCATGGATAATCCTTATAAAAGAGGAGGCTCTGAATATAGGGATGAGACGCCGCCCCGAAGAGGATCAGAAGGAAAAGGTGGCGGAGGGATGGAGAGGGATGAGGCATGGAGAGGATGGCGGGAGGAACGATATTTGGATAACGTGAAGTTGAGGCTGAAGGCGGACCCCCTTTACACCAATTTTAAGCATGACGTCACCCCCGAGGGGCTGGCCCTCGCCTTCAGGTGGGTCCCCGAGGCGACGGGGCTGAGCGAGGTGGAGAGGGAGCTGTTGGTGCTGAAGGCCCGGGAGGACCTGGAGGCGATCTGGCCGGAGGCGAGGGACGAGAGGGAGGCGATGGCCCTCTTCCAGGAGAGGACCAGGACGATCCAGGACCCCGAGAAGCTGAAGGTCTACCTCTGCGAGTTCCTCCGGGGGCTTGCGATCCTCGCCTCCGCCTGGGTGGAGGGGCGGGAGAGGGCGGGGATGAACGCCAGCGCCCAGAGGATGTACGGCTGAGGCG
>Ga0334886_1004200_pt1 | contig 11995 bp, 8 predicted proteins | sample GraSluR1_MG_9_FD_207232 | JGI IMG/M metagenome (GOLD analysis project Ga0334886, IMG submission 207232) | Sludge microbial communities from methane-producing bioreactor in Wageningen University, Netherlands - Granular Sludge_27_06-R1 | ecosystem: Engineered > Bioreactor > Anaerobic > Unclassified...
TGAAAATAAACCGTGCCGATGGGTATAGGGCATTGGGATTGATAGCCCATTCAGAGGAGAATTATGCTGATGCCGAATCGAACTACAAAAAAGCGCTAAATATATCTCCCGACAGCGTTAAGTTCTATTACTCCCTGGCTTCGGTTTACCAGTCGCAGTCGAAGTACGATGAGGCCATGGAAGTGTATGGCAAAGCCATTGAACGTTTCCCAACCAATCGAAATTTGCTGCTCAACGCCGGAAGAATGGCATCGATTAGCGGTGAAAAGCATGGTGAACTGGGTATAAAGTATCTATATTCCTACCTTGGAGAAAATCCCGACATGACAGACAAAAATATCGGGGAAGCTTTTTTCTATTTAGGAATGATTGAGAAAAACAGAGGGAATAAATCCTTAGCTCGCAAACATTTTAACTCAGCGCTAAAAGTTAATCCCGATCATACCAGATCGCAGCAAGCACTTAAGGATATGAGTTGATAATATAAGGAGCTAAGCATTAATCATAAAAAAAAATATCATTTCTGCGTACTGATCCTTTGGTATCCAACAATCCTTTCGTACCTGGTGCCTAAGGGTTTGTAATATACAAGTACCATATATGTATTCTCGGTATCAAAATGGCTTCCCTCGAAGTGGGTTACATCCACCTCGCCGGTTTTTGCATCTGCAACCACATAGCGATAGCTATACGCACCCTGCTTTAGCAAAAGCCTTGTTTCATAAGCATTCCGCTGATAGTTGTACTCTAAACGGTTATCGGGACTTAGTTGCCAACCGGTAAGTTCACCAAACAAGTATACATTTTTACCTTCATCCAACTCTAACGGTGCTTTCAGCGTGAAGTATGTCCAAAGGTAATCGGCCTCAATATGACTTTGAGTGCTTCTCTCCAATCCAACAACATACCTTCCATTCAAATCGGAGTAGTAAGAATACTTTTGTCTCCTTCTGCTTTCATCAGGTTTTAGAAGAACCTGAAAAATTCCCCCATGATAATCGATAGAAAGTACCCCTTGTCCTTGCTGCCTTAGGTTTCTGGTATCGAAAAGCCTAAACTCATTCACTCCTTCAAAGATCAGGGCATCGGGATGCGAATAGTCCAACTCACCATTTTTAACATATGTTGGCTTAATATCTTGAATACAACCCTGAAATAGGTAGTTCTGACAAACTATGGTCTTTATTTCAGAATGAGGGTCTGAAATCCTTATTCCTGATGTATTTATTTTCAAATCTAGCTGTTGTCCACTAAAACGGTATTCTCCTGTTGATGGTTGGCGTATTTGAGCCATAATGGACAGAAGGGATTCAAATACAATAAAACGTTTTTGAATTAAAACCTCCTCGTGATTATATGTGCTGAAAATTCTTAACAGATAGTTGCCTGAAATTTTTAGTCGTATATCCTGATTAGGAATTTCCAATCGAAAATGCATGTAATCCATGATTGTACCTGAAGAAAAGCTGAATTCCTTTACTTCGTTTACCTCAAAACCATCCATAAAATCATTTATGAAAATTGGGGAGGGATTCCACTCCGAGTCACAATGAATTAATGAGTACGAATAGGCTCCCGGATTCCCTGAGATATCATCAAAACTAACTAGTAATTTATCATTTGTGTTCAACTCAATGGTAGGTTCCGATAGTTCCCAACCCAGTCTGTGTATCTTAATAGTCTTTATATCAGATGATCTATTAAATTCTATTGTTTTACTACCATTTGTTTGAACATTTTTTTGCGCTTTGATGTTGTTTGTTGAAAAACAAATAAACAAAAGCAAAATAGCATAAATTTGAAGTGTTGAATCGATTTGTGATCTATTCATTGATTTTATTTTTTTCTTTGTAAATGTAACGAAACTAAACCTTTTGAATTGTTATACATTGAATTTTCTAAATGGTATCCAATGAAATAACCTGAAATATTATTAATTGAACAAAGCAATATCATTAATTTTCTTGTTTTAATAATCTATTAAAACATGTTGAATATTATATTTGTCGTTTGCTATTTTTTAAAGATCAAGATGATTTATTTTTTAACTTTGTTTTCAGATAACATAATTCCATAATCATGCCAAATGTATATAAGATTCGAAAAGGCTTGAACATCCCCATAAAAGGCGAAGCTGAAAAGGTTTTTACCCGTGCCGAACAGGCAGAAGCCTACGCAGTAAAACCTATTGATTTCCCAAATATTACCCCTAAACTTTCGGTAAAAGAGGGTGATAGAATTAAGGCAGGCTCACCAATTTTCTTCGATAAATACCATCCCGAGATTGTCTTCACTTCACCTGTCAGCGGAGAGGTTCATTTAATTAAGCGTGGCGAGCAAAGAAGAATTCTTGAGATCATTATCACACCCGATATGGAACAGGAATATGAGGATTTTGGAACAGCAGACCCAAAATCCCTGTCGCGTGATGAGGTTGTCGAAAAAATACTTAAAAGTGGCCTATGGCCAACTTTAAAGCAGCGTCCCTATTCCATTGTCGCTAATCCCAAAGATACTCCCAAAGCAATTCATATTTCGACATTTGATACCGCTCCTTTAGCTCCAGATATTGATTTTTCAGTAAAGGATGAGTTTGAAGCATTTCAAACAGGTATAGATGCTCTTTCCAAACTAACCAATGGGATAATTCACCTCAATGTAAACGCTGATTATCCCCCAAGCAACGTAATATGCAAAGCAAAAGGTGTACAAATCAATAAATTTTCAGGTCCACATCCCGCAGGGAATGTAGGAGTTCAAATTCATCATATCGATCCCATAAACAAGGGTGACATTGTTTGGGTGGTTAATCCTTTAGACATAATCATTATTGGTCGATTATTTATAAAAGGTATCTACGATGCCACAAAAGTTATTGCCCTTGCTGGTTCGGAAGTGCTTAAACCCAGATATTTTATAGTAAAAACTGGTGCATCCATAAAAAATATAGTCAAAGACAATCTAGCCCAATCCCCGGATAAACTTCGATTCATAAGCGGGAATGTGCTTACTGGTAACAAGATTAGTGAAAATGGATTCCTTGGTTTTTATGACAATATGATAACTGTGATTCCAGAGGGGAACCATTACGAATTCATGGGATGGGCAAATCCTGGTTTCGGAAAATTTAGCATGTCGCACTCATTCTTTTCGTGGCTTGCACCTTGGAAAAAATATAAAGTTCATACTAACTTCAACGGAGGCGAAAGAGCATATGTGATAACTGGACAGTACGAGAAGGTTCTACCCATGGACATTTTCCCGGTTCATCTAATCAAAGCAATACTTGCTAAGGATATCGACAAAATGGAAAACCTCGGAATCTACGAAGTGGCAGAGGAAGATTTTGCCCTTTGCGAGTATGTTTGTACATCGAAAACTGAAGTTCAATCAATTATTCGAGAAGGAATTGATTTGATGATCAAAGAGTTGGGTTAGATGTTGTGTTATAACCTATTGTTTAATTTGAAATGAACATAAACACCGTATAATGAAAGCACTGCGAAACATTGTCGATAAAATAAAGCCCCATTTCGAAAAGGGAGGTAAGCTGGAAATGTTCCATTCCACTTTCGATGCCTTCGAAACCTTTCTTTTCGTACCCAACAAGGTTACAAATAAAGGGAGCCATATTCGTGATGCCATAGATATGAAACGCACAATGATCATTGTTATGATGGCACTAATGCCCGCCCTGCTATTTGGTATGTGGAATGTTGGCTATCAGAATGCTTTGGCCACATACGGACCCACTGATTTCTGGAGTGTTTTTCTCTATGGAGTCGTAAAAGTAGTTCCCATTATTATTGTTTCATATATAGTAGGTCTAAGCATTGAATTTGCATTTGCCCAAATACGTAAGCACGAGGTTAACGAGGGTTTTTTAGTTACCGGAATGCTAATTCCGCTTATTGTACCTGTTGATATTCCTCTATGGATGGTTGCATTGGCAACGGCTTTTACTGTTATTATTGGAAAGGAAGTTTTTGGGGGTACCGGAATGAACATATTTAACCCTGCCCTTCTGGCCCGAGCATTCCTTTTCTTTGCCTATCCATCGCATATGAGTGGAGATTATGTTTGGGTATCAGGCTTAACCAAAGGAGAAGGGATAGTGGATGGTTTTTCGGGTGCAACACCTCTGGCACATGCTGCAGCATACCAGATTGATAAAATTCCATCATCATGGGACATGTTTTTAGGTATTATCCCAGGTTCCATTGGTGAGACTTCAACCCTTGCCATTCTTCTTGGAGCCATCATACTTATATTCACAGGAATAGGTAGTTGGAAGATAATAACATCCACAGTTGCCGGGGGGCTAGTAATGGGATTAATATTCAACGCTTTTGCCGTTAATCCATTTATGGAGATACCGGCATGGCAACACCTTATTATGGGAGGTTTTGCCTTTGGCGCAGTTTTTATGGCTACCGATCCTGTTACCGCTTCACAAACCGAAAGGGGAAAGTGGATATACGGTTTTCTTATAGGGATTCTTGCCGTTTTAGTTAGAGTTGTTAACCCTGCCTACCCCGAAGGGATGATGCTATCAATACTTTTAATGAATGCATTTGCCCCATTAATAGATCATTACGTTATACAAGCAAATATTAAAAAACGTCAAAAACGTGCAGTTAAGGTTGCCCAAACCAGCTAAAAAAAATGGCTATGAACAAACAGAGCAATTTATATATATTCGTTTACTCCTCCATAATGGTAATTGTGGTTGCTGCGCTTCTGTCGTTAGCTTCAACCGCCCTTAAACCCTTTCAACAGAAAAACATTGAAACGGAGAAAAGGCTTGATATCCTCAAATCAGTTGGAAGCGCTAAGGAAGTTGGCACCGCAAGGAATAAACACGAATATGTGGGAAATGAGTTTAACAAGGTCATAGTTGATCAATACGTTGTAAACCTCAACGGCGAAATGGTCGAAGGGATTAATCCCTTTGACATTAATTTAAAGGTAGAGTTTTCGAAAACTGCCTCTCAGCAAAACCTACCTGTTTATGTTGCACAAATGGACGATGAATCCCTTAAATACATATTACCATTGCTGGGTAGAGGTCTTTGGGGTCCCATTTGGGGTTACATTTCACTCAACGATGATTTTAACACTATTTACGGAGCATCATTTGCTCACAAATCTGAAACACCGGGACTAGGAGCCGAAATAGCAACCACCGATTTCCAATCTCAATTTAAGGGTAAGCAGATATTTCAGGACGGTAATTTTGTATCCATATTAGTTGTTAAGGGTGGGGCTCAACCAGACGATATACATGGCGTTGATGCTGTTTCGGGAGGAACGATAACAAGCCAAGGGCTTGAGTATATGATTAAGGATTGTCTCAAAAATTACCAGAATTTTTTTATTAAATCAAAAGAACTGAACCATGAGCGTGAAGATTGAAAGTGAACCTTTGTTCTCGGCAAAAAATGTAAAACTTATAACCGACCCAATTAACCGAAATAATCCCATAACAGTACTTGTTTTGGGCATCTGCTCTGCCTTAGCTGTTACTGTCAAATTGGAGCCATCGGTTGTTATGGCTATCTCGGTTATTGCTGTTTTAACAATTGCAAATGTGGTTACATCGCTATTAAGAAATACCATCCCCTCGCGAATAAGGATTATTGTTCAGCTAGTTATTATTGCATCACTGGTAATCCTAGTCGATGAAATCCTTAAGGCATTTGCCTACGATGTAAGTAAGCAACTTTCGGTTTTCGTAGGACTTATCATAACCAACTGCATCATCATGGGACGACTCGAAGCCTTTGCACTGGGCAATAAACCTTGGCCTTCGACTCTTGATGGGCTTGGCAATGGAGTTGGTTATGGTGTAATTCTAGTAATAGTGGGCTTCTTCCGCGAATTGTTAGGTTCAGGTACTCTATGGGATTACAGAATAATACCATACTCATTTTACATTAAAAATGGTGGTTTTTACGAGAATAATGGACTTTTCATTTTGCCCCCAATGGCACTGATAGTTGTGGGGATTATTATTTGGATTCAACGAAGCAGAACCAAAGAATTAATTGAAAAAGAATAGTTTTTTTAAAAGACAATGCCACAAAGACACAAAGACTCTAAGAATCACAAAGAACCTTTCTTACCATTGTCTCTCGAAGAAGAGACTGTAGGAAAGGCTATTGTTGAAGCTGCTTATAAAGTACATAAGTATCTTGGTCCTGGTTTGCTTGAGAAAGTTTATGAGGTATGCTTTTGCCATGTATTATCTCAAAACGGATATAATGTTACTAGACAATTAGACATTCCCATTGTCTTTGAAGAGTTTGTTTTTGAAGAAGGCTTGAGATTAGATGTACTTGTAAATGACTTAGTTATTTGCGAATTAAAAGCTCTTGAAAATGTTAACCCTGTTTGGGAAGCTCAACTATTAAGTCATCTTAGACTTACAGGAAAACGATTAGGTTATCTAATTAACTTCAATGTGCCTTTAATAAAGAATGGTATTAAAAGAATGGTATTATGATAATTCTTCGTGAAACCTTTGTGTCCTAGGGCCTTAGTGGCTAACTGTTTATAAAAATGAAATTGAAAAAATCAATTATATGGAAAATCTACTAAGCATATTTGTTAGGTCAATATTTGTTGACAATATGATATTCGCATACTTTCTGGGTATGTGTTCTTACCTGGCAGTATCGAAAACAGTGAAGACATCAACCGGATTGGGAATAGCAGTGATCTTCGTGCTGGGCATTACGGTTCCTGTTAACTACCTTATAAACAATTACCTACTATCATCAGGAGCACTTGCATGGCTTAGTCCTGCCCTAGCCGATATGGATCTAAGTTTTCTGTCGTTTATCATGTTCATAGCAGTTATTGCCTCTATGGTTCAGCTGGTGGAGATGATCATCGAAAAGTTCTCACCTGCCCTATACAATTCTTTAGGAATATTTTTACCACTTATAGCCGTTAACTGTGCAATTCTGGGAGGATCACTGTTTATGCAGGAAAGAGAATATGCAAATCTAACTGAGGCAACTGTTTTTGGTTTGGGTTCTGGTGTTGGCTGGTTCTTGGCTATTGTTGGAATCGCTGCTATAAGAGAAAAACTAAAATATTCCAACGTACCTGCCCCACTTCGTGGTTTGGGTATAACCTTTATCATCACAGGGCTTATGGGTATTGCCTTTATGACCTTCATGGGAATAAAATTGTAAAATTGAAATACGAACAATATGATACTTTTAGCATCAAACTTTTCAATTATCCTTTCGGCCATTCTTGTTTTCCTCATTGTTATAAGCTTACTGGTAGCTCTATTGCTATATGCAAAGAAGAAGTTAACCCCACAGGGAGAAGTTACACTTACCATAAACGATGAGAGGGAAATAAAGGTTGAGCCAGGCAGCACAGTACTTACCACACTGAGTAACAATGGCATTTATCTTCCTTCAGCTTGCGGAGGAGGTGGAACCTGCGCCATGTGCAAGTGTCAGGTAATTGAGGGCGGTGGAACAATTCTTCCTACAGAAGTTGGATACTTTACCCGTCGTCAGCAGATGGAACAATGGAGGCTTGGCTGTCAGGTAAAAATCCGCGAGGATATAAAAATTAAGGTTCCCGAAGAGGTAATGGGCATTAAGAAATGGGAGTGCGAGGTTGTTTCGAATAGGAATGTTGCTACGTTTATCAAAGAATTTGTTGTGAAGCTACCTGAGGGTGAAAAGTTAAAATTCCGTTCGGGAGGCTATATTCAAATCGATGTTCCCAAAGTTGAGGTAGATTTTTCCAAGGATATCTTTGTCGAGGAAGAATTTCGTGATGAGTGGGACAAGTTCAAGATGTGGGATTTGAAGATGAAGAATACAGAGGAAACATATAGGGCTTACTCAATGGCTAGCCACCCCGCTGAAAATGAAATTATAATGCTCAACGTGCGAATTGCAACCCCACCATGGGACAGAGCCAAAAATGCATTTATGAAGGTAAATCCTGGCGTTTGCTCAAGCTATATCTTTTCACGTAAACCGGGTGACAAGGTGTTTATTAGTGGTCCATACGGAGAGTTCTTTATTAAAGACACCGAAAATGAGATGATGTTTATTGGCGGTGGTGCTGGCATGGCTCCTATGCGTTCGCACATCTTCCATTTATTTAATACTTTAAAAACCGGACGAAAAGCTAGTTTCTGGTATGGAGCTCGTTCCAGAAGAGAAATTTTCTATGAGGAGCATTTTAGGGCTATTGAGAAGCAATTCCCTAACTTTACTTTCCACATAGCTCTTTCTGAACCAAAGTCAGAAGATAATTGGGATGGTTATACTGGGTTTATCCATCAAGTAATTCTTGATAACTACTTAACAAACAACGATGCACCTGAAGATATTGAATACTACCTTTGTGGTCCTCCTATGATGAACGAAGCTGTGTTCAAAATGCTATACGATCTTGGTGTTCCTGATGAAATGATAGCATTTGACGATTTTGGCGGATAATATTCGAAAATCTAATATAAAAAAGCAGCGTAATTACGCTGCTTTTTTTATTAGCAGTCCTTAATTAATTTTTTTGAAAAAAATTATGTATAAAATTGATTAAAAATAAATTACAAATACTTTGCTGAGATTTGATGATTTTTTAACCAAAATTTTATTGTTAAATTTTTATTGAATTCTAAAATTTTCCCTGTAATCGTTTGCATTTGACTTATCGATTCATAAATTTGCACTTGTTATTAGCTCTATTTAACAAATCCTAAATCTTATTCTATGAAAAGACTATGCGTATTCCTTGCATTGATTGCGTTTGTAGGAGTTAACTTCCTTCATGCGCAAACTGTGCAAATTACCGGTACTGTGACCAGTGCCGAGGATGGGATGCCCATTCCTGGAGCATCCGTACAAGTTAAAGGAACAACTATTGGCACTTCCACCGATGCGGATGGGAAGTACTCCTTAGGTGTTCCGCAAACAGCTACAACCCTTATTTTTTCATTCGTTGGTATTGCTACCACTGAGGTGGAAATTGCTGGGAGAACAGTTATTGATGTTGTTCTTGAATCAGAATTTGTTACACTGGAGGAAATTGTGGTTACCGCACTCGGTATCTCACGCGAAAAGAAAGCGTTGGGATACTCCATTCAGGAGGTACAAGGCGATGACATCAAGCAGGTTGGACAAACAAACGTATTGAACTCACTAACCGGTAAAATTGCGGGAGTTCAAATTACGGGTTCCAGTGGAAATACTGGTGGCTCGGCAAACATCATCATCCGTGGTATTGCCTCTGTTACTGGTAATAACAGTCCTCTTTTTATAGTTGATGGGGTAGCTATCGATAACTCAAGCTATCACTCAGCTGATGCTGCTCGTGGTGCTGGTGGTGTTGACTTTGGAAACATGGCCCAGGACATCAACCCTGACGATGTTGAATCAATCTCTGTGCTTAAAGGTGCTGCAGCAAGTGCACTTTATGGATCGAGAGCATTGAACGGGGTAGTTCTTATCACAACGAAAAAAGGAAAAGGACAGAAAGGTCTAGGTGTTACTTTCAACTCAGGTGTTACCTTCGAAAATGTTGCATATAGTCCAGCTCACCAGAAAGTTTATGGTGGTGGTAGTATTGCTTCAGGTGCTACTTCACTTGATGGATTTGCAACTGCTGAGATTAATGGAACTATTTATAGAATTCCTGATTTTGCGCTTGATGAAAGTTGGGGTCCAAAATATGACCCAAATCTTTTAGTACTTGCTTGGAACTCATTCGATGAATGGGATACCAAAAACTACCTGGTTCCTAAACCATGGGTATATCCTGATAATAATCATTTAAGCATGTTCGACACAGGTATCTCATATACAAATTCTGTAGCTGTTGTTGGAGGAAACGAAATGGGCGATTTCAGATTATCATACACAAATATGTCCATTGATGGTTACACTCCTAATAATAATATTACAAGGAACGCTGTGAACTTTAATGGTACCGGTAAATTTAGTAAGTACCTTGAAGCTTTTACAACATTTAACTATGTACGTACCTGGGGCAAAGGACGCCCTGAGCATGGTTACGGAGATCACAACCCAGTTATGCGTATGAACCAATGGGGTCAGAATCAACTCGACTACAAAGAGATGAGTGAATATAAAAACCCTGATGGAACACAAAGAACTTGGAATAGAACTTCGTGGAGCAATCCTACACCTGTATACTCCGATAATCCATACTGGTCGTATTTCGAAAACTATCCTGAGGATTTACGTAATAGGGTATATGGAAATATTGGTTTTACCCTGAACCTATTTAGCTGGCTTAAGTTCCGTACAAGAATCAATATGGATCATTATAATTTTAATGCAGAAACCAGAGTAGCAGTTGGTTCTCAAGCCGAATCAGGATATACAATAAATCAAAGGGTGCGTACAGAAATGAACTACGAAGGAATGTTCTTAGTTGACAGGAATATTACTGATGATATTACACTGAATGCTATGTTGGGAGCCAATAGAATGGAATATGGATATAGCAGAACGGGTGGTTACACTCAAGGTGGACTACTTCTCAGTAACTGGTATCATCTTAGTAACTCTGTTGTCACTGCAGTTCCATACTATTACCTGGAAAATAAAAGGGTAAATAGTACCTTTGGTAGCTTAACTCTTGGTTATCGAAGTATGGTCTATGTTGATGCAACCTTCCGTACTGACTGGACTTCTGCACTGGGAGAAGGAAATAACCAATATTCTTACCCTAGCATTACCACAAGTTTTATCTTCTCAGAACTTGGTGCCTTGAAGGGTAATAACATATTATCATTTGGTAAGGTTAGATTAAACTATGCTGAAGTAGGGGGTGATACAGATCCTTACAGAACTGCAATAGCATATAATTCTAACTCAAACTTTGGTTCTAATCCCAACTATTCTTTACCAGAAACTCTTAATAATCCAACTCTAAGACCTGAAAGAAGTTACTCATACGAAGCTGGTATAGAACTGATGTTCTTGCAAAACAGAATTGGTCTTGACTTTACATACTATAATACTGAAACTGAAGATCAAATTATCGATGTGGCCACTTCTGCAACAACTGGTTATACAAGGCAACTTATCAATGCAGGTTTGGTTGTTAACAAAGGTTTTGAAGTATTGCTTTCCGGAACGCCACTTAAAAACTGGAATGGTTTAACCTGGGATATTACTCTTAACTATGCTAAGAACGATAATATGATAGTAGAACTTGCGCCAGACGTTGAAACCTATCGATTAACTTCGCTTTTTGGAGCAGAGATTCATGCTGAAGAAGGGCAAAAGTATGGTACAATACGTGCTTTCGATTTTGTTTACGATGATAAAGGAAATAGAATTATTCAAGCTGGTGGTACTAATACCGGTCGTTATCTTAATGGTCCCATGACAAGCCTTGGAAGTTATCTTCCCGACTGGAATGCTGGTATTGTTAACACTTTCTCATACAAGGGAGTGGATATGATGGTACAGGTCGATATGCAGAAGGGTGGAAAGGCTTTCTCGCTAACCCACATGTGGGGTACTTACTCTGGGATTTTAGAAAGAACCGCTGAAACCAATGAGAATGGAATGAACATTCGTGATGATGTTGCAAGTGGGGGTGGAGTTCTCAACACAGGCGTATATGGCCGATTGGATTCTGATGGAAATGTTGTTTACACAGACGCTGAGGGTAACGATGTTGCTAATCCTATTGCCAATACTACTTACATTGGTGCTGAAACCTGGGCTGCTGATCACTATTCCAGAGCCAGAGGTCCACAGAATATATTTGCTACCGATTACATTAAGCTTCGTGAAATCAGAATCGGTTACACAATCCCTTCAAAATTTACCGGTCCTGTTAGCAATGTAAAACTATCTGCATTTGGACGAAACCTCGCCATTTGGGGCAGAGCCGATGGCGTTGACTGGGATCCTGAGTATGTTCACACCGCTGGAAACATTCAGGGAATTGAAGGTGGCGCATTACCTTCACTTCG
>Ga0334886_1004205_pt1 | contig 11987 bp, 6 predicted proteins | sample GraSluR1_MG_9_FD_207232 | JGI IMG/M metagenome (GOLD analysis project Ga0334886, IMG submission 207232) | Sludge microbial communities from methane-producing bioreactor in Wageningen University, Netherlands - Granular Sludge_27_06-R1 | ecosystem: Engineered > Bioreactor > Anaerobic > Unclassified...
ACCCCCTGCCGGTGAAAATCACGTTCCCGTAGGCGCGGTCTTTGTGCAGCGACGTATGGTAGGCAGGCAGGGGCAGTGCGTCCAGGTCGTCGACGATCTCGGGCGGGGTTTCGTGAAACATGCCGTCCTTGAGCATCGCCAGCCCCTTCACCTCGCCGAGTTCGCCCTCGCCCTTCAGGACCGCGTCGAGGAGTATGGGCAGCGAGATTTCGCCTTCGCCCCGCAGGATATAGTCCACGCCGCTGTTCTCAAGAAACGCCCTTCCCAGGGCGATGCTCTGGGGTCCGCCCACGACGACGGGGAGTCCCCATCGTTCCTTGATCTTCTTGGAGACGTCTTCGATGATCCGGACGTTGTCGAAATCGCAGGAGAACCCCACCGCTTCGGGGAGGTGTCTCGCAATCTCGCCCAGTAGATCTTCCGCCTTTCCGTGAAAAACCAGCGGTTCGAATCCGGCCGCCTCCAATGCCCCCGCCAGATAAAAGAGTCCTGCATAATCATGGGAGGCTGTTTCATATTTCTTCGACACATTGCACAGAAGGATCTTCATCGCGTCACCTTTTTCAGTACGGAACCAGGAGCAGCCAGTATTTTGCATCGAACGCCCTCAAGGTTTCGACGATGCGCCCCGTCAACTCTTCCGACGTCTCTCCGAACGGCTTGCCGAAGCGCTCGTAGAGAATGCCGGTTATCTCGGCGATAGTGCTCTTTCCTGTGGAGTATTTCAATACCTCGTATTCGAAAGGCGAGAGCGCCTCTCCCCGCACGATGGGGTAGCCTGCGGAGAAGTCCACATCCCGCCACATTTCGAGCAGCCGTTGCGGACGCCATCCGGGCAGTTCCTCCGGTTGGACGTCCGCGATGCGGGAAGCCGCTTCCCGCGCCAGCATGGTGTAGTAGGGGGCCAGCGCGGGTTTGTGGTGGGCGATGATGTTGCTCCAGTACTTATGACCGTTCGAATTCAGCGAGGCGCGGAAGCAGCGCAGAATATCCTCGTGACCGAGTTCGCCGCTGTCGAGCATCGCCTTCACCTCGTCCACGAAGTATCGGAGGTACTCCTGGTATGCGGCCATGATCTCCCGACGGTCCATGAACTCGCTCTCCATGAGGGGGTAATCGGAGATGGAGGCCACCCCCTGTCGGTCGTAGATTTTCAGCCCGTATTTCTCGGGGCGCCGTCCGATGTCGGTCATCGTATAGGGGATCACGATGCTGGGGGAGAGTTCCATCATCCCCGGCCCGAGCCGCAGCAGTCGTGCGCCGAAGGCCTTGTTTTTTTCGATATGCTCCCGGTTTTCGAAGGGGCCGCCCACCAGCAGCGCGCCGAAAACCTGCTGCACTCCGGCATCGTACGCCGCTTTCACCACCGTCTCCACCATTTCCGGCGCGAGATTCTTCCGGTAGATTTCGAGCATCTCGCGGTCCACGCTTTCGATGCCTATTTGCAGCCGGTTGAGGCCGGCATCCACCATATCCTTGATGATCTCCGGATACCTGCTCAGGGAGGCCGCGTCGGCCTCGCAGTAGAACTGGAAGGGTCTGAGGGCCTGAAGCGCCTTCACTTCCCGGCAGAATTCATTCAGCCATACGGGGTTGGTGACCAGAGTATCGTCGCAGAAAGAGAAATATTTGAGTTCGGGATATTTCAAAAGAAAATGGCGCATTTCCGCAACGACGTTGGCCACGCTCCGCCTCCGCACGGGGCGCTTGAGGGCGCCTTCGTGGCAGAAAGCGCAGTTGTAGGGGCACCCTCGGCTGGTCATGATGTACAGGCTGGAGTAGTCGATGGGCGTCATGCTTTTTTCATAGGCGGGGAAGGGCAGCGCGTCGAGATCTTCCACCGCCGGACCTTCGCCCCTGTCGACGCACGCGCCGTTTTCGTCGATAGAGAAAATTCCGGGGATCCCTTTCAGGCTTCCGTTCGCTTGCAGGGCGTCCAGCACCGCCGCCATGGCCAGTTCGCCCTCGCCCCGCACGACGGCGGTCGCCTTCGACCGGCGGAGGTAGTCTTCATCCAAGGCGATGGATTCCGGGCCGCCGATGAGCACGGGAATTCCGTACGTGTCCGCTATGGCGGCGGCGGCCTTTTCGACCACATGCTTGTTCTCGAAGTCCGTCGAGAATCCGACGCAGCGGAGTTCCTCGAACGGAAGGCGCTGAAGGTACTCCATAACCTGATCCGGCCTGCATTCGCAGGCGAAGGCGTCGTACCCTCTTTCGTCCAGATAGGCCGCCAGTCCGTAGATTCCGAGAAATGCTCCGTTGCGGCTGTATCCGGCTATCTGCATGCCGATGGTCGAGAGTTTGAAGAGAATGACCTTGTTTTTCACCGTGCGCCCCTCCGAGTGTTCGTGTTCTTTCCATTCGCGATCCGCAGCTTTCGGCTTCAACGGGCCGGACAGCACGCACATCCCCTTCGCTTCCAGTGTTTTCACGGTCTCAAGCAGATGGAGCGCAAACGCTTCGAAGCTCTCGAAGTGCATTCGCTGCTTGGGAAACAGTACCTCCGCTATTTCGCGCATGGTCAATTTGCCGGACGTGTACGTCAGGACTTCGAACTCGAAAGGCGAAAAGACGAATCCGTTCACGGCCGGTATGTCCGCCGCCAGCTCCGGGGTTAGCGAAAGCAGAAAAACACGCTGCGGGTAGGTGTCGAACACGGAGTGCATGTCGTAGTCCTTCACGAGCTTATCCCCCCGGAGCCGAGCCTTGTACTGGGCGTCGAAATAGGGGGACCGTGCGTACGTCATGCTCTGCCACATCCCGCTGATCCCGTGGCGCTCGCTGAGTTCGTAGCTTCGCAGCACCGTCTCGTCGGGGATGTCGCCGTCGTGGAACATCTTTCGCATAACGTCGAGCGTTCCTTTAAAAAACTCGTTCCGGGCCGCGCAGATCTCTTCGATACTCAGGGCTTTCGTCTCGATCACCGGGAAATCCCCCACGGAGGCGAGCGCCTTTTCGTCTTGTACGAAAACGCCGAACCTGTCGGGGTCCTTGGACATCGCCGTTTCGGGAAATGGCATGTAGAAGGTGCTGACCACTTCCACCATTCCCTTGCCCGCGCGGATCATTTCATAGACGGTGTCGAAGGTGCAGTTCAGCGTCTCCCGCGTCTCCAGGGCTCCGCCGATGATGATGTTGCCCACGAGCTGGGGGAGTCCGGCCGCTTTGCAGATCTCGACGACTTCGAAGAACCCTTCCCGTTTCACATTCTTGTTATAGATGTCGATGATGTGCTGGTTGCAGCTCTCGATGCCGATCTGCATTCTCACCAGACCGGCGTCCACCATCATTTTCACGATTTCGGGGTGGTTGATGACGACGTTGACGTGGGCGTCGGCGAACCAGACGAAATCGTGCTCTTTCCGCAGCGCTTTCAGTTCCTCGCAAAAGGCGCGCACCCGTTCTTTATCCAGGGTGAAGGTATCGTCGCAAAAAAAGAGATACTTCACATCGGGGTTCTCGCGCAGGCGGCATCGGATCTCTTTCATGACGCCCGCCACGCCGCGCTGCCGGACGTTCTTGCTGTTGGCCCCCTCGTAGCAGAAAGAGCAGTGGAAAGGACATCCTCGTCCCGTCATCACCGCCATATGCTGGATACCTCGGTGCTGGGCAGATTTGATGGTTCCGGAAATGCCGGGGATGGCGTCCAGGTCCTCGATGACCGGATAGGTCCCGTTGTCGAAGTACGTTCCGTCCTTTGTGAACGAGCACATTCCGGGGATCGTCTCCCACTGCTCCCTCCGATCTTCTTCCAAAGCGCGGAGCGCGGCGAGCAGGGAGTATTCTCCTTCTCCCCGGATGATGCCGTCGGCACGGCTCGCCCGTAAAAACGCTTCTCCCAACCCGACGGTCTGAGGACCGCCGACGAGAACGACCGCGCCGAACCGCTCCTTGATCACTCCGGAGACGCTCTCGACCGCCGATTGATTCTCGTAATCGCAATATAATCCCACCACCGTATTCCGGTCGCAGCCCGTTGCGTTTAAAAATTCCAGGCCCTTCAGCAGCTCTCCGGAAAAAACAGCCGTTTCGATCCCCTGAGCGCTCATCATCTCCGCCAGCGACATAAGGCCGATGGGCTCGATCTGGGTGATCGAATTGGTTTTCGCTCCGCGTTGAATCAGCATCAGTCTCAGGTTGACAGTGTTCACTCCGGGCCTCCATAGAGTAGTGTGTACGACAAAATCGCTCTCATCGCGCTCCGTTTCACCGGCAGGGCGAGAAGAGCGTCAGATGCTGCGCGCTCAGTCTTTCGAGGCAGGCGCTCGTTGCTTCCATGGACAGTTTCAGCATTCTCGCCGTCTCCTTCACCGAAGAGGATCCGGCTTCCAGCAGAATTTCCGTTTCCGCGGCGCTCAAGGCTGCAAAATCCACCAGCGAGAAGTCGGGAACGCGCTGGATGAAACACCGCTCCTTTTCCTCCCCTTCAAGTTCCCGCCACTCCTTCAGAAGCCCCTCGGAGTCGAAGAGTTTTCGATAGTAGGCGACGACGACCGGGTCCTTGCCGTAGAGGAACTTCAGGTACCCCGCCGCGATGCCGTACCGGAACGCCAGCTCGAAGTCGCGCCGGATGCGCTCCGGCGGAATCCGCCCGTTCGCGTACTGCTCCTTCATCGCGTTGGAAATATGCGTGAGAAAGAGGGAGCGTTCCCGGCAGAGTTCCGGAACGGAGAGCTCGCGCGTACGGTTCACCGGAAAGTCCTCGATGGAGGTGAGGCAGTCCGGGTCTTCCAGCGCGATGTCGAAGCTCTCGGGATTCGTGGAAATTCGCGTGCCCGGCAACGGCATCAGGAACGTGGTGGAGAGATCGAGCATTCCGGGAGCCCGATACAGCAGATCGAGGGCGAATCGGGTGGTCGTTTCGAGGGTGCGCCGGGTTTCGAAAGCCCCGCCGATGATGAAGTTTCCGGCGAGCTGGGGGAGCCCCTCTCCGTAGCAGATATCCACCACGTTCTTCACGTCCTCCGGAAGCGCCCGCTTCCCGTAGGCCTGAAGCACGTGATCAACTCCGGACTCCATGCCGATCTGCATCCGCACCATGCCGCTCTTGATCATTTCGCGTATCAATTCGGGACGGCGGGCTAAAAACCCCGGATGCCCTTCGCAGAACCAGACGAAATCATGGCGTTCCCGAAGGCGCCGCACTCCTTTCAGCAGTTCCGCCAGCCGTTTCGGATCGGCGGTGAAGGTGTCGTCGCAAAAAAACAGGTAGCGGGGGCCTCGGCTCCGCCGCAGCCGCGTTTCGATTTCATGCAGCACGTCGTCCGCCGCGCGCATTCGCAAGTTTTTCGAGTTGCCTCCCTCGAAACAGAACGCGCAGCGGTACGGGCAGCCTCTTGCCGTAATCACCGACATCAGAGGGCGTTCCGCATAGTCGAACGCCGCGTCGTCCCGCGGCAGGGGGTACTTCGAGAAATCCTCCAGATAGATGTACTCCGCACTCTTCCCGGAGAGGAGTTCCCCCGGCACGGCGGCTGTTGCTCCCGTACGGCGCGCCCGGAGCCAGGCGGGGAGGGATTCTTCCCCTTCTCCCTTGATGACGGCGTCCGCGCCGAACCGTTCCAGGTCGTGTTCCGTCATGTGCAGCGTCTGCGGTCCGCCCAGGACAACGTGGAAGTCATTTCCGGCTTCATTTTTCAGCCCCTTGATGATCGCCGCCACCGCCGACTGGTTGTCGAAGTCGCAGTAAAAGCAGACGGCGAAGAGGCGGGGTTTCATTCGTTCGATGGTTTTGAACACGTCCGTGGCGATGCCGGTGTACGCGTACGCTTCGAAGCCGTCGGCGTCGAGCTGCGCCGCGAGCGTGAGAGTCCCCAGGTTTCCGATCATTTCAAAGGTCCGCCCCAAAATCAGCCGTTGGGTGTACACAAGGAGTACGAGGGGCTTTTTCATGGTTTCCGGTAGAGAATCCATTTCTTCTTTTCCATCGAATGCAGCGATTCATCCGCCCTGTTGAAGAAATCGGACTGCGTTCCCGCAGGGTCGATCATCGCTCTCCCCTGCTGAACGACCTCTCGTTTCGAGAGCTTCCCGCTGCATAATTTGAGGAGCGTGTAGTCGATCTCTTCGAGCGGCGTATCGAAAATCCGCGGTTTTTCGCCGCCGAGGTCGGTATACAGCCACAGTTCGAACGTCCGGTGCGGAATGGCGTCGGCGGCTCTGCCGCCCAGTTGCTCGCGGAGGACATACTCGCCGAAAGCCCTCATTCTCCAGTACGCGTCGTCGATGGGGAGGTTTTTGTACACATACTCGTTCCAGCGAGTGAACACCCCGTAGCGCTCCCCCAGACGGTATGCGTCCAGGATGACCGCCTCCGGGATCTTGCCGTCGAGATAGATCGTGCGCATCTCGTTCTGGAGCCGCTTGTTGGCCTGAAGGCGTATCTGTGTCAGCGCTAAAAAATCCAACGCTTCCGTTCCGGAAAGCGGAATGTCTTCGTTGCAGCAGTCGATGAGGGATTCGTAGATCTCCATCCCGAATTTTCGAGGATTCCGCGTGATCGGCGTCTGGGGAAAGGGGAGATAGGAGAAGTAGGCGGTTTCGAACTGCCCCGGCGCTCGGTAGAGCAGCTCCATGATCAGGTCTTCGGACTCCTGAACTGTTTCTCCGGTCTCGTGAGGCCCTCCCAGGATGATGTTGCCCGAAATCGCGTGGATCCCCGAGTCGACGCAGTGGGCGATGACGTCCACCGCCATCTTCCGCGTGATTTTTTTGTTATAGCTTTGCAAAACGGCGTCGCTGCCGGACTCCAGTCCGAAAAAGATTTTTTTCAGCCCCGCTTCCGCCATAGTGCGCGCCATGTCCCGGTGTTTGTGGACGAGGGAGATGTGGGCGCTGGCGAACCAGACGAAATCGTACTCTTTGCGGAGTTCCTCGACTCCCTCGCAGATTTCGCCGACTCGTTCGTGATCCAGCGTGAAGGTGTCGTCGAGAAAGTTGATGTACTTGATGGAGGGGTTGCGTTGAAAGTTCGCCTTGATCTCCCGGAGCAGCGAGGGAACGGAGTGGCGGCGCACCCGTTTCGCATTCGCCCCCTCGTAGCAGAAGGTGCATCCGAAAGGACACCCCCGTCCGGTTAAAATGGGGAGGAGCGAGTAGTGCTTGTAGTCGTTCGTCAAGGTGATATCCGGCCAGGGGATGGCGTCGAGCGCTTCCGGCGGGGTTCTCGCGGGCGTTTTCACAAGCCGCGACGAAGCGTCGAGATACACTATTCCCCGAATCGCCTCCAGAGAACCGCGGCGGTGAATGAAAAAATCCATAAGTTCCGGAACAGTTTCTTCCCCTTCGCCGATGCACGCGGCAACGATTCCCGTGTCTTTCAAAAAACCGGCGTCCATGTCGACGGTCTGCGGACCGCCCGCCAGCAGAATCACCCCCGGGTATGCCTTTTTCACTTCTCCGGCGAAGAGCCTCACCCAGTGCACATTGTCGAAATCGCAGTAGAAGCCGACGATTTTGGGCCGATTCTCTTGTTTCATGAGCATGTGCACATAGTTCAGGGCTTCTTTGGCATACCCCTGAAACATCTCGGCCGTATATCCTTTTTGCCGCAACAGCTGGATCAAAATATTCATTCCCAGATTGCTTCCGGGAATGTACCCGCAGACGGAGCGGTGCGATTTTATGAGCAGCAGGTCCACGTGTTTTCCTCCGCCTGAAAGAGGAGACCGGAAAAGTTCCAGACTCCTCTTTCAGCTTCCGGAAGGAGGCAAGCCCCTTCGTTAACTTTTGGTTGTCATTACGACGGTAAATGTGTAATCCACGCCCACTATGCTCAAACCTCCGGAAGCCTGATCCAGCTGTTCGTCGCTGAGCGGCGTCTTCTCCTGCGCCTCTTTGAAGGCGGCCTCGAACTCCGCCGCACTGCACTTGTACCCCAACTTCGCGATCACCGCATCGAATTCCGCTTCGGATTTCGCCTCACCGAGTTTCTTCGCCAGTTCTTCATCGGTCAACACCTTTGCAGCCAATGCTTTCGCGCCGTCCATGCTCTTCTCTTCCTCCTCGTACCTCATAAGGTAGGTCATACGCGAACCGTATGAAAATGCAGAAATATTATACTGCTCTCCCGGATAATGTCAAACGCGCTCTTCGGGGGGGCGTTTGCGGACGTTCCGATGCGCTCATCGCAGCATGGAAGAGCGTCGTCGAGATGCGGGCGATGCAGTCCGTCAGACGAATGAACTCCTTTTGAGGCAAGTATTTCCCCAAATGTCACCGACAGGTAACAAAAGGTTCTTCCGAGTGATATAATGCGGACGATATTTTTCCCGCAAGGAGTTTTCTGCAAACATAATCTCCTGACAAAAGGAGTGGTATAGGTTGCGACATTCTCTTCGCATTCTCTGCATCTCGTTTGTTCTTCTTTTTCTTTCCAGTTCGGCGCTCTTCGGAGCGGGATTCGCGCTGTATGATTTCAGCGCTCGCGGCAACGCGCTTGGAGGCGCCATGGTAGGACGAGCGGACGATCCCTCCGCCGTCGCCCTCAACCCGGCCGGTATTACGCAGATCCCCGGAAGCGCCTTCATGACGGGGCTTGGTTTTTTGCTGCCCCGCGGAACGGCCGTCGCAACGGGAACCGCGATGACCGTCGATCAGAACGACAGAACGTTTATCTTGCCGAGTATGTACTACACGAAGCAGATGAACGAAAAACTCTGGCTGGGAGTCGGTGTGATGACCCGGTTCGGACTCGGGACGGAGTTCCCTTCCGACTGGTTCGGACGCTACAACAGCTACCGGGCGATGCTTGAATCGGTGTCCATCAACCCGAACATCGCCTGGAAGGTCAACGATGCGCTTTCGCTCTCCCTCGGAGTGGAAGCCCTCTGGTTCGAGGCGGATCTACGCCGGAAAATCGACTCGACGCAGGGCGTTGCGCCCAATCCGGCGACGGATATCGACCTCCGTTTGAAAGGGGACGACATCGGGTACGGGTGGAACGTGGGACTTCACTACAAAATGGACGAGACGACGCGGTTCGGCCTTCACTACCGAAGCAGGGTAAAGCTCTCTCTTTCGGGCATAGCCACCGCGACAAGTCCGCTGGCCTCCGATTCCACGGAAGGGCGGGTGGACCTCACGCTTCCGGACATGTTGATGTTCGGCGTCAGCAAGCAGCTGACCCCGAAGCTCAACGTGGAGGTCGGCGCTATCCATACCGGGTGGGACAGCTACGACTCCGTTACGATCAACTTCGGCAAACCCTTGCTCGGGGCGCTGCCCATCCGCTCCTTCACCCCGAAGAACTGGAACAGCGTCTGGAGATACCAGCTGGGGCTCGAATACACGTATTCTCCCGAGTGGACCTGGAGGCTGGGGTACACGTACGATCAGGAACCGATGCCCGATGCGACCATCGACTACCAAGTGCCCTCCGGCGACAGGCAGCTTTTTTCCATAGGCTTCGGATATGCGAAGAACAACAGGGCGCTCGATTTCGCCTACTCCCGTCTGCTCTCGGACGAGAGGAGCATCGCCGGACGTCTTCCGGAAGGCATTCTCAACTCGCGTACGAGGAATATGAACGTCGATATTTTCATGCTGAGTTACAGCATCAGGTTTTAACCTTCCTCAAACGGCGGGGCGCAAAGAAGACATCGTCCCGCCGCCCTCTCGACAAAATCTTTCTTTTCCGATAGTCGGATGTTCGCTTGCGAAGAGGCTCTTTGTGTGATATATGAATGAGTGCACATATAATCATATGATCATATAAGGAGGCCATCATGAACCCGATTCCATCTTCTTCCCCGGACGATCTCGCCCGCATGACGCCGGAGGAGGTTTCCTCCCGAATGCCAGACGAGGAAACGCTCTACGAACTTGCGGATCTCTTTCGGGTGTTCGGCGACAGCACGAGGATCAAAATTCTTTGCGCGCTTTCGGTATCCGATCTCTGCGTCGCGGACATCGCGACGCTGCTCTCGATGAATCAGTCCGCGATTTCCCATCAACTTCGGGTGCTTAAGCAGGCGCGCCTTGTGCGGGTCACCCGCGAAGGGCGCTCCTCCATCTACGGACTCGACGACGACCACGTCCGGAGCATCTTCGACCAGGGATTCCGGCATGTGCGCCATATCGTCCCCGAAGGGAGGGAGGGGCGATGAACGTCTCCCGGAACGAGCTTCGTCTCTCTCTGGAAGGGCTCAACTGCGCGCAGTGTTCGGCGCGGATAGAGGACTCCGTCCGCCTTCTTCCGGGCGTCTCCTCGGCGGCCGTCGATCTCGTCGCCGGGAGGCTGCGCGTCGTGCTAGCCCGCGAAGGGGAGGGCGACGAAATCATCTCCCGAATTCGCGGCATCGTCTCTTCCATAGAGCCTGGGGTCTCCGTCGTCGAAGAGGGCGCGGCGTCTCCGGAGACGACGTTCCCGAAGCGGACGCTGCTCCGCCTGGGAGTCGGACTGCTGCTCTGGATCGCGGCGATGTTCGCGGAGCTTCCCGAGGGGGTGCGGACTTTCCTCTATGTGGCGGCCTATCTCGCGGCGGGCATCAACGTGCTCCGTACCGTGTTCGGCAATCTGCGGCAGGGGAGAATCTTCGACGAATTTTTCCTGATGACGCTGGCTACGGGGGGAGCGTTCGCCATCGGCGAGTTCTCCGAGGCGGTGGCGGTGATGCTCTTCTACGAGTCGGGGGAACTTGTGCAGGATTTGGCGGTGGCGAAGTCGCGGCGTTCCATTCTCTCGCTGATGGACATCCGTCCCGATTCCGCGGTGCTTCTCGAAGACGGGGCCGAGCGCCGGGTGCGCGCGGAGGACGTTCGGGTCGGGCAGACCGTGCTTGTGAAACCCGGCGAGCGGATACCACTCGACGGCGCCGTCGCGACGGGTTCCTCCTCTCTGGATACGTCGTCGTTGACGGGCGAGTCCGTCCCGAGGGATGTCGCGCCCGGCGACGACGTGCTCGCGGGAAGCGTCAACCTCGGCGGAACGCTCACGGTCGTCGTGAACCGCCTTTTCGGCGAGTCCACCCTCTCGAAGGGCTTGCGCCTCATCGAAGAGGCGCGGGAACGAAAGGCGCCCACGGAGCGTTTCATCACCGCGTTCGCGAAAAGATATACTCCCGCTGTCGTCGCGGCCGCCGCGCTTCTGGCCGTCGTGCCGCCGCTGATGGGGTTGGGCGCTTTCCGGGATTGGGGGTACCGCGCGCTCATCTTCCTCGTCGTCTCCTGCCCGTGCGCCCTTGTGATCTCCGTGCCGCTCGCGCTCTTCGGAGGCATCGGAGCCGCTTCCAGGCGCGGTGTGCTCGTGAAAGGCGGGAATGTGCTGGAGGCGTTGGCGAAGGTTCGGACAGTGCTCTTCGACAAGACGGGCACGCTCACAAGAGGCGTGTTCAGGGTGACCGGAGTTTTCCCGGCGGGGAATATGGAGCGGGATGAGCTGCTCTCCATCGCCGGAGCGGCGGAGAGAGGGTCGAATCACCCGGTTGCGCGGGCGGTTGTGGCGGCTGCCGGAACGCTTCCTCGTCTTGGCGAAGCGATCGAGGAACTCCCCGGCAGGGGCGTGCGGCTCGCCGGCGGGGGCAGGACGATCCTCGCGGGGAATGCGCGTTTGCTGGCCGAGTACGGCATCGCCTCCGATCCCGAGGCCGAAGGGCGTCCCGGGGCGGTGGTGCACGTCGCCGAGGACGGCCGGTACGCAGGGTACATCGCCGTCGAGGATACGTTGCGGTCGCAATCGAAAAGAGCGGTGGAGCGGCTTCGTTCTCTCGGGGTGGCAACTGTCGGAATGCTCTCCGGAGACCGTCGGGAGAACGCCTCCCGCATAGCGGAAGATCTCGGACTGGATCTCTGGGAGGGCGATCTGCTTCCTTCCGATAAACTGGAACACTTCCAACGGATTCGCGAGAAGACCGGAGGGACGACGCTCTTCGTCGGCGACGGGATGAACGACGCTCCCCTGCTCGCCGCGGCGGACGTGGGTATGGCGATGGGCGGATTGGGGGCCGATGTTGCGATCGAGGCCGCCGACGGCGTCATCCTGAACG
>Ga0334886_1004206_pt1 | contig 11985 bp, 5 predicted proteins | sample GraSluR1_MG_9_FD_207232 | JGI IMG/M metagenome (GOLD analysis project Ga0334886, IMG submission 207232) | Sludge microbial communities from methane-producing bioreactor in Wageningen University, Netherlands - Granular Sludge_27_06-R1 | ecosystem: Engineered > Bioreactor > Anaerobic > Unclassified...
CGCCAGGTTGGGCAGGAACGCGCCCGGGTTGGCCTCGGCCAGCCGCCGGTAGTGGGTGACGGCTTCGTCGATAGCGGTCAGGGCGCCAGCCCGGTCCCCGACCTCGGAACGCTGCTTAGCCTGGTTGTTCAACGAGCCCGCCATGTCGGGCAGGAACGCGCCCGGGTTGGCCTCGGCCAGCCGCCGGCGGATAGTGACGGCTTCGTCGATAGCGGTCAGGGCGCCAGCCCGGTCCCCGACCTCGGAACGTATGGCGGCCTGGTTGTTCAACGAGCCCGCCAGGTCGGGCAGGAACGCGCCCGGGTTGGCCTCGGCCAGCCGCCGGCGGATAGTGACGGCTTCGTCGATAGCGGTCAGGGCGCCAGCCCGGTCCCCGACCTCGGAACGCTGCTTGGCCTGGTTGTTCAACGACATCGCCAGGTCGGGCAGGAACGCGCCCGGGTTGGCCTCGGCCAGCCGCCGGTAGTGGGTGACGGCTTCGTCGATAGCGGTCAGGGCGCCAGCCCGGTCCCCGACCTCGGAACGCTGCTTAGCCTGGTTGTTCAACGAGCCCGCCAGGTTGGGCAGGAACGCGCCCGGGTTGGCCTCGGCCAGCCGCCGGTAGTGGGTGACGGCTTCGTCGATAGCGGTCAGGGCGCCAGCCCGGTCCCCGACCTCGCCCAGGCGCACCGCGTAGTCGTTCAGCCAAGCGGCCAGACGGGCCCAATCAGCGTCGTTGGGAGACTCTGGAAGCACCGGTTTTAGCGAGGTGACGGCGGCCAAGGCCACGCCGCGGAGTGCTCCGTGCCCCGGCGGCAGCGCGGCCAGCGTCTCGAGTGGCAGGGGGCTGTCGTCCTGTTTGGCGAGTACCTCCAAGGCGCCGGCGAAGACGCCGCCATGCCGTCGTGCGTGGTCGAGCGCCTGGTGCCACATGTTCGGTCTAGCGGCTAGGCACTCCTCGGCGAGGTCGATCGCGGCCGTCCGATCGAGCTGTGCCGCCCGGGAGACCACCTCGGTCGCTTGGATCAGTTCCCGATCGACACGGTCTGCTCGCCGCCGGAACTCTGCCTTCCGCATGGCTGTTGCTGGGCCTTCGGACGGCACCGGTGGATGCGGCAGGACGGCGTCCACGAGAGCGGGGACGCGGCACTCGCGCAGCACCAGGTATTCACCGACCGGATCGGGCCGCACCGCTAGTCCACCTGAGGGCTCGACAAGCAGCCGCGCGAGGACTCGGCCCAGTTGGCCCCACGACGGCTCGCCGGCGGGGGACGGCCCGAGCCGCTCCAGTACGTCCAGGACTTCGTCAGCCTCCGGTGCCACCAGGGTGAGCGCAGCGCCCGCCTGGGCCAGCCGCGCGGTGGGCACCAGCGGCAACTGCATGACGTTGGTAGGGCGGTCGTCCTGACACTCGGGCGTCGTCTGTTCGGGCTGCGGTTGTGCGGGTCTCAACTGACCGGTGACCGCTCGCTGCCAGTAGCGGAACTCTCGGTCGAGCACCTCTTCATACAGTTGTGTCTGCGTTGTTGACGCACCCTTCGAGCCAACGCTTGTTGCCGCCAGCCAGGCTTGGATCACCACGTCCAGCGTGGTCCAGTTGGTCTGTTGTGGCAGGTGAGTGTGGCTGGCGCCCATGTTGCGACCGTCGGCAACGAACTTCTCGAAGGTGCGCCGGTACAGCATTCCAGCGTGGCGATGGCGGCGGGCCAGGGGGATGGGCGGATCGAGTCGGGTTCCCACGCTGTCGCGTTGTAGGGCATCCGTCAGTTCGGTCAGCCAGGGCCCGTCGGAACGTGCCGTCAGCAGCACTCGGGTGGGCTGTTCCCGGGCTGACAGGGCTTTCAGAAGCCTGACCAGGTCGTCGGTGGAGAACTCGTCTGCGTAGTCCACCACGGCAAGCACCGGCGAAATGACGCCGGTCAGCCAACCCAGCGCATCGGGCGGGAGCGTCGGGTGCTTGGGCACGAATCCGGTGTACCAACCCTGGCCAGAGAAACGACGACACAGTTCCGCGGCCAGATGAGTCTTCCCGCAGCCCCCGACACCGGTCAGGACACGCAGCGCTACCTTCTGCTGCTCGCCGACGCCGGCTTGCTCGGATCCGCCGATCACGGGGTCGACCCATTCGATGAGCAGGTCGAGTTCGTCGCTGGGAACATAAGGAACCATGCCCGAGCGGGCCTTCAGTTGTGTCAACGGGCTCAGGTCATCGACCGGGTCGCCGTAGGCGGCGACGAGCGTGCTCCTGTCCGCTGGGAGCCATCCGGGTAGACCGAACCCCCGTCTGAGCCGGCGGGCCTCACCGACGTCGACCCCGAAAGCCCAACGCCACTCGCCGTCCGGCGCCCGAGTGGCTGCCACCATGTCATGACCTCGGCTCACAGCCTCACTCCATGACCGTGGGCCGGCCTGCCCGAGGTGCGCCAACGCCTGCACATCAACCGCCACGAAGGAACCCGCCCCACCTTCGCTCGGGCGCACCGCGTCCACCAACGACACCCCCGAATCAAGGTGCGGTGGCGCCATGAACACCTCACCGCCCAGCGGCCCCTCGGCGTCACTGTTCAACGCCCAGCCGCCGCCAAGCCACACCGCCACCACCGCGTGAGATACAAGGCCCGCGATCGAATCGACCACGACCACGACCGGATGCAGGCCGGCGTCCAAGCAGGCACCCGCATAAAGCAGCGCCAAGTCAATACAGGTCCCATGCTTCGGGCGGGCCAACACCTGGTCCGGCGGCCGAATCTCCTGCCCGCCCCTGGTGCTGGTGGCCGGCTCGTGCACATACCGAATCCCGACATCGCAGAACACCTCGTAGATGGTTCTCGCCTTCTCCTGGGGTGATCGGCCATCACCTGAAGCCGGCAGTCGCTGCGCGAGGTGCCCCGGCAGCAGCAACCGCGTCACGCCGGTTTGCACGAAGTCGGCCAACTGCTCGGGGTGTTCGGCCCGGTTCCATGGCTGCCACCCCGTCATGGTTCGATCACTCCCACCACGCTCGTCGCCTCAACTCTGTCGACAGCCCCGACGTGGTCGAGTGCCACCGTGAACTCGTAACTGCCCGGCGTGAGCCCAGGCAGGTTCGCCCGCCACGCCCCATCGGCACCATCAGGAGTAACTTCAAGAGGAACCGCACGCTGCGGTGCAAGCTTGATGGTCGCGGAGGCGATGACACCATCGGCAGTCGCATCCCCGTTCAGTCGGAACCCGACGCTGCCCGGAGCGCCTGCGGGCGCCACGTCGTCGTAGGCAAGCCCGATCCAAGGTCCCGCCGGGTCGGCGCTCCCGCGGACGTTGCCCAGCGACGGCTGCTCAAACTGCGCCAAGTGATCCACAACTTGTTTGGCGGCGGCAAGCGTCAGATGGTGCTGCGGCGCCCACTGCCGCTCGTTGACGGAGACCCGGTCGACAGGTGTGGCCGAAATGGCCGGCACCGTCCCGTCACCACCCTCCCACCCCTGGGTCGGGAGCCACGACGGATCACGCTTGGTCACCTCGACCCGACCGTTTACTACGTCGGCGCGCGAAGGCGTGTCATGACCGCTGGAATAGAACGCCAAAAAAGCCGAACCAGGGCTCTCGGCGGCGCCCACCCGACAAGCCGCTTCGAGATCCAGGTGACGTTGATACGCCTCCCGTGCCTGGCGGCGGAACCCCGCCGGGGCTTCCTTGATGTCGTACGGATACGTCGGGTCGACCCCTGCGTGGATCGCCTGGTAGCGCGGCAGCAACTCGTACATCGCCGGCCAGCCGCGCAGCACCTCGCTCGCCTCCGAAAGCGAGACACCAGCGAGCCGGACACCATTGAGTAGATAGTCCAGCGCCCGCGGTGCGCCCCGGTGCGGCGTCCCGATCGTGATCAACCCATCACACACCCGATGCCCCTCCAACACCCCCCACCACCACCGGGCCACCAACCCCCCCATCGAATGGGCCACCACAATCACCCTGCGATCACCACGCACAGCGTCAATCACGTCCTTCAGGCGCTCGGCAGACCTGGCCATTCCGTGCCGGAAATCGTAGGAGAACTCCACGACACTGGCTGACGGGTTCTGGACGCCAGCGGGGCCGGCAACAGTCACGTCGCTCTCACGCAGACCCAATCGCTGCTTGACCTGACGGGTCAGGCGATCGTAACTGGCCACCGCAGACCACGGAAAAACCCCGAAGATACGAAGTAGACCAGTTGGCACCACCTCCCGATCGATCGCAAGCGCCTCCGGGCGGAACGCCGCAGCCACGGTTGACCCGACGTTGTGCCCCCACACCAACCGACCATCAGGGCTTGTCAGATTGCTTCCGCCGATACCGGGAACGACAACGACGAGATGCGCCAAAGCCACGCTGCGCCTCCTCCATGAAGCAACCAACAACCAGGGACAACGGTGCCCCCAGAATCCCGAAGAGCCTCTTCAGCCACCTCAAACGCCGCCACTCGCTTGCCATCGGTCAAGCGTCGACCGACCGAGTGCCGAAGCCCGCTCTCCAACTCTCAAATGAGCCTACCGCCGCGGTCTGCAGCTCGCGTCCCTTCTTAGTGAACAAGGTCAAAGGCGTGGAGCGCGGAGAAACCGTTGACACCGGGCCTTCGCTGGATGCCCCACATCCCGCGGAAGACGAGGGACATCCGCTCATGCCGCGTTCCGCGCGGACCATACGAGTCGGCCGGAGACCGCGCGCTCGCACTGTCGCTGGCAGCTGCCCGGCTCGCGAGGTGACATGTGAGCGACCGTCGGTGCCCGCGCCTTGACACCCCTGGGGTGCTCACCAGGTGGACCGTGACGTTCCCCGCCCGATGACGGCCAACCACCCCGCTTGTCGTTGACCGCCTGCCGCCACCTCGCGGGCACCGCGCACCCAACATGTTCACCGGCTGCGGTCGGCGGCGACCCGATAGCACGGGCGTGGCTGGTGTGGTCCCCGGGATGGTCGGCGTCGGCGGCTGGGTCGGGCGCGGGTGGCGTACACCGCGGGGAGCGCGTTTCCCTCGTCGGCCAGGATGCGCGTCTCGGTGGCGCGTTGGTTCCCGGACCGGGCGTAGCCCTCGGCACGCGCCTTGCGCTGTTCGGCCGAGTCGTACCTGTCCTCACTTTGCTGGTTAAGGCTGTCCGCCCGCGCACGTGCATGTTCGACCTCGCCGACCTCGTCGGTGCCGGCTGCCGTCTCGGATTGCGGCGGCGTTGCGTATCTGGCTTGTTGGGCTTGCCGGTCGTCACGATCCGCTTCGTCCTCGACGACCTGTGCCTTGGTGTGGTCGCGTCTGGCGCGGCGGACTTCGTCGCGCTCTTGTTGCCAGCCGCGTTCGGCTTGCTCCAGGAGTCGACGAACGGCGGCGCTGTCGGCGTCCACTGCCGGGGTGACGCCCCAGCGGGTGGTGATCTCGCGGGTCATGATCTCGCGTGCCGCGTTCGCGTCGTGATGGCCTCGGTAGGCGTCGGCGATCTGCCAGGTGTCGCCGACCTGCCCGATGGCCGCGGAAGCCCACCAGTTGGGCTCATGGACCAACCGCAGCCATGCCATCGCGACCTCTTCTTGCGCTGCGGCCTGCGGAGCCTGCTGCTCGGCCCGCGTGGAGGCGGAGGCCACGGCGTGTTCCTGGTCGATGGCGTGTTGTTGGGTGGCGCGGGATTGTGCTTCGCCGAGGCGGGCCAGCATCCCCGCAGTGAGTTGGGCCGCGTTGCGCAGGGCGTCGTCGATACCGTCGTTGTCAGACATAGTGGTTTCCTTTCCTCACCGACGATGTGCGAATCGGTGTGCACCAGGTCGTCATCGCTCGATCCCGGAACCCGCCCGGGTCGTTCGCTCGCGAGGCCGCGCGGGCTGTGGTGTGGGCAGGCTGGGTGGGATCACTGATCCAGCCGGTTGAGCGAACGCCGCAGCCACCACCCGCTGCTGATCACTTGCCGCCGGCGCCGGATCGGTGCCGTGAGCTGGTGGCATGGATGCCTCCAACTGCTGCAGCATCGGCGCCAGCCGCGCGTTCAGGACACGGTTGATCTGCTCGGCACGGCGCAGCTCCCCCACTGCCTGGTGCGCGTCCGCGACCGCACTCCCGAGAGCGAGCAACTGCCGCAACAGGAACGTCCGGGTGAGCATCTCCTGGGTCTTGCGGCCCTTCCCGACCCCGGCCAGAATCAGCCCAGCGATCGACGACATCCCGGACACCCGGTCCGGTCGTGGCAGCGGCGGGCGACGCAGTTCGGCCGAGCGGGCTATCGCGTCCGCGGCCTGCGCCAACGGTCCTGGGGTGGGTTCGGTGGTCACTGACCACGCCGACAACGCGCCCGACACCTGCCCCGCTGCTCGCCCCCACCTGGCCAGGTCATTGGGTGGAATCGCGTGGAGCTGTGCTCGCATGGCGTCGAGGTCGGTGGTCAGCTTCTGGGGCAGGTCGGGTGCGGGTTCGCGGGTTTCGCGTCCCGGGGCTGCGACCCTGATGCCACGCCAGGCGGCACGCCACTCCGCCGACGCAGCCAGGCTGGCTTGGGGTGTGTCCGGCCACGCCTCACGCAACCGGGGCAGCGTCAGATCATGCGCCAGGTGGCCACCTCCGAACCAGATCGGACGCTCCCCGTAGCGAGGACGCGCCGCCACCCGATAGCCGACCACCACATCCTGAGTACCCCGAGCGAACCGCGGCCTGATCAACAAACCCTGCCGACGAACCCGGCGAACGAACTCCCCCTCATCAGCCGACCCCGTGCTGGCCGCCCGCACCTGCCGGGCGAGCATCCAGCGCACCGTTTCCGTCGGCGTGTAGTGCGCGATGATCGCGTGGCGTTCAGCCTTCGGGATCTCGCCCCAGGTGCGCTGCTCTCGTCCGGCCTCGTGGGCTCGCGCGTGCGCGGCACGGGCTCTACGGCGGGCCTCGGCCTCGATCTCGCCGGGCTTGTACCCGATGCACGAGCGCCCGTTCATGCCCACCTGCCGCAGGCCGTGCTGTGACTCAAGCTCGCGGCATGCCGACTGGGCACGCTTCCAATCCCGAAACACATCGGCCACCGAGCCATCCTCATGCACCAAGTTGACCGCCAGATGAATATGGTCGTTGCCGTTGCTCGACACCCCGTGACGGATCGCCACCCAGCGTAACGACGGCTGCTCCAGGTCATCGGTGACAAACCCCATGCGGGTCATGAACTGCTCGGCGATCTCGGCCCATTCATCATCAGCCAGCCGTCCCTCGGCAGCATCCAGCGACAACGAGCAATGCCACACATGCCCACGCGGCACCTCGACATCGAACGCCCTCGTGGGAGCCTCCAGGTCCTTGCCCATCGCGGTCGCGTCCGCGTACGAAAGCTCCGCGTCGCTGTGCCAGGCCATCTGCCACGAACTGCCCGCCACCAGATGCGGATCGGTGTGCTCGTTACGTTTGCCCGGGCCCACCAGATACTTGATGAGCCGGACCATGTCCTGGCCACGCCGCACGTTCGGGATCACGATAGACCAAACCGTTCGATCTGACCGTCAATCCTGTGCAGTGTCGACCAGGCCGCGGACAGCACCGCGTCGGTTTGCGGCGGCAACTCCCGTGTCGAGTTCGCCACCTTCGCGATCTGGTTCACGTTGTTCGCCATATTCCCCAGCAAGCGATGAATCACAAACAACTCGGTCAGCAGCTCACGCTTGTCAGCAGCCGTGATCTCGTCCGAACGCTCCAACGTCGACGTCACCAACAACCGCGGGATCGTCACTCGGTGCCGGGCCGCAAGAACCACCAACTTTGCCTCTTCGGCCTCGGAAACCTTCACCTCATGCCTGAACGGACGCCCGCCGGTCACGTTGCGCGCCCGCCGGCGAGACAGCCGTCGTAGACCGCCCGGTTCCACCATCTCCGCACCCCCTTCCGGACCCGAACGCCCAGCGCAGCGCCCCACCCGACCGGGTGGGCTCACCAAGGGTGTGAAATCACCGGTGCACAGCACCCACGACTTAGCCCGGCTAAGTCCTAGCTTGCTCTCCCCGATTAGTCGCGCTGCTCACCAGCCTCTGCAGGCCGACCGACACCGCGAGCGGACCTCGCGGTGGCCGCAGGCGTGGTCTCGTGGAAGCATGTGGGTTAGCTGTATCAAGGTCATGGAGAGCAGGGGCAAATCATGTGGAGTTGGCTCGCGCAGCAGGTCTCTAGTTTCGTGATCGGCTTCGTCAGCGCATTGCTGCTGGTCCTCCTAGACCCAGTGAAACGCGCGCTCATGCGACTCTGGATGGCTATATCCCCGATCAGACCGCTCACGGTCCTCGTGGAATCGCGGCCTGAGCGTATGTGGGTTGGTCACCCCCACCCGCCGCTGGGTTCCAGCTTCTACGTCCCCGAAGCAGACCTAGCTATGCAGCCACCTGGGACGCAGATTGAATGGCCGGCATGGATCCGTGAGCAGAATGGATGCGCTGAGGGGAGCATGATTGTCTCGGTTAGCCTCGCCTGCGACGCTGACACAACGGTCATCGTTGCGCCGCCAGTTGTGGGCGACTGCACGCGAATCGATCTAGAGGCGTCAGCTGTAGGACTTGTATGGTGTCCTCAGGGCGGGCCGCCGGTGGTGCCGGTCGCAGCCTTCGAGCTGGACCTGTCACCGGCCGGCTCGACCGTCTGGTTCAAAGGTGACCTGGGCGACGACCAACCCAAGCCTTTGAGGTGGTTCATGAAGAAGGGAGATGTGCTCGATCTCCTCATCCTTGTCAGGGTGAACCAGCCAGGAGTCTACTCGTGGACGCTGCACCTGCCACTAATCATCGGAGGGCGCAGCGTGCTCCACAAGATCAAAAACACGAAGCGCCATCCGCTCAAGATCGCTAGGGTCGGCCCTGACTACCCAACCTACGGCTGGGTGCCTAGTGTTGGATGGGTTTATCAGCAGGCAACCAATTCATCAGGCCAAACAGGACCGTCCGAGCACCCACTAGGTGGTGGAGCTCGCCGGTCGGAGCCAGTGATCTAGGGTATGGACATGATGCCGGATCGACGGAGACCAACGCTGTGATTACCACTATCAATGATGTGATCGATGCCTTGTCGACGGCGCCTTCGACGGTGGAGCGGGGCACCCGGTTCGAGGAGTTGATGGTCGACTACTTCACTCTTGATCCGACGTTGGCGCACCAGTACATGAACGTGTCGCGCTGGGTGGACTGGCCACACCGCGGCAAGTCCCCCGATGTTGGGATCGATCTGGTGGCCCAGGACCGCACGACCGGCGGTTGGTCGGCGATCCAGTGCAAGTTCTACTCCCCCACCCACACGCTGCAGAAGGCCGATATTGATTCGTTCTTCACCGCGTCGGGAAAGAAGTGGGATGGGATCGGTTTCACGAATCGGATCATCATCTCGACCACCCCGAAGTGGTCGAATCACGCCGAGGAAGCACTCGACGCCCAGCAGATCCCGGTCCAGCGGATCGGGACCGACGAGATCGCCTCCTCACCGATCGACTGGGTGTTCACCAACAAGCCGCGGGTGGAGGTCGACCTCAGACCCCACGGCCGCTACACACTTCGTCCGCATCAAGCCACCGCGATCGACGCGATCCTGGCCGGCTTCCGGACCAGCGACCGGGGTCAGTGGATCTCGGCGTGCGGCACCGGGAAGACGTTCACATCGTTGAAGCTGGCTGAACATCTCGCCAGCAACCACGGCGGCTCACTGCGGGTGCTGTTCCTCGCACCGTCGATCCAGCTGGTCGCCCAAACTCTGCGGGAGTGGACCGCGCAATCAGCGACCGATTTGCGGGCGAGCGTGGTGTGTTCGGATACCAAAGCATCCCGGGCCGCCGAGGACATCTCCCCGCACGACCTGCCGCTGCCCGCCACCACCGACCCCACCGCACTGCACGAACGGCTCCAAGCCGGCCGGCGGGCCTCGGGTCTGCAGGTGGTGTTCTCCACCTACCAAAGCCTGGATGTGGTCGCCCGCGCCCAGGCCCTCGGCTCACCAGATTTCGACCTGATCTTGTGCGATGAGGCCCACCGCACCACCGGGGTCACCCTGGCCGGTGAGGACGAATCCAGCTTCGTCAAGGTGCACGACAACACCTATCTGCACGGTGCGAAGCGGCTCTACATGACGGCGACTCCACGCATGTTCGGCGAGGCTGTGGTCGCACGGGCCGAGGAGTACTCCGCGGTGTTGTCGAGCATGGACGACGAGCAGGTCTTCGGTCCCGTGTTCCACCGGCTGGGGTTCGGTGAGGCCGTCGAGGCCGACCTGCTCGCCGACTACAAGGTGATGGTCCTGGTCGTCACCGAGGAACAGATGGCCGGCCCGCTGCAGCAGATGATGGCCGACGACAACGTCGAACTCCCCCTCGATGACGCCGCGAAGATCATGGGCTGCTGGAACACCCTGGCCAAACGCGTCCACCCCGGCGACCCACACCCCGCCTTCCCACCCGACGCCACCCCCATGAAACGAGCCGTCGGGTTCCTGGAGAACATCAAGAGCTCCCAACGGGTAGCCGCCGCCTTCGAACAGGTCGTTGCGGCGGTCGGTGGGCCGGACGCCACCGGCCGGCTCGCTGTCCAGGCCCACCATGTCGACGGCACCATGAACGCGCTGGTGCGTGCCCGGGAACTCACCTGGCTGAAAGCCGACATACCTGAGGGACAGTGCCGGATCCTGACCAACGCCCGCTGCCTGTCCGAAGGCGTCGACGTGCCCGCACTGGACGCCGTCATGTTCTTGTCACCGCGCAGCTCAGCGGTCGACGTCGTCCAATCCGTCGGCCGCGTCATGCGCAAAGCACCCGGCAAAGACTTCGGCTACATCATCTTGCCCGTGGCGGTCCCGGTCGGGGTCGACCCCGCCGACGCGCTGCGCGACAACAAACGCTTCCGGGTCGTGTGGGAAGTCCTCAACGCGCTACGCGCCCACGACGACCGGTTCGAAGCCACCGTCCAATCAATCAACCTCAACCAAGGACGAGACCCCTCCGACCGGATCATCATCGACACCCCCGACCACCCCACCAACGACGCCGATCCTGCGGCGGTGCAGTTCCCGCTATTCGGGTTGGAGCAGTGGCGAGACTCGATCTACTCCCGCATCGTCGACCGGGTCGGCACCCGCGAATACTGGGACCAGTGGGCCGCTGACGTCGCACGGATGAGCGAAGCCCAAATCGTCCGCATCAAGGCCATCCTCGCCGCATCCACCCCGCAAGTCACGGCCGGGTTCGAGGCGTTCCTCGACGGGCTACGCGCCAACCTCAACGACTCGATCACCGCCGACCAGGCCATCTCGATGCTCAGCCAGCACCTGATCACCGCGCCCGTATTCGACGCCCTGTTCGGCGATTCCGGGTTCGCCGCCAGCAACCCCGTATCGATCGGCATGCAACACATGCTCGACGTGCTCGAAGGCCAAGGACTCGAAGCCGAAACCGAATCCCTCGAACGGTTCTACATCTCCGTCCGCCGGCGGGCATCCGCGGTCACCGACACGGCCGGACGCCAAGCCGTCATCCACGACCTGTACGAAAAGTTCTTCCGCAACGCGTTCCCCAAACAAGCCGAATCCCTCGGCGTCGTCTACACACCCGTCCAGATCGTCGACTTCATCCTCCGCTCGGCAGACCAGCTCAGCCGCGCCGAGTTCGGTCAAGGACTCACCGATCCCGGCGTCACCATCCTCGACCCCTTCACCGGCACCGGCACCTTCATCGTGCGGATCCTCGAATCCGGAATCATCACCAAACACGACCTGGCACGCAAGTATGCCGGCGAACTGTGGTGCAACGAAATCATGCTGCTCGCCTACTACATCGCCTGCGTCAACATCGAAACCACCTACGAGGCCGTCACCGGCGCCAGCGACTACCTGCCGTTCCCCGGCGCGATCATGACCGACAGCTTCCAAATCACCGAAGCCGGCGACCGCGCCGACAGCAGCCTGCTTCCGATCAACAGCCACCGCATTGAACAACAACTCGCCGCAGACATCACCGTGATCGTCGGGAACCCGCCCTACTCCGTCGGGCAATCCTCGGCCAACGACAACAACGC
>Ga0334886_1004214_pt1 | contig 11964 bp, 8 predicted proteins | sample GraSluR1_MG_9_FD_207232 | JGI IMG/M metagenome (GOLD analysis project Ga0334886, IMG submission 207232) | Sludge microbial communities from methane-producing bioreactor in Wageningen University, Netherlands - Granular Sludge_27_06-R1 | ecosystem: Engineered > Bioreactor > Anaerobic > Unclassified...
AGTTCTTCCCGTCCCGCCTCTCCCGCGCCGAGAGCGACGCCATGGCCGATCGCTGCGAATCGCTCATCCACCAGCGGGGGTGGGGCCTTTGGGCCGCCGAGCTGAAGGAGAGCGGCGAGTTTATCGGCTACGTCGGCCTGCACACGCCCGCGGCGCAGCTCCCCTTCTCTCCGTGCGTCGAAATCGGATGGCGCCTCGCCTTCGAACATTGGCGAAAAGGCTTGGCGACGGAAGCGGCGAAAGAGGCGCTCCGAATCGGATTTCAGCGCTTGGGCTTCAGGGAGATCGTTTCCTTTACCGCCGTGAACAACAGACGATCCCGCGCCGTCATGGAGCGCCTCGGAATGACCGAATCCGGCCTCTTCGAGCATCCGAGCGTTCCGGAGGAGAGCGGGCTGCGGCTGCATTGCTTGTATCGGGTTGGAAAAATACCATGCTTAGCGAGCCTGTGTAGTAGTCGATGAAGAGCGGAGGATAGGGGGGGGGGCGAAGCGCGGATTTTCCTTGAAGACGATGGGTACGGCTACTTGATATTCATGATAAGGAGAAGTTCGATGAAATGTAAGCATTGTGGAAGTGCAAATGTAAAACGTGATGTGCCAGCAGGAAAGTTTGCTAAAGATTGCGTCGGTGTTATTGCCAAGGTGTTCACGTTTGGAATTCTCGGCGGAAGTCCTGAGAGGACGGCTACTGGTCATACAGTACGGGCAGTTGTCGATTATTGGACTAATGATGATTATTACATTTGTAATGATTGCGGAAAAAGAGGTTATGATTGATTATACTAATTGAGAACTATCTAGGCATCCTAATTTCTCAGCTACAAAATCGTTGGAATTTCTCTTTCTCTCGGTCTTGAAGAAGTCATCTCTTCATGTTATTGTGCGTAATGAGGAATGGAAGAAGATCCTAAAAGATTAACTTCACACTGGTATCGGTGCGAAAAACTGTACCGAGATGATGTTGGATACAACACGGGAGGAAAATCCTTATTAAACTAATGTCTCTTCGCTGAATAGGGGCATGCGGAAGTATAAAAACTCGGCCTGATGAGATGATATTCCCCTATCGTAAAAGACCTAAAAAATGGTGCCGTAAAATTCTCTATTGAACGATGATTGAAATTGCAATGTTGGAAAAAGTGAGTGAAATGTCATTAAGCGCACTTTTTATTCAATTATTCTTATTATCTCTTTTACCTTTCGGGGGGTAATCTGTTTTTCTATAAATAATTTTTTCAAAAAATAACCTTTAACAGTAAAAGATATTCTTCTTAAACGCTGGGCATTTGCAATATTTTTAAATTATTATCACTCTTCTCCAAAATAGGTTTCTGAAAAAATAAAAATTTCCTCGGCTTTGAGATATCATTGGTTTGCCAACACAAAAAGATCCCAAAACAAAAAAGGGGGCAAACCAAATGATAAAGCCAGCGAGTCCGTTCAGTCAAATAATTTCAACCATCCGCACCGCAGCGAACTTTGACAACCTGGTAGCCAAACACGAGGCGGAGAAAAACGCCAAAGGCTTCGAATCGAAGACACAGCTCTTATCCATGCTCTTCCGTCATCCCGCAAAGGCCGATTCGCTTCGAGAGATAGCGGGCGGCTGGCCTGCTGCAACGGAATGATGTCTCATATCGGGCTGAAGAAGGCGCCGAGCCGCTCTTCTTCTCCTATGCCATAAGCAGGCGACCGACGAGGCGATTTCCCGAGTCGATTCGTTCGCTTAGATTGTTCATCAACGCGCATCGTCCAGCCGCTCTCTTCGAGGAGTTCTTCCGGATTCTGAACAATCACTTCCGCTCGACCACGAGACTGGGGAACAGAAAGGCGAAGTCCGCTTCAAGAACAAGATCTTCTTCTTCGATTCGACCACCATCAGCCTCTGTCTGTCGCTCTTTCCGTGGGCGAACTACAGGAGAACCAAGGGCGGAGTGAAGGTGCACGGCTGCTCGACCACGACGACTAGATGCCGTCTTTCATCTCGATCACGGACGCGAAACAGCACGACAGCAACGAGGCGAAACAGCTCGACCTCAAGCCCCAGCTCCATCGTGGCGGTGGACAGGGGGTACATCGACTACGAGCAGTTCCGAAGCTGGAACGACAAGGGCGTGTTCTTCGTCACCAGAATGAAGAGCAACGCGAGCTACGACGTCGTTGAAAGCAGGGAAGTTCCGCAGAAGAGGAACATCGTCTTCGACGAGATCATCGTGCTGACCGGAGAAACGACGTCGGAAAAGTTCCCCGGACCGCTGCGGAGAATCGTGGTGCACGACAAGAAGAAGGGGCGAGGATATCGTGCTGCTGACGAACCACCCGAGCTTCGGCTCGACCACCATTTCGTCCATCTACAAGGACCGGTGGGAGATCGAACTGTTCTTCAAGACCCTGAAGCAGAACCTGAAAATGAAGATGTTCATAGGAACGAGCGAGAACGCTCTTCGCATCCAGATTTGTACAGCCATGATCGCTTTGCTTGTTTTGAAGTGGCTCCACTATCTGTCGAAATCCGGAAGGTCCTTTTCGAATCTGGCGTCGATGTCCAAAATCGCGATTCAAAACCTTGGAAACACCGGAAGCAATTTCTTGGCTCGAGCTATTTTAAACAGAGCGAATTGGTATTATATTTTGTCTTGGCGCGTTAATGAAATTGTCTTAAGTTTATTTTATTGCACTATATTAATTTTTATTGTGAAAATTTATCTCAGGTCTTTATTGTTTTATTTTTTATAAGTTGTGATCTTTAAGGATTTTCTAAGCAATGAGGAGGTGTTGATTATGAATAGTACGTATATATCGACAGCTATAGCTCTCCGTGATCTTCATTGTAGTTCTTTGGATACGCTTGACGATAGAATCTTATTACAAAAAAAAGTGTATTTGGCTCAAGATATAGGTTTGCCTTTGGGTTACGGATATGGATGGTATATCCATGGGCCTTATTCTACTGATTTGACAGCAGCTGCCTATCAAATTATACCAGAGGGTTTTTATTCCCTTGAAAAGAAGGGGTTTAAGCCTGAATTTGCTCGAATGATAGCGAAGGTTAATGCTCTCGAGCTTGAAAATAAGTGCATGGAAACGCCATTAAGTAGGGTTGAATGGTATGAATTGCTCGCTTCTATTGCCTATTGGTATAAGAGGGGGAAGTGCGAGTTGAACGGGATGATTGCTAAAATAAAAGAATGCAAGCCTCAATTTACCTGCGATCAAACTAAAGTTGCCTATAATGCTTATCTGGCGTTTAAGGACCATAGTGACGGAGAGAGGTCTGATGGTTGATTACTCGTCTGAGTTTAATTATAAAATAATTAATGATCCTATCTATGGTTGCATCGGTTTATCGCAAACAGAAGTGAGATTGCTTGATACGCGAGCGATGCAACGCTTAAGAAGAATACGTCAAATGGGTTTTTCTTCTTATGTTTTTCCCAGCGGAGAGCATTCTAGATTTGTTCATTCACTTGGAGTTCTTTGTATTATTGGTAAAATGTGCGAACATCTTTATCGAAAATATGGAAAGACTTCAAAACGTCGGAATGATGTTGGGTATGTTTTTTCACTGGACAGCATCAGATTGTTACGAGCTGCCGCTCTTTTGCATGACGTCGGCCATTTCCCGTTTTCGCATTTAACGGAAAATGTGTATGGCTATATTGAAAATACAAAATCAGCACAACTGATGAGGCGAGATGTCGAGGATTCTTCTAAGCAAGATGCTCATTTATTAAGCAATATTGCAAATCATCTTAAGCAAAAGGAAAAAGACCATGAACATTTAGGTGCAGAGGTAATTATGAGGGATCCGGAAATCTCTTCGATATTGGAGAAGGCTAAGTTGAAGCCTGAAGACGTTGGATGTATTATTACGGGAGATGTGCAGGCTCATCCTATTTATGCGCAAATGTTGCATTCTAGCTTAGATGCTGATAGATTGGATTACTTGTTACGAGATTCAAGGCAGGCTGGGGTATCGTTTGGGAAGATTGAGCTGGAATATATTTTGCGTCAAATGAGGATTATCTCCACCCTTATTTCTGGTGTGCCAACAAATTTAATCGCTTTTGATTGCCGTGCTCAGCATGCCATTGAACATTTTTTAATGGGTAGGTATTTTCATTATACTCAGGTTGTTTTGCATAAAACTTCTATGGCTTTTGAAGCTATAGCAAAAGCGTTAATATATAAGGTTCTTTCTACTCAGCAGGAAACAATGCCATATAGGGATTATGATAATATTGTTAGTGATATAGGTTCCGATAGATTTTATGAATTTACCGACGATTGTTTTTGGCAGTTAATTGCTTCTGCGAGTAAAAAAATGGATAAAAACTGTTTTGTTAAAGTATTGTGGGAAAGTCTAGCTCAACGCAAAAACCCTACGCATGTTCTTACAATAACCGATATTGTTCCAAAGGCATCGGTTTCTCCAGTTTCAAAGCCGGTAAACGACCCTTCATTTTTTCTTACAAGATACTTTTTGGAAAATTCAAAAGATGAATTGGCAAAAGAAGCTAATATAGATTCAAAGTACATAGGATTTGTTGAATCAAAGGTTAGCCTAGAGTCTATACCCTCGCATTTAAAAACTGAAGACTGCCGTTCAGATAACTTTTTAGATGATGTCCGAGGGGCCATTCGCATTGTTGATAAAGCCGGAAAAACCTCGTTTTTAGCTTCAGATAATAAGTCTCTTATCAATAAAATGGTCGATTACACCTCGAATTCAATCGATGTATTTGTGATTGGAGATGTTCCACAAAAAAATATTGAAAAACTTAAGAAGGTTATTAAGTCTAGGGCGCTATTATAGGTAACTTTTTACAAGTATGCATTTGATATTGTTGAATATTTCTACTATGTAAAATCAATAAATGCAATGCTTCTTTGTGTTTTTAAGGGTTGCAAAGTTTCTAGACAGATTTGAAAACTCGGATCCTACGCTCTCAACTCTCGAAAAGGTATTGTGTAACAAATAGAAATGGTGGTCGAGTCGAAGCTTGGGTGCTTCCTCATCAGGGAGATGTTGGAAATTCCTAAAATTCCCTCACCCCACCACCTCGCCCCTAACAAACGCATTATACACATTCTCGAACCAGTCGTCGTAATTAGCCGGTATCGGCCGCACAGCCTTCCACTCGAAGCGGCACCGCATCGCCTCAGCGTCCAGCGTGACTTCGCATACCCGGTCGGAGAACGCGCCGTCGTCCAGCTCGACGGGGACGCCATTCTGCGCGCAGTCGCTTACGTCGAGTCTGCCTGCCGAAGCGCCGGGGGCGAGGCTCTCCTCACCGCGGACGAGGTACGAGCCCCGGCTTTTGCCTCCCTTGCGGATGTACTCGTCGATGGCGGAGAGGTAGGCGAGCTGGGTGAGCAGGATGTCGCGGTTGATGAAGGCGTCGGTTATCTGCCGGGCGTCGGCCGCGCCGGTTTCGCGTGCCATGGTTTCGAGGTCGCGGCGGCAGTCGTCGACGGCTTTGCCGACAAGGTGGGCGGGGCGGATCATCGCGCCCGTCTCGTCCATTCTGCGCTGGTAGCGTTCGCGGAGGGCGCGCGGGTCGGCTGCACCGTTGCGGGCGGCGTTCTCGCGGAAGGTTTTCGCCAGAGCGAGGAGTTTGCGCAGCGCGGGTTCCGCCGTCCGGGCGAGGGCGTCGGGCGTTGGCGGCTCTTCGCGGTATTTGGCGGCGATGTACTGCGCGGCGCGTGTGCTGCCGGTCTGGGTGGAGTTGAGGGCCGATCCTCCGGGGCGGTAGACGCCGAAGGTCCCGTTGACTTCGCCGACGGGGAAGAAGTGTTGCAGGTCGCTCTCCCACCAGATGTTCGCGGCGAGGCCTCCGTTGTTGTGCTGGGCGCAGACGTCGATCTCCAGCCGTTCGCTCTTCAGGTCGATGCCGTTGTCCAGGTAGAGCTTGTAGGCCAGGGGGTTCATCTTCAGCAGGCGGTGCAGCGGCGTGTCCAGCAGGGCGTGCGACTTTTCGAGGTAGTCGCGGGCGACGTCGTTCAGCAGCTCCGTGTGCAGGCCGTTTTCGTCGCCTCCCCTGGAGGGGTTGACGCGGAAGTCGAGGAAGACGCGCCGCCCCTTGAAGCGCGTCTCGGTGAAGACGGCGATGTCGACGACGGAGGAGCCCCCCTTGCCCAGCTTGCGCGGGTCGAACGGCCACTGGTAGCCTTTGAGGAAGGTGGCGTTGAGCATGTCGCCGGTGGTTTCGAAGTAGTCGTCGAGGAACTCGCGGGCGTCGCCGCCGTCCTTGTCGGTGGAAATATAGGTCGGAATCACCTGCTGATAGGTGCCCGAGAGGTTCCAGCGGAACTTCGTCGAGGCGATGCCGTACTGCGACTCGGTGAGGTTGACGCCCTTCGCCCCGGCCTCCAGCGCGACGCCGGTTGCGCAGGTCTGGCTCTGCGGGTAGACGGAGGAGCGGTAGATCCCGGACGGCCCGCCGACGGCGTAGACGATGTTGGTGCAGTTGAAGACGGTCAGGCCGAAGGTGGTCTCGTCGTAGTTTGCGGCGTCGATGGCGACGAGGCCGACGGCGCGCTTGGGGTCGCCCTCGGTAAGAATGCCGACGACGCGGAAGCCGTCGAAGACGGGGATTCCCTTCCGCTCGACGCTCTTTTGAAGGTGCTCGGTCATCAGGCGGGAGGTCAGCGGGCCGCAGGAGGTGGCGCGCTGGCGGGGGTCGTGGTCGGTCTTGTAGCCGACGTACTCGCCGAAGGCGTTGTGGGGGAAGGGGACGCCGAGATTGACCAGCTTGTAGAAGCCGCGCGCGCTCATGGCGGCCTCGACGAGCGCGATGTCGCCGTGCATGGAGCCGCCGGAGAAGAGCGTTTCGGCCATGCTGCGGACGGAGTCGGGCTCGCCTCCGGCGAGGGTGAGCTTGTAGTAGGTCTGCTTGTCCGAGCCGGTGTTGCGCGACGTTCCCATGTTCACCCCCTCGGTGACGACGGCGACGTCCTCCTGCCCCAGAGAAACGAGCGTGTCTGCGGCGTTGTACCCGGCGCACCCGGTGCCCACGACGACGGTGTTGAAGGTGTGGACGGGCAGGTCGAGCCCGGCGATGCGGAGCATGCCGCGTTCGACCGTGCGGTCGGCTCGGACGGGCATGGCTAGAGCCTCCTGATGTGGAAGCCGCCGTCCACGTTGATCACCTGGCCGGTGGAGTAGTCGAACGCGCCGCCCGACAGGGCCGCCGCCGCCTCGCCGATGTCCTCCGGAAGGCCCCAGCGCGGCGTGGGGAGGCCGCCGTCCTCGAAGATGAACGTGTCGTACTTGGCCTCGACGGCCTTGGTCATGTCGGTTTTTGTAATGCCGGGGCGTATCTCGAAGACGGGGATGTTGTGCGCGCCCAGTTCGGCGGCGAAGAGCGCCGTCACCATGGCGATTCCCGCCTTTGAGATGCAGTATTCGCCCCTGTTCGTAGAAGCCGTGTACGCCGATATCGAGCCGATGTTGATGATCCGGGGGGAGTAGTCGGGGAGCCCCTGCTTTTTGAGGCCGATCATCGCGTTGGCGAAGAGCTGGTTCATGAAGAAGGTCCCCTTCAGGTTGATGTCCATCAGGCGGTCGAAGCTCTCCTCCGTGGTCTCCAGGATGTTCAGGCGGGTCAGCGGGGCGACGCCCGCGTTGTTCACCAGCACGTCGATGCGTCCGTGCGTCTTCAGCACGAAGTCGAGGGCGGCCTGCCTGTCGGCGCTTTGCGAGATGTCGCACTTCACGTAGTCCGCGGGGACGCCGTACGTTCTCAACTCGGCGAGCGCCTCCGCCGCCTTCTCCTCGCCGGAGGAGCTGCTCATCACCACCGCGTACCCCAGTTTCGCGTGCTTCGCGAGCACGCCCAGCCCGATGCCCCGCGACGATCCCGTCGTCAGAATGACCTTCCGTGTCATGTCGCCTCGTCTCCTTTCGTTCCATTACGGTTGTCCATGGACAACCGTAATGAGTATAGCACTTTTTTACGGCCGGTGAATTTTCGGTAGTTTTTCTTCTTGACAGATCGCGAACGCGCTCCTACAATACCCTCTGAAAAATGACCGCTGGTCAATTTATTGAACTAAGGTCATTTAAGAATTGTAAAGGACGTGTTTACATGCCTCGTTTGGCTCGGGAGAAAAAGGAAGCGATGGAGGAGATAACGAAGGACGCCATCTTTCAAGCGGCGTACGAAATTCTGATGGAGGGAAGCTGGCACGATCTCACGATGGAGCGTCTGGCGAAAAGAACCGGAATCGCGAAGGGGACGGTCTACAACTATTTCCGGAACAAGAGCGACGTGATCGGTTTCATCGTTCTGAAGACGTCGGCGTCGATGCGGAACGAGATTCTGCATCTCGATTGTGAAAAGGGCGATCCGAGAGAGCTTCTGGCCGCGGTGCTCGACATCCTGATGAAGGACCTCTTCAGCAACAGGCTCGGCGTCTCGGCGGTCGGGAAAGCCCTTGGAGAGGGGGGGCGCCCCTTTTCCGCCGAAGACGACCCGTTCCGGGAGATCCGGAGGAGAATGCTCTTCGTTCTTGAGCGCGGAATCGAGGAAGGCGTATTCAAAAAGTGCGATCCCGTAGTGGCCGAGGAGGGAATTCAGTCTCTGATCAGGGGCATGGCGCATAGGATAGGCAACGGCGAACTCGTGGGAATGGACGAATCTCTCCCGATATTTCTGAACGAAACGATTCTGGCGGGGCTCGCTCCCGCGCGAAAGGAGGAATGTTCCGAATGAAGATCACCTCCGTTTCCCTGAGGCGGCCGGTTACGGTGCTCATCTGCACGGCGGCGCTCGTCTTCTTCGGCGTGTCCTCGCTCACCAGCATGGGGGTGCAGCGCATTCCGGACATCGACTTTCCCATCGTCACGGTCAGCACCTCGATGAGCGGAGCGAGCGCGACGATCATGGACAACGACGTGGCCGACGTCATCGAAGAGAAGCTGAGCAGCATCTCCGGCGTGAAAAACATCTCTTCGAGCAGCTACCAGGGGATAAGCATGACGGCGGTGGAGTTCGAGCTGGACAAGGACGTGGACGCGGCGGCGGCGGACGTCAGGGACAAGGTGAATCTGGCCGCTGCGGAGCTTCCCGACGAGGCGGAAACGCCCGTCGTCCAGAAGTTCTCCTCCTCCGACGAAGCCATCGTCACCATCGCCGTAGCGGGGAACATGCCGTACCGCGAGAAAGCGGAGTACGCCGACAAGATTCTCAAGCCGCGCCTTGAATCGGTGGACGGCGTGGGCAATGTCTCGACGCCGGGACTGCGGAAGAGGGAGATACGAATCTGGCTCGATCCGGCGAAGCTCAAGGCGCGGTCGCTCAGCGTCAACGACGTCTCCTCGGCGATAAAGAAACGGCATGTCGACCTTCCCTCCGGGAGCGTGAAGACGGAGCGAAACGAGTTTCAGCTTCGGCTGAACGCCGAATACGCTTCGGCGGAGGAGTTGCGGACTCTGCCGGTGCTGGTGAAGGAGGGCGCGACGGTGCGCCTCGGCGACGTCGCGCGGGTGGAGGACGGATTGGAGGAGCGCTCCGATGCGGCGACGTACAACGGCGAGGAGACGATTTTGCTCTCCATCGCCCGGCAGCGGGGAGCGAACGAAGTGACGGTGGCCGACGGCATCCCGAGACGGATCGAAGAGATGCGGGGGAGTCTGCCGGAAGGCGTCCGGATCGAAATACTCTCCAATACGTCGGACTTCATCCGGCGTTCGATGAAGGGCGTCGGCAGCGACGTGCTGCTTGCCGTCGGCCTGTGCGCGCTGATCATGCTCTTTTTCCTTCAGACGCTCCGGGCGACGTTCGTGACGGTGGTCGCCATTCCGGTGTGCCTTCTTGGAAGCTTTCTCTTCCTGAAGGCGTTCGGCGTCACGGTCAACAATCTGAGCATGATGGGCATCTCGCTCTCCGTCGGCATGGTGGTGGACGCGACGACGGTGGTGCTGGAGAACATCCATCGCCGCATGGGGAAAAACGTGCGCACTTCGGAAGCGGCGGAGAAGGGGACGAACGAAGTCGCGTTCTCCGTCCTCGCGGGCGGGCTGACGACGATGGCGGTCTTCGCTCCCATCACGTTCATGGGGGGAATCATCGGGAAGTTCTTCTTTTCGTTCGGCATCGTCGTCGTCTGCACGATCGCGCTCTCCGTGCTGCTCTCCCTCACGCTGACGCCGTTCGTCGGCTCCCGGATCATGCGCGCGGAGGAATCGCGGTATGGGATGGCGCGCATGATCCGGGGCTTTCTGGACTCGCTCGAACAGGCGTACCGGAAGCTGCTGACGTTCGCGGTGCGCTTTCGTTGGATCACCATGTCGGCGGCCGCGGGGCTTTTCGCCCTCGGAGTCTTCTTCGCCGCCAATCTGGGGACATCCTTCTTTCCGACGGAGGACCGGGGAGAGCTGACCATCTCCTTCGAGCTGGCCGACGGAACGTCCCTGGAGGAGAGCGAACGCTTTCTCGCCCGTCTGGACGGAATGGTCCGGGAGCGGAACGACGTCGCCTACACCTACGGGACCATCGCGAGCGGAAGCGGGTCGGAGGCGAACAAGGGCAGCCTCTATCTCTTTTTCATCCCCAAGAGCGAGCGGGCGGGCATCGACGATATCAAGAGCGAGCTTCGACGCGAATTCGCCGCCTTCTCCGACGCGAAGCTGAGTCTCGCCATGAGAGGCGGCTCGGACATCACGATGAATCTCTCCGGCGGAGACTTCGAACAGCTCGGCGCGCTGGCGGAAAGGATCGTCGCCGAATTGGCGGACGAATCCCGTCTCACGGACCTGGACACCGACGTCCGTATGGAAAAGCCTCAGTTGAACATCGGTCTGAACCGGGCGCTGGCGGACGATCTGGATCTGGATGTACGCTCCCTTTCGGAGGAGATCGGCGCCTATTTCGGCGGAACGAAGGTCGGGGTTTTCAAGGACGGGGGGTATCGGTACGATATCCGCCTCATGGCCGAGGCGTCGTCGAGAATGCACGCGGAGGACATCGAGAAAATCTCCGTGTTCAACGGCAAAGGGGAGAGCGTCTCTCTCGCGGGGCTGGTGGAGGTGAAACAGGGTTTCGCGCCCAACGTGGTGAAACGGCTGAATCGGCGGCCTTCCATAGAGATCGGCGCGAACGTTTCGGGAATATCGAGCGGCGAAGGGATCGCGATCATCGAGGCGGCGGCGGCGAAATACCTTCCCGCCGACGGAAGCGTCCTTCTCGCCCCGTCGGGGCAGTCGCAGAACATGCAGGAGGACTTCCGGCGCATCTTCACGGCGCTGGCGACGGTGGTGCTGCTCGTCTACATGGTGATGGCCATTCAGTTCGAATCGTTCATGCACCCGTTCACCATCATGTTCTGCCTTCCGCTGCTCACGCCGGGGGCCTTCGGGCTGCTTTTTCTCGCGGGGAAGAATCTGGATATGATGGCCTTCATCGGCATCATCCTGCTGGTGGGCATCGTGGTGAACAACGGCATCATTCTGGTCGACTTCATCAACCAGGAGAGGGAGCGGGGGGTGGAGAAGAAGCAAGCCGTGATCAACGCGGGCCCTCTTCGACTGCGCGCGATCCTGATGACGGCGTGCTCGACCATCGTCGGCGCGATCCCCGTCGCGCTGGGGCTCAGCGAAGGATCGGAATTCCGGCAGCCCATGGCGATCGCCACCATCGGAGGGCTTGCGACATCGACGTTGCTGACTCTCTTCGTCATCCCGGTCGTCTATCTGGTTCTCGACGACCTCAAGGAGAAAACCGCCGCGCTGGTCAGGTGGGCGTTCATGCGGCGGACGCGGCGCTCGGTCGGAGCCGTTTTGGAAACACTTGAAAGAGCAGGGGGCAAATCATGAACGCGATACTCAAGAAAACACTGATGATCGGAGGCGCGGCGCTTCTCCTCGCGGTGTCCGTCCTCTCGGCCGAGGGGGGCGAAAGGCTCACTCTCGAGCGATCCGTGCGCCTCGCCCTCGAACGGAACCTCGACGTCCTCTCGG
>Ga0334886_1004216_pt1 | contig 11962 bp, 10 predicted proteins | sample GraSluR1_MG_9_FD_207232 | JGI IMG/M metagenome (GOLD analysis project Ga0334886, IMG submission 207232) | Sludge microbial communities from methane-producing bioreactor in Wageningen University, Netherlands - Granular Sludge_27_06-R1 | ecosystem: Engineered > Bioreactor > Anaerobic >...
CCGACGAATTCTTCTGCTCATCCCTGTTATCTTAAGCGTTATGGCCATTCTTTTCACCATTTTGTATTTCACGCCGGGAGACCCCGCCAGGATCGCGCTCGGTCAGGAGGTGACCGCGGAGGCCATAGACGCCTTCCGCGCGGAACACGGCCTCGACGATCCCTTCGTGGTGCAACTGGGAAGATATATCTACCGGGCGGTGTTCCACGCCGACTTGGGGTACTCCTACGTCATGAAGAGCCCCGTCTCCTTCGAACTCGCCTCCCGTATCCCGGTGACGGTCAAGCTCGCTTTCTGGGCCGTCGTGTTCAGCACCGTCATCGGCATTCCGCTGGGCATAATCTGCGCGATTCGTCAGTACTCTCTGCTCGACAGCCTTACGACGCTCGTCACGCTTCTCGGCGTCTCCATGCCCACCTTCTGGACGGGCATTCTCCTCATTCTCGCGTTTTCGGTGCATCTTCAGTGGCTTCCTTCAATGGGCTTCGGCTCCGTCTCCGAGATGGTGCTCCCCATCGTCACCCTTTCGGGATCGGCGATCGCGATCATCGCGCGGATCACCCGCTCCAGCATGCTCGAAGTCATCCGCTCCGACTATATCCGCACGGCGCGCGCGAAGGGGCAGAAGGAGAGCGTCGTTATTCTGCGTCACGCGCTTCCCAACGCGATGATTCCCATCCTGACGATCATCAGTATGCAGTTCGGCATGCTTCTTGGAGGTTCGCTGATCACGGAGGCCATCTTCTCCATCTCCGGAGTGGGGCGTCTCATGCTCGAGGCCATCAACATGAGGGACTACCCGATCATCCAGGGAGGGACGCTCTTCATCTCCGTCGCGTTCTGTTTGATCAATCTTTCGGTCGATATTCTCTACGCCTTCGTCGACCCTCGAATCCATGTACGGTAGGGGGGAATCCGAATGCCGATCATGAAAGGCAATTCCATGTGGAAGTACACGTTCATCAGGCTGCGCAGAAACTATCTCGCGCTCATCGGATTCGCGATCCTTCTGATGCTGGTGCTCACGGCGATCTTCGCCGAACAGCTCGCTCCGTACGGCTTCGCCGACCAGGACTACATGATGATCAGGAAACCGCCCACCGCGGAGCATCTCCTGGGGACGGACGAGTTCGGGCGCGACGTGCTGAGCCGCCTGATCTACGGCTCCAGGATATCGTTGCAGGTGGGGCTGATCGCGGTGTCGATCTCGCTCGTCGCCGGAGGCGCGATCGGAGCGGCCGCCGGATATTTCGGCGGAAAAATGGACAATTTCCTGATGCGCGTCATGGACGTGCAGCTCGCCATCCCGACGATTCTGCTGGCCATCGTGATCTCGTCGGCGCTCGGCCCGGGACTCTTCAACCTGATGGTGGCGGTGGGAATCACCTCCATACCGCGTTTCGCCCGGCTGATGAGGGCGTCGGTGCTCTCTATCAAGAACATGGAGTTCATCGAGGCGGCCCGCGCGATGGGGGCGAGCCATCTTCGCGTCATTCTTCTCTACATCCTTCCGAACTGCATGGCGCCTCTCATCGTGCAGTCCACTCTCAGCGTCGCCAACGCCATCCTCTTCGCCGCGACGTTGAGCTTTCTCGGCTTGGGAATCCAGCCGCCCTTCCCGGAGTGGGGGGGCATGCTCTCCGCGGCGCGTCCCTATCTCAGGAACAGCGCCTACCTGAGCATCTTTCCCGGCCTGGCCATCATGATCACGATCGTGTCGCTGAACTGCATCGGCGACGGTTTGCGGGACGCTCTCGATCCCAAGCAGAAACGGTAAGGTGAAGGATATGCCCGATACGCACGCTCCACTTCTCGATATCCGCGACCTCTCGGTCCGTTTCGATACGGACTCGGGCGTCGTGCACGCGGTGAACGGACTGAATCTCTCGCTTCGAAGCGGCAAGTCGCTGGGACTGGTGGGGGAAACCGGCGCCGGCAAGACCACCGCGGCGCTCGCCGTGCTCCAGCTCGTCCAGACGCCTCCTGGCCGGATCTCCGGAGGGGAAATCTTCTTCGAAGGCCGGAATATCATGAAAATGACGGAAGCGGAGAAACGGAGGGTGCGCGGAAACAGAATCGCGATGATCTTCCAGGATCCCATGACCTCGCTCAACCCGATCATGACGGTCGAAGAGCAGATCATGGAGATGATCTCGCTCCACTCCGATATCTCCGGAGAGGGGGTCAGAGGACGGGCGCTCGAAATGCTGAGGCTCGTGGGCATCCGTCCCGAGCGCGCTGCCGAGTATCCGCACCAGTTCTCCGGAGGTATGCGCCAGAGAGTCGGTATCGCCATCGCGCTCGCCTGCCGTCCGAGCCTGCTGATCGCCGACGAGCCGACGACGGCTCTCGACGTCACCATCCAGGCGCAGGTTCTCGATCTTATCAAGAACCTCCAGAAGATCGTGAACACATCCTTGCTGCTGATCACGCACGACCTCGGCGTCGTCGCCGAAATCTGCGACGACGTGGCGATCATGTACGCCGGCCGTCTTCTGGAGCACGCGGACATCCGCAGCCTGTACAGGCGGCCGATGCACCCCTACACCAGGGGGCTTTTCAACGCGGTTCCCAAGCTCGACACCGATCTCGGCGCCAAGCTGGCCGTCATCTCCGGGCTCATGCCCGATCCTACGGATCTGCCGAAAGGGTGCTCCTTCTCCCCCCGTTGCCCCTACGCGCGCGATATATGCTTCGAGAAGGCCTGCGGCATGAAGGAACAGGAGCCGGGGCATTTCGTCGACTGCTACTTCCCATTGCGGAACGGAGGGATGGAAGAATGAACGCGCATACTCCGGCAGCGGAGACGCTTCTCGACATCAGAGGGCTCAAGAAATATTTCCACGTACGGAAGGGCCTTCTGCACGCGGTGGACGACGTCTCCCTGACGATCCCGCGCGGGAAAACTCTCGGCCTGGTAGGCGAGTCCGGATGCGGCAAGTCCACCCTCGGGAGGGTGGTTATCGGCCTTATCGAGGCGACGGCGGGAGAGATCTTCTTCAACGGCGAGGACATGCTGAAGTTCGGCGACGAACAGCGCGCGCGATTCCGTACGCAGGCGCAGATCGTCTTCCAGGATCCGTTTTCCTCTTTGAACCCCAGGATGTCCGTCCACCAGCTCATCGCCGAGCCGCTGCTGATCAACTCCGTCTGCGGCTCCCGAAAAGAGGTGGACGCCAAGGTGAAGGAGCTGATGGACACGGTGGGACTGGCCGAACGACTGGTCACCTCCTTTCCTCACGAACTCGACGGCGGGCGCCGCCAGCGGATCGGCGTCGCCAGGGCCTTGGCTCTGAACCCGGAGTTCATCGTTCTGGACGAGCCGGTCTCCGCGCTCGACGTCTGCATTCAGGCGCAAATTCTGAACCTGCTCGGCGATCTGCGGAAGGAGAGAGGGTACACCTACCTCTTCATCTCGCACAACCTCAGCGTCGTTCGCTACGTCTCCGACGAGGTGGCGGTCATGTACCTCGGGCAGGTGGTGGAGAAGGCGGCCAACACGACGCTCTTCCGGAAACCTCTTCACCCGTACACGCAGGCGCTTCTGTCCGCGGTTCCCGTTGCGGATCCGGAAGCGAAAAAAGAAAGGATCATTCTGGAGGGGGACGTTCCCAGTCCGATCGAGCCCGCGCCGGGCTGCAGGTTCGCTCCGCGCTGCATCTACAGACAGGAGCGGTGTACCGCCGAGAACCCCGTGCTCTCCGAGCGCGAGCCGGGGCACTTCGTCTCCTGTCACTTCGCGGGAGCGCTTCGGGAGAAACGATGACGACGATCTCCGGATACTCGGAGGAGTCGATGCGCTGGTTCGTCGGCGTGCCGATCGTCACGAATCCGCTGCTTCTGCAAGACCTCTTCCGCGCGGCTGCGACGGCCTGGGGCGGTGTGTTTTTCCTCGCGATTCTGGTGCAGTTCGCTTTCGGCGGAGTTCCGGGAGGAGAGGAGATTCTGGCCGCGTTCTCTTTTGCGAGCTGGTTGCCTCTCTTCCTATCCTGCGTGTTCGCGGTTTTCGGGGTCGTCTTTTTCCGGAACAGGTACGTCGCGCTCTATCGTTTCGACCAGGACGGGATTTACTGCGAAAGCATGGTCAAGAGAGGCGGTCCGCTGAAAGAGAGCCTGCGGCGGCGCCCCTTCCCGGTCGGAGAGGTACTGGAACCGGCGCGGAGCGTCGTGAAGACGCTTCCCTGGGAGGAGATCGACGCGGTTCTCCCGATGGAGGCTCTGTTCGTCGTATTGCTGAAGAAAAAAGGGGGCGTGCGTATGCGGCTCTACTGTCCCGACGAGATGCTTTTTTCGCGCGTTCTTTCGGAGTGCCAACGACGACTCGAAGGAAAGAAATGAGGACAAGGGAGGGGAAAGAATGAAGGAAACGCTTGCGAAAAGGGTCCGGGAGATCGCTCCCGAGGTTGTCGAGTGGCGACGGCGGATTCACCGGAATCCGGAGCTCAGCTTTCAGGAGTTCGAGACGTCCGCGCTGATCGAGGAGAAGCTCCGCTCGTTCAACGTCGACGCGATACGGAGGATCGGCAGCAGCGGCACGGGCATATGCGCCGAGCTGTACGGAACCGGAAGCGGCCCGGGAAGATGCGTCGGCATCCGGGCGGATATCGACGCCCTCCCGATTCAGGAGCAGTCCGGGGTTCCGTACGCCTCGACGAAGGACGGAATCTTTCACGGCTGCGGGCACGACTCCCACGCCGCCATTCTGCTGGGTACGGCCCGGCTGCTCTCCGAGTTCCGGCATACCTTCTCCGGCTGCGTCAAATTCTTCTTCCAGCACGCGGAGGAGGAGCTCGGCGGAGGGAAAGAGTTCATGGAGGCCGGAGTTATGGAGAATCCGCACGTCGACGGCGTCATGGCGCTGCACGCGCTGCCCGATATCTATGTCGGGGAGATCGGCGTCCGCGACGACTTCATGACCGGCGGAGTCGACCTGCTGAAGATCGTGGTGGAAGGGAAACAGGCGCACGGCGGGTACCCGCACTACGGAGTGGACACCATCCTCGCCGCGTCGACCATCGTGACCGCGCTCCAGAGCCTCGGCTCGCGCGAACTGGCCCCCACGGACTGCGCCATCGTGACGTTCGGCCGGATAGAGGGCGGCATCTCGAACTCCTATATCGGAGGCCCCGTCCGTCTCGAAGGGTGCATACGCTACCTCCGGAAGAGCACGCAGGAACTCTTTCACCGGAGGGTCCGCGAGATCGCAACGAGCGTGGGGGAGGGGCTTCGGGCAAAAGTTTCCGTGGAAATAACTCCCGAGATGATCCCCACGTGCGTCGACAGGAAGTGGGTGAACCGCATCCGGAAGGTGTGCGCCGATATCGACTCGGTGGAGCGGGTCGTCGATCTGCCCTCGCCCGCGATGGGGGGCGAAGACTACGCCTATTTCCTGGAGAAGGCCCCCGGAACCCTCTTCCGGCTCGGCGTCAGGACGAAAGGCGGTCCGCACTGTCCGACGCACTCAATAAACTTCTACGTCGACGACGAGGCGATTCCGATCGGGATGGAGATTATGGCCGCAGCGGCGCTCGACGCGCTGAAAGAAGAGTAGGCCGACGCGGGAAAAGACGGGCGTTCGTCGGCTCCGGTAAAAAAGCGTTTCACTGCTTCAGGCGGTATAAAATTCAATAGAGGAGTGGATGTACGTGGAAAGAAAGGGAATTCTGCGGTTGATTTTCGGGGCGGCGCTTCTGGCGACGTTCGCGACCGGCGCGTTCGCGGCCGGAATGGAGACGTTTACTCTGGGGCTTCCGGGAGACGCGAAGACGCTCGACCCCCAGCAGGCGGTGGATACGATGTCCTTCGCCGTGTCCAAGCATATCAACGAGCCTCTGGTGACGGTGGACGGCAAGACGAAGGAGCTTGTTCCCGTATTGGCGGAGCGGTGGGATATCATCGATTCCCAGACGTACAGGTTCTTTCTGAAAAAAGGCGTGAAATTCCATAACGGCGAGGAACTCACCGCCGAGGACGTCGTCTTTTCGCTGAAGCGCGCCGCGTCTCCCGCCTCGGTGCACGCGGGGTCGAGAGGAAAGTATATCGACACCGAGGGCTTCCAGATCATCGACAAGTACACCGTGATCGTGAAGACCTGCGGGCCCGTCGGCGGCTGGCTTGAATCCATGAAACACCCGTACGCGAGCATCTACAACAAGAAAGCCGTCGAAGAGGCGGGCGAGGAGTATTTCAGAAACCCCGTGGGCACCGGTCCCTTCAAGTTCAAGAGCTGGACCAAAGGGGAGCGCATCGAGCTGACGGCGTTCGACGAATACCATGGAACCCGTCCGAACTTCAAGAACTTCAACATTCTGGTCCTTCCCGACGACAGCAGCCGCGTCATCGCGCTGGAGACGGGCAAGGTCGACATGATCTACGCCGTGCCGCCCAGCGATTTCGAACGCCTGAACGAATCCTCGAAGGTGAAGGTCGTCAAGGCCCCCGGGCTTGGCCTGATCTACCTCGGGATGAACACGCAGAAAAAGCCTCTTTCCGATCCTCGCGTCCGTCATGCCGTCGACTACGCGATCAACAAGGCGGCGTACGACGCCGTGGTCTATCAGGGGAATTCGGCGCAGCCCGCGGGTCCTCTGGTTCCCGCGAGCACCTTCACCCCGCAGAACGTCAAGGACCATCCTTTCGACCCCGCGAAGGCCAAGGCGCTTCTCGCCGAGGCGGGGTACCCCGACGGAATCAGCCTGAATCTCTGGATCAGCAACTTCCAGGATAGAGTGAACGGCGCCACCGTTATTCAGTCGATGCTGGCCGCCGTGGGCATCAAGGCGGAGATTCAGGTCTTCGAATCGGGAGTGTTCGACGGAAAGGTCAAGACCAACGAACAGGACCTCATCATCAGCACATGGGGAATGCAGACCAACAGAGACGCCGGGCAGTTCTGGCTTTCGCTCTTCCACTCGGGCAGCATCGGCGCGACCAACTGGACCGTCCTCGGGGACGCCGAGGTCGACAAGGGGATCGACACGGCCAACGTCACCGTCGACGCCGCCGAACGCACCGCGCTCTTCCAGGGAGTCTGGGACCGCCTCGAAGAACTCCGTCCGATGGTTCCCCTGTCGGTGCCCAACGAACTGTACGGCGCGCGGAAAGATCTCGTCGGTCTCGAGGAGCTCTTCGACGGTCGCTTGAACTACCTCGGCAACCTCTCGCTCCAGCAGTAAGAACGCCTGCGAACCACGAGCCGCCTCCGCCGCGCGTTTTTTAGGAGGCGGCTCTGTTTCGGGAGCCGCGGGGCGGGCGATTCGGGTTCTTCGAACGTCGCGGAGCGCCGTCGCTAGAAAGGTGGGGGTTATGATCTCCGAAGTGTTTCAAAAATCTATGGATATTTATGAATACCTGGTTGAAAACAAACGCCGTATCCATGCGAACCCGGAGATGGGGATGCAGGAGTTCGCCACCACGGCGCTGGTCGAGTCGGAGCTGCGGGGCATGGGGGTGGAGATTGTTCCCCTCTCCCGCAATGTAGGCGTTCTCGGAATTATCCGCGGCGAAAAGGAAGGACGGGGGCTGGTTACGGCGCTGCGCGCGGATATGGACGCCCTCCCGATACAGGAGACCGCGGACGCTCCGGATACATCGAAGGTCCCGGGGGCGATGCACGCCTGCGGACACGACGCGCATACCGCCATGCTTCTGGGCGCGGCGAAAATCCTGGTCTCCATGAAGGAGCGCTTCTCCGGGACCGTCAAACTGCTCTTTCAGCCCGCCGAGGAGACGCTCGGAGGCTCCCTCTACATGATCGAACAAGGAGCGCTGGAACATCCGAAGGTCGATCGCGTCTTCGGCATGCACGGACACTCCTCGTACCGGGTGGGCGAGATCGCCTTTCGGGAGGGGCCGTCCATGGCCTCCTCGGACTTTTTCACAGTGACGATCAAAGGAACGAGCGGGCACGGAGCATATCCGCACCGCACCGGGTGCGATCCGGTTTTGGCGGCGTCGAACTCCGTAATGGCGCTTCAAAGCGTCGTCACCCGGCAGATCGACGCTCTCGACAGCGTCGTGCTTTCGGTCTGCGAGATCCGCGGAGGGACGGCGAAGAACATCATTCCCGAGACGGTCGAGTTCGGAGGCTCCATCCGTTGTCAAAACATGGAGACGCGGAACTCCATGGAGGGGCGCATTCGGGACGTCGTCCGAGGAATAGCGGCCTCCTACAAGTGCGAAGCGGAACTGGACTACCGGTACGGCGTGCCGCCGCTCGTCAACGACCCCGCGGTGACCTCGCTCGCCCGGGAGAGCGCGAGGAAGCTCGTGGGAGCGGACCGGGTGAAAACGATCGACTTCCCCGCCATGGGCTCCGAAGATTTTTCCAGATACCTGGAAAAAGTTCCGGAAGGCGTCTTCGCCCGCTTGGGAATCGCCGAGCCGGGAAAGCCCGCCCCCGTCTTTCACAACGGGAGCTTCGTCTTCGCCGAGGGAGCTCTTCCTTATGGAACGGCGCTCTTCGTCCAGTTTGTGCTGGATGTAAATCAGTAGGCGCCGCAGGCGCTGTAAAACACGAAACAAGCAGGAGAATCCTGCAGGAGGTAACGATCGATGAAAATGACTCACAGGCAGCGCATAGAAAACGCACTCGCGTTGAAGGAAACGGACAGGATTCCCTACAGCATGTGGATGCACTTCCCCAACCGGGACCGTCATCCGCGCAGGTTGGCGGAACTGAGTCTGGCTAATCAGAAGAGATTCGACCTCGACTTCATCAAATTCATGCCCTTCGGCATGTACTCCACGATCGACTACGGAATCGACCTCGACCTTCTTCCCGGTTTCGTCGACGCACCCGTGGCGCACGCGCCGCTTATCAAGGACATCGCCGACTGGGACAAGATCCGCTTCGTCTCCGGAACGTCGGGAGAGTACTCCGTGGTGCTGGAGGCGCAGCGCCTTCTCTTCGGCATGATGGACGAACGCGTCCCGTTTCTTCAGACGGTGTTCAGCCCCATGACCACCGCAGCCAAGCTGTGCAGCCCGGCTCTTCTCGTGAAGCATCTCGCGGAGGACTCGCGCCGGATTCACCGCGCCCTTGAAATCATCACCGCGGCCACGGTGCAGTTCGCCAAGGCCTCCGTCTCTCTCGGCGCCGACGGTCTCTTCTTCGCCACGCAGATGTCCACCCGCGACGCGATCGATCCGGCCTCGCACGAGGCGTTCGTTAAAAAGTACGACTTCGAAGTGCTCGACAGCGTCAAGGGTTCCACCTGGTTCAACGTGATGCACGTCCACGGGGCGAACGCGATGATCCGCGAGGTCCAGGACTACCCTGTTCATGCGCTGAGCTGGCACGACCGCGACGACGGCCCTTCGATGGAGGAGGTCCGCGCGTACAGCTCCAAGGCGTTCATCGGCGGCCTGAGCTGGGGAAAGAACTGGATCGGCAAGACGAACGAGGAGGTCGTCGTCGAAGTGCGCGAGACGGCCGCCCGCAACGGCGGCAGAGGCGTCATCCTCGGCCCCGGCTGCGTCATCGACCCGTCGACGCCGGAAGAGCGGCTGGAGCTGGTCCACAAGACCGTTCTGGAAACGGCGCGGTCATAACCTCTCGGCGAGTCGCCTCGACAACGGGACGGCTCGCCGTTTTTTTTCGGAGAAGGAGGCGCAGCGTATGAAGAACATCGCGTTTTTCGGCCTCGGCAGAATGGGGTTGCCCATGGCCAAGCGTCTGCTCGCCGCCGGGTATTCCCTGCGGACGAGCGTTCATAGAAATCCGGCCCCGGCGGAGGAGCTGCGTCTCCTCGGCGCGGAGATCCTCGCGTCCCCGCGGGAGGCCGTGCGCGGCGCGGAGCTGATCGTCGCCATCCTCCCCGCCGACCGCGAGATCGAGGAACTGTTCCTCGATTCGGCCGTCTTCGAGGCCGTCGAACGGGGCGCCGCGATCATCGAGATGTCCACGGCGACGCCCGGCTGCGTCCGGAAGGTCGCGGCGCGCTATGCGGAAAAAGGCGTTCGCTTTTTCGACGCTCCGGTGAGCGGCGGCGTGAAGGGGGCCGTGGAAGGAACGCTGACCGTGATCGGAGGAGGGGACTCGTCGCTCCTCGAGGAACTTCGACCGGTTCTCGAACACATGGCGAAGAAAATCTTCCTCGTCGGCGACGTCGGTTCGGGAAAGGCCATGAAGTCGATCAACCAGATCATGGTCGCATCCAACACGCTCGTCGTGGCGGAGGCTCTTCGGTATGCGCGGGGGTTCGGCGTCGACCCGGAAAAGATGTTCGAGACGATCTCCGCGAGCACCGGAGCCTCGGCGGCCCTGACGGCGAAGTTTCACAAGATGGCGAACGAGGACTTCGCGCCGGGGTTCTCCCTCGCGCTGATGAAGAAGGATTTGAAGATCGCGCTCTCCGAGGCGGGGGAGGTTCCTCTGCCGATGATCACCCTCGCCCGCCAGATTTATCTGATGCTCGGCGAGGAGTGCGACGGAGAGGACTATACCGTGGTGTCGACGCTCTTCCGAGACGGAAGAAAGAGCGGAACCTGAAACTTCCGACGGATTCTTCCTTGACATATGGTGCGGCTTTTAGTAGGATAAATATAAAATAAAATATAATATAAAATCCTAGATCTTGGAAGAAGAAAGAGAGGGGCTGCATCGATGGCCATCGATCGGACGATGGTCGCCTCCTACGAGAAGAAGACGGTGAAGGAGAAAGTCTTCGAAAATCTCAAGGAGGCGATTTTAAAGGGAAACCTCCCCAGCGGACAACAGATACGGCAGGACGAAATCGCGCTTCAGCTCGGGGTCAGCCGCGTTCCCGTCCGCGAAGCCCTGATGCAGCTGGAGGCCGTCGGACTTGTGAAATTTTCCCCGTATAAGGGGGCGGTCGTCTCGACGCTTTCGCCGGACGACGCGAGGGAGATCTTCGAAATCCGTTCGTTGCTGGAGGCGGAAGCGCTCGTTCTGGCGTTTCCGAATCTTTCCCCGGAAGCGTTGGACAGGGCGGGGCAGCTTGTGGAGGAGGCCGGAGAAGAGCAGGATCCCCTCAAATGGAGCGAGAAAAACTGGACGTTCCACTCCTTCCTCTACCAGTATTCCGAGCGCCCCCGCTTGATCGCGCTGATACGCTCGCTTCACGACAACGTCGCTCCCTACAGAGCGCTGTATTTGCGGACGTTGGACTCTCATTGCGAATCCACCGCCGCGCACGGACGGATCGTCCAAAGCCTGCGAGGAGGGCGGATAGAGGAGGCGGCGCGCCTTCTCAAAGAACACTTGGCGCTTGCGGAGATGAATATTATTCGCTATTTGAAGCGATAGTATATTTCAACAAAATTACGAGGAGGTTATTTCTACCATGAAACCGATCGAAAGAGTCAAGGCGTTGCTCGAAGGGAAAAAGACGGATGTGCCGGCGATCAATCTTTGGAAGCACTTTCCGCCGTACGATGAAGATCCCGTGCAGCTCGTCAAAAAGATAGCGCAATTCCAGGACAGGTTCAACTGGGACTTCGTGAAGGTGACGTATCAGGGACTCTACACCGTTCAGGACTGGGGATCGAAGATCAAGTGGCCGGAGAGAAACTCCGAGTGGCCCGCCACGTGCTCCGGCGTCGGCGTCGTGACCGACTTCTCCGTCAAACGCCCCGAGGACTGGGCGAACCTTCGCCCCCTCTCCATGGACGAAGGCTCCATGAAGGCCTCCGTCGACGCCGCCAAGGGAGCGATCGCCCGTTACAAGGGCGAGGCCCCCGTCGTGGTGACGGTGTTCAACTCGTTGACGACGGCCGTGAAAATGTCCGGCGAGAAGATGTTCGTTCATATGCGGCAGAATCCCGAGGCCTTCGCCAAGGGAATCCAGACCATCACGAAGACGACCGCCGATTTCGTAAAAACCGTGATGAAGGCCGGCGCCGACGGCATCTTCTTCGCGAGCCAGCTCGGAAATTTCGACAAGATGAGCGTTCAGGAGTACGAGACGTTCGGCACGCCGTACGACCTCGAAATTCTTGA
>Ga0334886_1004217_pt1 | contig 11956 bp, 14 predicted proteins | sample GraSluR1_MG_9_FD_207232 | JGI IMG/M metagenome (GOLD analysis project Ga0334886, IMG submission 207232) | Sludge microbial communities from methane-producing bioreactor in Wageningen University, Netherlands - Granular Sludge_27_06-R1 | ecosystem: Engineered > Bioreactor > Anaerobic >...
CCGCGGGAGTTATGCCAGTGATTCCTGTACGGTCCACTTTGTCGACCTGAACAGGCTTGCCCATAAGCACTTTTGCCATTACCTGTACCTTGACTGCCGCGTCCCACCCCTCAACGTCCCCCGTTGGGTCTGCCTCGGCATATCCAAGTTCCTGGGCTTTCTTCAGTGCTTCTTCGTAGCTCATGCCTTCTTCCATCATGGTCAGGATGTAGTTGGTGGTTCCGTTAACTATGCCCATGGCGCCGTTGATGTCACACCCCGCAAGGGCCTCTCTGGCCAGGTTCATGGTTGGAGTTCCGCTCATGACCACGCCCTCAAAGAAATAGGAGACTCCATTCCCGGCGGCCAGCTCCATAAGTTCCGGCAGGGCTATTGAAACGGGTCCCTTGTTTGTCGACACAACGTGTATGCCGTTTTCCAGGGCGGTCCTGATATGGGTGACGCCGGGCTCTCCCGTCTTCAGGTCCGTATATGTTGCCTCGGTAATAACGTCGGCGTGTTTGCCGGAGATCAGCTGAAGGGTATCCATGGCCGTCGCGTCGGGGTGTCCTTTCAGGTCACCCTTTCCGTCTATCTCGTCCAGCAACGACTTGAGGTCTATCCCCGCCGGGTTCAGAAGGGAACCCTTAACTGGGTCGGCTATGAAGGTCACCTTGTACTCAAAACCGTATTTCTCCATCAGGGAATCCTGTTTTTTCTCAAGTATCCTCGCAAGTCCCTGGCCTACGTTTCCAAAACCCGCCATTCCTATCTTCCACATGTCTTCAAAGCACCTCCGGTCAGATACGCTGGTTTATGCCAAGTCTCTCGAGAGTGGCAGCCGTGGGGCGTCCATCGGAGTCCCATCCGCGCAGCGAATAATATTCGTCAAGCATTGTATCGAAATCCTTTCGGGAAAGGGATACCGTCTCTTCTCCTCTTGGTGGCATCGGGAGCGGGTCCTCGAACATTCTTGGCGGGAGAGTGTCATCTTTTCTGGATATACCGGCCTCCCTCATGTTGAAGACCCTGATGTGGTTCCATATTCGCTCTCCTGCCGCGAGGTATTCAGTCTCGCTGATATCCCATCCCGTAACATGCTTCAGACAGGCAAGGGCCATTTCCTGGGCGTAGGGAACAAAATCGCATACGACCAGCGAATAGGCTGCCGCTCGTTCGTCCTGGGCAGACTTGACGGTGAGTGCCATCCCATCGGTTTTGAAGCGTGGAATAAGCCCGTCCAGTTCCCCCAGGACGGTCCATGCCCTCTGGTGGCATCCTCCACGGTCGGCCGTAGCGTACGCGAGGGCCATTCCCCATGTGGCTCTCGGTTCATACCCGGGAAGTTCCATTCCCTTGACGTGAATGGCAAAGTGTTCCGTGTTATTCCCGATCTCTTTTGCTGCTTCCCGGACCCCCTTCGAAAGGGTGGCTCCGAGGTTCCTTCGGTAGGCTATGTCCTCGAGAAGACGGATCTGTCCTTCGGAATCACCGAACTCGGGAGCGTCAGGAAGGATCCCCCTCTGCCGGCATTCCATCGCGAACGCGACGGCGCCTCCGGCCGAAATAGAGTCGATGCCTAACTGGTTGCATACTCTTACCGCTTTGGCGAGCTGCGGCATTTTCCCGATCCCGTCATTGCTTCCGAGAAGGGCTATGGATTCGTATTCGACCTTTACCGCATGACCCTCATCCTCAAGGACTTTGCCACACATTATGGTACAGTTCGAGCAGGCGACATCTCTTTTTGTATAGTGTCGGAGGTTTGTTGAAACAAGTCCGTAGATCGGCACAAAATACCCCTGCTGAAAATTTCTTGTCGGAAGGATCCCCGTCCTGCTCATGGATTCCACCAGTGAGGAGGTTCCGACGATCCTCCTGGTGTGGATCGAGTCACTTGCGTTGACGCCTTTAATTATCTCGGCTGTCTGCTCCCTGAACGATTTTTCGTCCTTCAGTTTTATTGCTCCGCTTCCCCTGACCGCAATGGCCTTGAGGTTTTTGCTTCCCATTACAGCGCCTGTGCCGCCCCTGCCGGCGACTCCCGCCCTGAACTTGTCGCTGTCGCTGTCCATGGTTATGGTGGCTATCGGTACAAGGTTCTCTCCACCGGGGCCGATAACGGCTACCCGGGCTTCGGCATGGGTCATCTCCCTCACGGAGTGGACCGTGTCGTCCACGGTTTTACCCCAGATCTCTCCCGCGTCACGGATCTCCGCCTTCCCGTCCTCCAGCCAGATATAGACCGGCCCGGAAGCCTTTCCCGTGACTATGATGCCGTCATACCCGGCCAAACGCATCTCTTTGGCGAAGTGACCGCCGGAATGACTGTCGACATACATGCCTGTCAGCGGGGACTTTGTCACGACGACAAAACGTCCCGAAGTCGGGAATGCGGTCCCGGTGAAAGGCCCCGTCAAAAACATCAGGACATTACCCGGGTCCAGGGGGCCTGTTCCCGGTTCCATAAGCGAATCCAGAAGATAGATCCCCAGGCCCTTCCCGCCTATGTATTTTATCGCGATGTCTTCGGGGACATTATGTTCCCTGAAAGAGCCGGTCCCAAGATCTACATGAAGCAATTTCCCGAACATTGCTTTCCCTCCCTTGACTTAAGGTTGTTCATTATTCGGGTATTTCTATACTGCTGAAGTTGAATATTCTGGCGACAAGCCTTCCTGAAATGGTTTTGTCCATCCGGTTGTTTGTCATCCTCGCGCAGGAAAGCCATTGTTTTTCCATCTCGGCCAGTTTTCGGGTCTTTTCGGGATCGGCAGGGTTTTCGGCTTGCAATAGTTGGATCTCAGATCCAATCTCCCGGCAATCTCTGACCCCGCGGTAAATGGCATCGTAGGAAATTCCCGCCCACCAGCACGCACCCATCAGGGCAAGCATGAAAAAGATCATGAAAGTACCCAGAACAATCCCTCCGGTCTCTATAGTTTTCATACTGGTATGCACATTTTATCCTTAAACCGGCCTGAGTCATAATTGTACTTGTCTGAGAAGTTGGTTTATTTTTCTTATAGAAATAAACTGGAGTTGACAATTTCGGTAAGAACATTATACTTGCTGGAAGCAACAGGCAGGAGAGATCGATCTTTCGGGAGGTTTTTCAGGGTGCTACGAATAAGATGTGGCTGTCCTTCGGTTTTCGATGACTTTTCAATATCCAGCAGCACGACAAACCTGATCGGGGGAATCGATATGTGGCAAAAGGACAGCGCAGGGAACTGGTATATGGCGGACAATTCGGTTTTGGCAGAGGAAAACGTTGCTATTGATAATCTTAAAGGGGCAGTGTCAGGGGAAAAGATTCCGTTTGAAAGTTCGTTCGGGCTGGGCACAGAAAGCAGTGTTTATCTTTTTTCTTCTCTTGCCGTGAACCACTAGGGGTAAAAAGTCTCTGTGAGGCGTATGGGAATGAACGGGCAGGCCGGGGCCGAAAGCGATGAGCTTTCGGCCCCGTGTTTTTCACGATAGGGGGCAGAGGGTATAATCTCCTTTGGAAAGTCTGCCCTGCTGGAGGGGAGCATTTTATGAAAAGGGAGCTGATCTGATGAAGAGGAATTCTTTTGCCCTGTGCGCCGCTCTTTTCTTCTGTTTGTTGGTTGCCATGCCGGTTTTTGCCCTTGGAGGAAGTCGCGTGCTCGATCTCCGTAACACCACTGGCAGAATGGTATGGGTGACAAAATCGGACTACCAGCAGTTCAACCCAACCCAGGTGCAGTGGAGCTCTCTTGCCTCCGGGCAGATCGGTATCTGGAACGTTCTTGAAGGGGGTTGGCTTCACGTCGGCTACGCCAGCAGCAGTGACCAGGGAAAGATAGAGAGAATCTTCTCCTTCCAGCTCCCTTATCACCCTGACAGCCGATGGATATGGAAGATAATTCCCCAGGGGGCGGGCCTGGGTCTGGAGGCCGATTGGGGCAGACTGTAGTGAACCGGTGATCATTAAAGGGGAGAATTGTTGACCATGGCTGTAGCTTTTTTTGACGGAGCTTCCCGCGGGAACCCGGGCGAATCATCTGCCGGAGCCTGCATTATTGGAGAAGACGGTGAGATCCTCTGGGAAGAGTGTCGGGCTCTTGGCGTGGGGACGAATAACGAGGCCGAATACCAGGCCCTGATAATCCTTCTGGAGGAGATAAAAAAGAGAGGTCTCAGGGGCACGATCGTGCGCGGTGACAGCAGGCTGGTGATCTCCCAGGTCAAAGGAGACTGGAAGGTCCGGGAAGAAAGGCTGAAAGGTTTCGCGGGCAGGGCGAGAACGCTGGTCGATGAGACCGGGGCTGTTCTGGAATGGATCCCGAGAGAACGGAACAGCAGGGCCGATGCTCTTTCAAATCGGGCTCTTGACGGTGAGAAGGTTCCCGCCGCTTCATCTTTTCCTGAAGAAAGGCTTGAGCGTGTGTCAGGATCGATCTTTATTGCCCACGGAAGTTCTGATTACGCGGTGGATGTGCTGCACTCTTCATGCAGTTGCCCATCTTTCCGGGCAAGGGGACGGTGTAAACATCTCGATGCCGCTTCCAGGGTGACAGAAAGGGAGAAGAAAAATTGTTCCTCCTCCTGACAGGTGACACCTCGGCTGGAGACAATCCTTCGTGTCGCCTTGCCTCCCACGAAGAGGCGGATTTTATCTGGTGGGGTTTTCCGGTGCCGGAAAAAGTCAGGGACCTTCCGGGAGATTTTCCGGTTTTGCCTTCGATGCTCACAAGGGCCGCCAGGCTTGTATCCGATTTTCCCATGATAATAGTTCGTGCGGGTTCCTTTACTCCTCCCCGGTCTCCATACATGGAGACCGGGGCTGTCCCCGGGGGAAAGCCGGGAGAAAGGGCCGCTGTCAAAGACTCCGAAAGGCTATGGGACTGCGGCTTCAGCATTGGAAGACTCCTGTCGCGGATGGGGGAGGATCTTGTCATAGCCGAGTCTGTTCCCGGTGGGCATGAGACCGCCTCAGCCCTCATTGTTTCTCTCGGTCTGGATGATCCTCAGGGATCACAAGAAGAGATTCCCGGTTTTAGCCGGGGCTGCTTTTCCGGCCGGGGGTTTGAAGCCGTGACAGCGGTGGGGGACCCTTTCCAGATAATTGCGGCTGGAATATTGGCGGGAGCCAAAGACAGGGCCGAGATAGTGCTTGCCGGAGACATCCGGATGCTGGCTGTTGCTGCCCTTTCGAGAGACCTTGGTTACAGGGGAAGATTCAGACTCGTCACTACGGGTTTTTCTGCCCCGGGTCTCATGCCCCTAGCCGACAGGATCGGTGTGGATGTGACGGGCATGGAGGCAGGCCCGGTCCAGGACGGTGCGGGAGCCGGCGGGGCGGTCTGGTATGCCGAAAAACTTGGTATTTCCCAGGAGAAGGTCCTCCTGAGGGCGGAAACGCTCCGTAAGGAGATATCACTTCTATCCGCGGCAGCCGGGGAATGACCCGCTCATGAACAGGAGTTCGTTCCGGATCCTTTTTTCCGTCCTTGTTTTTTTTCTTTTCGCTTCCCTTGTCTGGGTCGTATCCACAGGGGAGGTGCCGATAACGATCCGGGAGATCGTCCGGGTTATTCTGGGGAGGATCCCCGGAACAGATCCCAGGTCGGTGATCATCCTTTCGATAAGGCTTCCACGGGCACTGACAGCCTGTGCCGTTGGAGCGGTGCTCGCGGGGAGCGGAGTAGTTTTCCAGGGAGTTCTGCTGAATCCTCTTGCGGAACCTTACACCCTTGGTGTTGCTACAGGGGCAGCTCTCGGGGCCTCGATCGCCATCACCCTCGGAATGCCTTTCGTATCCCCTCTGGCTTTCGTCGGTGGTGTGGCCGCCCTGGGTCTGGTCTGGATCCTGGGGCATGGAGGCAGGGAATCGGCTTCCCCCGCAAGACTTATCCTTGCCGGTGTGATAGTTGGCAGCATACTCGGAGCCTGTATCACTCTGGTGAAGGCTCTTTCCGGAGACCAGGTAGGAGCGATAGTGCTTTGGCTTATGGGGAGTTTCTCTCTTTCATCCTGGGGTGATGTGGGGTGGAGTTTTTTGTCCGCCCTTCTTGTATTTGTTCTTGGTCTTTTCTGGGCAAGGGATCTGGATGTAATTTCTTCCGGGGCAAACCCCAGATCCCTCGGAGTGGATGACCGCAAGACGGTCTGTCTCTTGCTTTTCGGCTGTTCTCTGGCGACGGCTGTGGCTGTATCCATAAGCGGCATAATCGGATTCGTAGGCCTGGTCGTGCCTCACCTCTGCAGGCTCCTGATAGGGCCGTCCCACGCAAGACTTGTTCCCCTGAGCGTTACGGGGGGTGCAGTTCTCCTTTTGCTGGCTGATTCTGCGGCCCGAACTCTCGGCGAACTGCCGGTAGGTGTCATAACATCCCTGATAGGCGGGCCGATATTCTGTTTTCTTCTCTGGAGGCAAAGATGAAAACCCTGCTTTCCCTGCGCGGACTGGGTGTAACCCTTGGTTCACGGGAGGTCCTGCAGAGCATCGATCTTGATCTTAACGCTGGGGAGATCATAGCCCTCCTGGGTCCCAACGGAAGCGGGAAGAGCACTCTCCTGGCTGCGGCGGGGGGCATTGGCCGCAAGGATCGCGGCTCTGTATTTCTGCTGGGGGATGATCTGGCGGGGCTTCCTCGGCGCGAGGTGGCGAAAAGGGTCGCCGTAGTGCCTCAGCAGACAGGCTTTTTCATGCCTTTCACAGTAATGGAGACAGTTCTGATGGGCAGGTTCCCGGCTTCGGGCAGGTTTGCGAGGCTTTCTCCAGCGGATGCCGATATGGCAAGGTCGGCGCTGGAAAAAGTTGATCTTTCATCTTTTGAGGAGATGCTGGTCACCGACCTGTCGGGAGGAGAGGCACAGAGAGTGACCATAGCAAGGGCCCTGGCCCAGGATACTTCGGTCCTGCTTCTGGACGAACCCGTCAGCGCTCTGGATCCCCGGCACGCGATGGGTGTTTTCCGGCTGCTGGGGGAACTAAGGGAAAAGGGAAAAGGCATTATTGTCGCACTTCACGACATCAACTACGCTCTGCGTTTTGCCGACAGGATATTTTTCCTCAAAGACGGCGTGCTCTTCGAGCCCCGGTCTCCAGGGCTCGTTGACGGAGATCTCCTTGCGAGGATATTCGATACCGGCTGGAGGCTGGAAACCCTCCCGGATGGAGAACGGGCAGCTTTCCCCCTGGCATGAAACTCGTTCTAGGCCAGAGCGAAAAGAGCGTTCAGCAGGCCTCCGGCAACCAGGGCCGCGAGGATCATAATGCCGATCGAAAGAAGCATGTCGCGCAGACCCAGCTCGCGCCACAGAACAATGAAGGTAGCAATGCATGGAAAAGTCATTGCAAGGGTCACGACGGCGACAACCATCTGCCCCGGGTCGAGCCTCATCGGGATCAGCATTCCAACAGCGATATCCTTGCGGAGAAAGCCCAGAAGAATCGGCCCCGCGGTCTCCGGCGGAAGGCCCAGAACTCCCCTGAAGAGAGGGGACAAGAAGGCTGACACTGTGTGCATGACGGTTGATGTCGACAGTAGATTGGCAACGAAAACCCCAACAGGACCAGTGGAATTGCTTCGATAAGGAAACCCTTTACCCTGAGCCACAGTTTGAACCCTATTCCCGAAAAGGAAGGAAGTCTGTAAGGGGGGATCTCGATGACCAGTTCGGGGCTGAAACCGGGAAGGAATCTGTGAAGAATGCTTCCAAGAATAACCCATGAAAGGAAAAGGGTCCCATAGACAGCCAGGACGTAGCGGCCGCCAAGATCGCCAAGGGCCCCGATTATCATGGCCTGGAGCCCGGCGCAGGGTATTGCTACCGATATCAGGGTAGCGGCGATGAAACGTTCCCTCCGCGAATCCAGTATCCTGGTTGCCATTATGCCCGGCACGTTGCATCCGAGCCCGAGAAGTGTCGGGACTATGGCGAACCCGTGAAGACCTATCCTGTGCATAAGTGCGTCGAAAAGAACAGCGAATCTTGGAAGGTAGCCCACATCCTCAAGGAAACTCAGGACTCCGTAGAAGGCCACGACATAGGGCAGGACCATTACGAGAGGGACATAAAGGCCCGTGGTAAGCAGTCCGAAACTCATTTCCGGATCTATCTCTCCGTCTATTGTCATACCAATAAGTGTCCTGAAAAGAAAAGACCCCTCGCCCCCGAGGAGTGAGCCGATCCATGCGAAAAGGGGCATGAACAGATTTTCAAAGATCGGATCCAGGACAAAATCTATAAGCCCTTCACCGAGGGCTCTTACGGCCAGGAAACTGCCAAGTATCGCCAGGACTCCGAGAACTGCTCCCCAGCCCGGGTGAACCGAAAAATCCTCTATACGATCCCTGAGTGAATGGTGGCGATGCCCGATAGTCTGAACCGAACTCACTATCTCGCCTATCCTGGCCCAGCGGTCTTTTCCCGAAACTACGCTGTTTTTTGCGACTCTGGCTTCCTCGAGACGCGAAACAAGATCACTGATTCCCTGGCCGCTGACAGCAACGGTGGGGATAACCGGAACGCCGAGTTCCTTCTCAAGGGCCTCGACATTTATATTGACTCCCTCGTGGCGTGCCTCGTCGAACATGTTCAGGGCAACAACGGAGGGATGTCCAAGCTCAAGTACCTGCAGGGCCAGGTTGAGATTTCTTTCCAGTGACGTGGCGTCGATGGTTATCACCACGATGTCGGCTTCCTCTTCAAGAATCCGCCGGGCCACTTCCTCGGCCTCGTTGGTCGGGTCTATCGTGTAGGCCCCCGGAACATCGATAAGACGGAATCTCTCCCCCTTGATGAAAAGGTTCCCCTCAGTGAAACCTACGGTCGTGCCGGGGTAATTTGATGAAACAGCGTGAACTCCGGTCAACCTGGAAAAGAGTGCGCTCTTGCCTACATTGGGATTGCCAACCAGAAGAACCTTGCGTGGTTTCAGTCCGGACATTTCCTGGTCCGGGTTGCTGCATGGGCGAAGACATCCTCCCTGGGGGCAATGGGAACAGAACTTCATGATCCCTGGTTACCCCCCGCTGAAAAAAGCTCCACGGTGACCTTGCAGCATATTCCGTGGCCAATAGCTATCTGCCGGCCGTCAAGAATTAATGTCACCGGACCGCTGAAGGGCATGCCGGATACCTTGGTGACAGCTTTCCCGGGCCTTAATCCCAAAGCCTCAAGCCTGCGGCCGCTCATGCCCGGCGGTAGCATTACTATTTTTGCTGTCTGTCCATTTTTCATGGAGCAAAGCGTGGTTGGCATAAGAACCCTCCTGGTTTTTTGTCTTCGGAAATGTTAGCATGCCCAAACTTTTTGTCAAGAGTGAATATCAATAAAAGATCAAGGAGTCAGGAGGCATCAGGAGACAGGAAACAGGAAACAGGAAACAGGAGACAGGAAACAGGAGACAGGAGACAGGAAGGGCAAAAAAGCCGTAAGACGCGTTGGTCCTCAGAATGACAGGCCCTTCTGCCTTTTCCGTTCACCGTTGACCGTTGACCGTTTACGCAGTTGGTTTTGCTTTCCTGTCTCCTGCCTCCCGTCTCCAGTCTCCTCGCCTTTCCGCCCCTCCCGTTCACCGTTTACGCCTTTGTTTCTGGTTTTTCCCATTTCACGGTGAACAGAGTGGATTGACTCGCTCCTGTCGGAGGACTATAGTATTTTCTGCTGTTGATAACAATTATCACAATGGAGGTTCTAGATGAAGATAGCCATAGCGTCAGAAGGTCCGACCATGGACAGTATGGTTGCGGAGCGTTTCGGCAGGTGTCCCTTTTTCCTGATTTTGGATCAGGACGGCAACCTGGAGGAATCTATGTCAAATGATGCCACCCAGGCTGCCCACGGAGCAGGGGGAATGGCTGTGCAGAGCATAGCCGCGAAGGGAGCGAAGACTCTTATTGCCCCAAGGCTTGGTCCGAATGCTACAATGGCTCTCAAGGCTTCGGAAATTCGTGCCTTTGAGGCCAGTGGGTGCACGTGCTCCGAGGCACTGGAAAAATTCAGGAAAGGTTCTCTCAAGGAGATACCTCTCGGTTAGGAAGAGGTGGAATTGTATTGAGCGATAGCAAATGTGAAGGGTGCCAGAGTCAGGGCTCCTGCAACCAGGATCCTGCGACATGTTCCATGCCTGTCCCCACCAGGGGCGGTTTCAAACACATAATTGCCGTTGGAAGTGGCAAGGGGGGAGTAGGCAAGAGCAGCGTATCGGCCCTCCTCGCCATCGGGCTTGCCCGTCTCGGGAACAGGGTTGCCCTGCTTGATGCCGACATTACCGGCCCATCGATACCTTCCATGATGGGAGTTTCCGGAATGCCCAAAGGCACGCCCGAAGGGATCGAGCCCTTGGCATCACCTTCATTGGGGATAAGGATAATTTCGATGAATCTCTTTATGGAGGATACGTCCAGGCCGGTTGTGTGGAGAGGCCCGCTGATCGGCAACGTCATAAGCCAGTTCTGGAACGATACCAACTGGGGCGACTCGGAAATGCTTGTCATAGACCTTCCTCCCGGAACTTCTGACGCGCCTTTGACGGTCATGCAGACCATAGCCCTTGACGGAATAGTCATGGTCACGACGCCACAGGATCTTTCAACGAAAATAGTCGAGAAGATGATGCATATGACCAGAATGATGAATGTCCCGCTTGTGGGTGTCGTCGAGAACATGAGTCACGCCCTGTGTCCGCACTGTGGGGAGAAGTGGGAGATCTTCGGTCCAAGCCACACCGGTGAGATTTGTTCAAGGTGGGATATTCCAGTACTTGCCAGCCTCCCCATAGACAGAAACATGTCTCTGCTGAGCGATGCGGGGAGGCTGGAGGATTACGCCGGGGGGAACCAGCCGGTTGAGATGGCAGAAAAAATAATGTCCGCTCTGGGATCCCTGGTTACATCTCCATCAGAAAGTCCCAGACGGGTTTGACATAATCTTCGAGTTCCTTCGAGGGGATTCGTGCCTGCGATACGGCATGGACCACGTCGATAAGAAAAGGAATGGATGTCAGAAGAGGCAGGTCGTTCTCCAGGCAGGCCTCTTCTATTTTTTTTGCTCCCTCACCGCTGAGGTCCGCCTTGTTGAGAATGACCGCCACTTTCGTGCCGAGGCGCCCACAGAGGCCGGCGATCCTGAGCATGTCGTGTTTGCCCGACATCGTAGGCTCTGTTACCACCAGTGCTATGTCGGCTCCGGTGACCGCGGAGATGGCCGGACATGCAATTCCCGGAGGCCCGTCGGTGAGAATAATGCCTGCACCGGTTCTCTCGGATGTTTTCATGGCCTCCCGGCGGACAAGCTGAACAAGCATGCCCGAATTCTCCCCTCCCGGATTGAGCCTCGCATGCACCATGTCTCCGAAGTCGGTCTGTCCCCTGAACCACGTTCCCTGTCTTGTGTCATCCATGCTGATGCATTTCTGAGGGCATACCAGGGCGCAGGCTGAGCAGCCCTCACAAAAAGTCTTGTCGATCACAGCCTTTTGGGATGTCATCCCGATGGCCCCGAATCGGCAGACATCGACACATCTGCCGCAGCCGATGCATCTGTCCCCGTCGACGGTTGCTGTCTGCATGCCCATGAAAGGGTGTTCCTCTTCAAGGGTCGGATTCAGGAGGATTTCGAGATCGGGAGCGTCTACGTCAGCCTCGCACAGGACGGTCTTCTGAGGAGAAAAAGATGCCAGGGTCGCCGTTAGCGAGGTTTTACCGGTTCCGCCTTTTCCGCTGACTACAGTTATTTCTTTCGGCTTCAATTCCTGAACATCCTTTCAGATATTTCTCGTATGCCGATCATTGCTTTTTTCCACTCTGGATCGATCGAGGCCGGGGGGTTCCCCCTGGCGTAGGATTCCGCCACGGAACGGGAGAAAGGAAGTCGGGCTGCCACGGGGACATTGTATTTCCCGGCCAGTGAGTCTATGTCCGCTTCGCCCAGGTCAGCCCTGTTTATGACCACAAGGGCGGGTTTTTCAAGGTTGCTGACTACCTGAAGGGCAAGATCC
>Ga0334886_1004221_pt1 | contig 11950 bp, 14 predicted proteins | sample GraSluR1_MG_9_FD_207232 | JGI IMG/M metagenome (GOLD analysis project Ga0334886, IMG submission 207232) | Sludge microbial communities from methane-producing bioreactor in Wageningen University, Netherlands - Granular Sludge_27_06-R1 | ecosystem: Engineered > Bioreactor > Anaerobic >...
CACTACAAATAGCAACAAACAGATCGTTAGAGTTCTTCTAAGTTTCATTTCTCACCCCACATAGGAACAATATAAGCACGAGTTCTTTGCCGGTACAGTAAATACTCAAAACCGTGCAGGCGAACCCTCAGATCTTGAACTCCATCTCACCGGTCGATTTTGGAGCACCCATTTCATAGCTTCTACCAAGGGCGAGCACAACTCCCAGTTCCGGCGGAAGACCTACCTGTGCCATCTTCTCTATCGTGGTTTTGACATCGTACCCTACTCTCACAAATTCGTGAGCGAGACTGCCACTTACAACATCAACTATGAGGTAACAGGTTCTGGGGTCTCCATCCTTTGGCCTGCCCACGCTCCCATCGTTGAATACAAGCTTCCCCTTCACCCAGCGAACCATAGGCAGGTGCGTATGCCCGTTTATTACGACATCGGCATGGACCTTTCCCAGAACCTTTTCTAGTCTTTCGGCCGGGGTAGTAGGTTTTATGTATTCCAGAAGATGGTCGAGCGGACTGCCGTGAACGAGAAGGAACTTAACGCCTTCCTCTTCGAATTCAAGTGTATGTGGCAGACTACGGAGATACTCCTTGGAGGCGTCCGAAGTGTTCGCAATCGACCAGTTAATCGATTCATCACCGATTTCGGTTTCTCTGCCGGGGTTATATGAACAGCCACAGCTTTCCTTTTCAGAGCCCACCGCATCATCGTAGTTTCCCATAACCGTGGGAATACCCAGTTCTCTTATTCTCTTAACTATCTCTTCAGGCTGAGGACCGTAACCTACAAGATCGCCCAAGCAGTACAATCTGTCAATTCTGCGGGTCTCCATGTTCTTCAATACTTCATTGAAAGCTTCGAGGTTCCCGTGTATGTCGGAAAAGAACGCAAGTCTCATTTGCCACCTCCGCACCGTTTGAAGTGACTCTTTTTCCTGATATCATACTCTTCGATGGCCAGTTCGATTATCTCTTCAACGTATCCGGGCAGTTCGCAAAGACTGAAGAACCTCCACCTGCCGTCCCTTCTTACAGTCAGGAGTCCGGAATCGCTAAGCAGCTTCAGGTGTCTGGAAATAGTCGGTTGAGGCAGATCTAGAAGTCCTTCGAATTCGCAAACGCAGAGTTCTCCGTAAAGTCTTACGTATCCCAGAGTCTTCAGCGCAATCTCATTAGAAAGGCTCTTCAAGGTCTCTGAAAGGGGTATATGAATAGTCCTCATAGTCATTCACTCTCCTATATGGTCTTTGAAAAGTTGAACTCGTTTCTTTTCTTCTTCATTATAGAGACCAGTGACAGCATAACCGGTACCTCGACGAGAACACCGACGACGGTTGCAAGTGCCGCACCCGACTCCATTCCGAAAAGAATAAGCGCAACCGCAATCGAGAGTTCAAAGAAATTCGAGGCTCCGATAAATGTTGAAGGGGCAGCCTCTGCATAGTTTATCTTAAGCTTCTTTACTGCCACATAGCCTATGTAGAAAATCAGGTAAGTCTGGATTATTAGAGGAACCGCAATAAGCAATATATGAAGAGGATTGTCTACTATCCTTTTCCCCTGGAACATGAAAACTAGTACAAGAGTCAGTAGAAGCCCAATCTTTGTGAACGGATCGAACCCGGGAACGAGCTTCTCGTTCAGGTACTTGTTTCCCTTCGACCTAACCACGAAATGCCTTGTCAGCACTGCAAGGCCAAGAGGAATAGCAACATAGAATACGACAGACCAGAAAATCGTTGCGAGCGGTACCGGAAAACCGGTAGATACTCCTATAAGGAGCTTTCCCATGGGGGCAAAGAGAAAGAGTATTATGAGATCGTTGACGGCGACCTGAACGAGAGCGTAGTTAATGTTCCCTTTTGCAAGATATGTCCAGACGAGAACCATTGCGGTACACGGCGCAAGACCGAGCAGGATCATTCCGGCGATATACTCGTTCGCAGTACCTGCAGGTATGAATGGCGAGAATACTATTCTTATGAAAAACCAGGAGATGAAAGCCATAGTAAAAGGCTTTATCGCCCAATTGACTATAAGCGTTACCAGAAGAGGCTTGGAATTCTTCTGAACATTGGTTAAGTCTTTTAACTCTATCTTCAACATAATCGGATACATCATAAAGAGCAGCACGATTGCGACCGGAATAGAGACGTTGGCGATCTGCCAGTCCCTAAGTGCACCCGAAAGCCCTGGCAAGATGTTTCCAAGTATCGCTCCAAGTATCATAGCTATGCCTACCCAAATCGAGAGGTACTTACTGAATAGATCGAGTTTCTGTTCTGACATACTGCCTCCATTTATTCATATATTTGCATATGTGAATATAATAATCTCCGATTGTTGTGACAGTTTGGCATGGATGTAAAATTCATAGATTCATAGTTGCACAACTATACAACTTGCGTTATTCTTTAGCTGGACTATCGGGAGGTGCCTATGGATAAGAAGACGGTTCTGATTTTCAAGGCGCTCAGTTGTAACTGGCGTCTGAAGATACTCGAGCGATTGTCTGAAGGAACTATGTGTGTCTGTGAGCTCGACGAACTCTTTTCAATAGACAAGACCACTCTCTCCAGACATGTGAAGGCTCTTGTTGACTCCGGACTGGTTGCGGAAAGCAAAAACGGAACGAGAAAGGAACTCAGTATTGCTGATAGAAGGATACTCGATATCCTTAAGCTGGCAAGAGATATAACCTCGGATTCTCAAATGCGAGCAACGGAGTAATATATGTACAGTGTCGGTCTATACATTGCTACCGCAGTACTACTGGTTGTATCTTTCGCTGCAAATCGCAAGAAGACTGTCTCGGCTATTAGAAAGGCATGGAAGTCATTTGAGAGGATTCTACCCGAGCTTATGGCTATCATGCTCTTTGTGGGACTTCTTATCGCTTTGCTAGACCCCGAAACGATTTCATCACTGCTCGGAGAGAGTTCGGGACTGTCGGGTCTGCTGATCGCTTCGATAGTTGGTTCTATCACGCTTATTCCCGGTTTCGTGGCCTTTCCGACCGCTGCAATGCTTTTGAACAGTGGAGCGGGCATAACACAGATAGCCCTCTTCATCTCGACGCTTATGATGGTGGGAGTTGTCACCTTTCCAGTTGAGAGAAAGTATTTTGGGACCCGACTTACGCTGACAAGAAACTCTATGGCCTTTGCCTTCTCCTTTCTTGTCGCCGGGATCATGGGATTGGTGCTGAAATGAAAAAACTTGCTTCCAGCAGATACCTGTTTCCGCTGATAGTCGCCGCTGTGGTGGCAGTATTCTTGCTTCTTGATAATCAGATAGGATTGAAGGCTTTGACTATAACAGGGTCTAGCTTTCTTGAGATGCTATCGGTAATACCTCCAATCTTCATATTGCTCGGGCTACTGGATGTCTGGATTCCAAGAGAGAAGATAATCAAGCATCTCGGAGAAGAATCGGGACTGAAGGGAATTATCCTCTCCTTCACTCTCGGAGCGGCTGCTGCCGGACCGCTTTACGGCGCCTTTCCAATAGCCGCTGTCTTCATGAAGAAAGGTGTCAAGTTCTCCAACGTTCTGATTTTTATCGGCGCGTGGTCGACGACAAAGATACCGATGTTCATGTTCGAGATGGCTTCTTTAGGAATTGGATTCGCTCTCTTGAGACTGGCGATAAACATACCGGGAATACTTATCATGGCGTTGATTCTGGAACATATCACCGGTCGAGAACTAAAGCAGATTATATACGAACAGGCAACAAAGCTAAGTGAGTAGCAAAGGAGGCACTCCGAGATGGAAAAGGGTCTAAAAAGGGAGTTTACAAAGTTCGGGTTTCTTGCGGCAGGATTTCTCATCTTTTACTTTCTGCCATTTGGCAGTAAGTACGTTCAGGATGCCATAATAAGCGGCTTTTCTTTACTCGGTTCATACGCCAGAGAGCATGTATTGTTCTGCCTCGTTCCAGCGTTTTTTATAGCCGGAACGATAACCGTCTTCATACGAAAGGATGCGATACTCAAGCTTCTTGGACCAGATGCCCGCAAAATTGTATCATACCCTATCGCAGCCGTCTCGGGCGGTATACTCGCCGTATGCTCCTGTACGATCCTACCTCTCTTTGGCGGCATCTACAAGCGTGGAGCTGGAATTGGGCCGGCCGTAGCCTTTCTCTTCAGCGGACCGGCAATCAACGTAGCCGCTATCTTTCTCACTGGAAACGCCATCGGCTGGGAGATAGCAATAGTAAGGATTATCGGCGCTTCAACGTCGGCAATTCTGATAGGTTTGACGATGCAAAGCCTCTTCAAGGAAAAGGGCTCTGGCGGCTTCACAACTCAGGAAGCCGGCGATCAGGTTTCCTGGCCGGAAGCCCTAGGCTTTCTAGCCTTGCAAATGACATTTCTTATAGTCGGCGGCCTGAAGATAGATCCACTCGCAAAGGCCATTATAATGATAGTTTCGGCAGTCGGTGTCTTCATGCTGGCAATGAATTTCAAGAAAGAGCTCAGATACTCCTGGATTGGCGAAACCTGGGACTTCGCAAAGAAGATTCTTCCGTACCTCTTCTTCGGTGTCTTTGCAGCTGGAATAATCTCAAGCGCCCTGCCCCAGAGTTTCGTGGAATCGCTTCTAGGCGGTAACAGGTTCGGTTCGGCTCTCTTCGCTTCCGTATTTGGAGCCTTCATGTATTTTGCGACGCTCACCGAAGTACCGATCGTTCAATCGCTCATGTCTCTGGGTATGGGAAAAGGACCGGCTCTTGCTCTATTCATGGCCGGCAATTCTCTAAGCTTGCCGAGCATGATAGTTATAACGAGATTGCTTGGAAAGAAGAAGGCTTTCACATACTTTGGACTGGTAGTGGTATTTGCAACGTTATGGGGTTACATATACGGTAATTTACTTTAGTCATACAGGAGGTTGATTTTGAAGATCGAAGTTTACGGGACAGGTTGCCCGAGATGCAAGCAAACCGAGAAGATTATGAAGATGGCCGTTGAGGAGCTCGGTTCCGATGCTACGGTTGAGAAAGTAACGGATATGATGGCGATAGTGGAGAAGGGAGTAGTCTCGACTCCAGCCGTGGCGATTGACGGTAAGATCGTTTTATCCGGTAAGATCCCGTCGATCGAAGAGGCGAAGAAGCTTATCAAAGGTTGAATCCCGGAAAGAATAAAGGTATCATTTAGGAGAGGCCGCGGCCTCTCCTGACTTTTCCAAAACGGAGGTGCTGTATGAAGGTAGTGGCGTTTAACGGCAGTCCAAGAGCCAACGGAAACACTTATAAGATGATACTGGAGGTCTTCAAGGAACTTGAAAGGGAAGACATAGAAACCGAACTCGTCCAGCTTGGCGGCCAGCTTCTGCACGGTTGCACGGCGTGCAGCATGTGCTTCAAGACAAAGAACAGGAGATGCATAATAGAAGACGACGTCATTAACGATTGCATAGGAAAGATGGACGAAGCCGACGGGATAATTCTCGGCTCACCGACTTACTTCTCCGATGTGACACCCGAGATGAAGACGCTGATCGACAGGGCCGGTATGGTTGCCCTTGCCAACGACTCTATGTTCAAACGAAAAGTCGGGGCTTCGGTAGTAGCCGTAAGGAGAGGCGGCGCGGTACATACGTTCGATTCTATGAACCATCTATTTTTTATATGTCAGATGATTGTTCCGGGCTCCTCCTACTGGAATCTCTCTATCGCGTGGCGACAGGGGGACTTTGAGCGCGACGATGAGGGGATACGGACTATGAAAACTCTGGGCAACAATATGGCCTGGCTACTTAAGAAGCTTCATGCTTAAAGACATTCGGAAATCACTTAAGCCGGAATCTATAACGACTAAAGACCTTGACTTCTAATGCAATTCTTGCCGTCTTCCTTTGCCTTATAAAGATATCTATCGGTCTTCTGAATGAACTTCGTTTCGCTCTCTCCTTCCCAGACACTTACTCCGACGCTTATGGTTATCGGAAAGGCGAAGGATTCTATATCCTCTCTGACTCTTTTAGCCACAAGCAAAGCGTTCTGAAGACCGGTCAAAGGAAGAAGAATAAGGAACTCTTCTCCACCATATCTGAAAGCGTAGTCCGTGTTTCTAAGAGTCGCTTTGACAATTGAAGACACCTCTCTCAGCACTTCGTCGCCCTTCAGATGGCCGTATGTATCGTTTATCCTTTTGAAATCGTCGAAGTCAAACATGATCATCGTCAGAGGGGAGCCAGTTTCTCTTGCTCTTTCGATTTCTTTCTCTATTATCAGATGCATATTCTGCTGATTTAGAAAGCCTGTCAGCGGGTCGCTCTCTGCCTGTATTCTCAGATCGTCATTGAGTCTCTTCAGCTCTTCGTGAACCCTTCTGAGCTCTATATTCTTCTCCATAATTGTCCTATTGGCCTCGCTCAACTTGCGGTTCTGTTCCGAGAGTCTCTCGAGTTCTATTAGTTTTTGCTTTGCCGAAAGCGCGTATTCGAGCTGGGCAATCGAGCGAGCCTTTTCCTCTTTGAAGAGAGCGCTGTTCAAATCGATTATTTCTCTCAAAAGTTCTATTGCCCTGTCTTTTTCGCCGAGAAGCTCACAGGTCTTTGACATACCCTCAAGTATTCCAACAATCTCTCTCTTGCTGTTGTTCTTCTTATGAAAATCTATCGCCTTCTCGAAGGCCTTTAATGCTTTGTCACAATCGCCCATTTTCAACCAGTAATCTCCTTCGTATCTGTATGAGTCGGTGACGGCCCATGAATCTCCCAAATCTTCGGCGATCAATCTTGCCTTTTCCAGTAGCGGCAGCGTTTGGTCTATGCAGCCAGTATATGAGTAAATGTCGGCAAGGTTCAGATAACTCCTCGAAAGCTCTCTTGTTAAGTTATTCTTCTGTTTCAGGAGTATCGACTCTTCGAGAAAGGGTATGCCGGAGCCGTCTTTATAGATGTTTTCGAGTATTATGGCCTTGTTGTTCAGCTGAAAGGCCGTTCGCACTTCGTCGCCGTTCTTAATTGAGAAATCTAATGCTCTTTCGACATATTCAAGGGCCTTCTCAAATTCGCCCATCTTGAAGAAAACTCCGGAAATGTTGTTATATACATGTTGCCAAGAATCCTCAAGTCCCAGTTCTTTGTAGATCTCAATAGCTCTATTCCCAAAGCTAATGGCCTGAGCAAACTCCCCAATACTCGAGCAGAGTTTTATCATGTTGTTGCAGAGATCCCCCACTTCCTCTAGGCGACAATCAAAATACTTCGGAAGCTCTTTGCTCAGCATCTCGTACGCGGAAAGCGTGCTTCCGTCGTCTGTCAGCACCTTGTAGATACTCTTCAGTATACTCAATCTCTCTTTAAATAAATCCTCAGGAATTGAAACATAGGACTCAAACAGAAGAAATGGATCCACTTTCTCTTGGGAGTATTTTGACATATCGAATCACCTTTATCCACTTTCACTAATCTACTCAAGATCCTGCAACCTTGGCAATGAGCCCTTTCTCTGCTCACTCCTCTTCGTCGTCTTCGTCTCTCTGACCGTCATTCGAGTATACTGTTATTACTTCGAGTTTTCTCAGACCTTTCCCTATGACCGCGGTTATTTCGCCGTCACTTACTTTGATCCTGTTATGATGGGCGAGCCTGACCATTCTGCCTCCGCCGGTAATGAGCTCCATCACTCGATCGGGATCGATGTCCCTCTCCTCCATTCTACTAATAGCGTGAGGGTGAAAAGTAACATCAAGCTCTTCAGTGGGCCTTTCTTCGTTCTCCGCACTTAAAGACTTGACAATATAGGCTATGACAACAACAATGACTGCAACAACAAGAATAAAGAACATATAAACCACCATGAACAGGATGGCCGGTAGGCTTCTACTTTTTTCACTTTCCGAGCCTGATGAGTATGTCATCCATAATGTAAGGATCCTCTTTCGTGCCTCCTCCAAAATGATATCCCTTCGGTTCAGGGTATATATCTCTATAAACGGCTTCTATGCCGTCAAAGTCCCAAGTAGTTATGTATATGTTGAATCCCTCAAAGCTGTCTGGTCTTCCCAGAGTTTCACCGGGAATGCGCAGGATCACTTCATTTGTGAGAGTGTTTGTCTGTACTAAAGGCGTCGGAGAGATCGCCGTCCCGAAGGAGTCTCTGCCGCTTCCTTCGGAAGAGTATGCAACGATCGACCAGCCATTTGCAAAGATGAAGTAGTCCCAGTCCAGTCCCCCGGGCATATTCGCATTTTGGAAGGGGAGAGCGGTGGCGCCTTTCTTTGACGGATCATCGATATATATCTGGAACGTCACATGGTCGAAACCATTTTGGGGCCCCCATGAGTTGGTAAGGTCTTTGATCTTCAGGCTTACAACGAGTGAAGCCCCTATCTGTCGAACAGTTGCTCCAAGCATGTCCATCTGTCGCTTGAATGTTATGTCGGTAGGATAGAGATATCTCCCTTCCGGGCCGGTATCATCGCCCTCAGGGTCTTCGACGCTGGCCAGCAGAACTTCGGGAAGATCCAGATCGACCAGATACTCTCTGCTGTAAACCGAATCTCTCCTGGTCTTACCATATACTTTGAATAGGATCGAGTGAACTCCGGGATCGAACTTCGAAATATCCCATTCATAAGACCAGCGACCATCTACGATATCGATGTCTTGCGCTTCGTCGATTCGAGTATCGAATATTATCTTGGCCGACGTCGCTCCCCTCGCAGTCCCGGTGATTACGTAGTTTCCACTTATCTTCTGATAATAATCAAGATCTGCGACAAACTCTATGTCTGGAATCGAGATATCCTTCCTCTCGTCAGTCGCAAGTCCTATATACAGAGATCTGGGATTCATTGTTATCACCAAATTCCCGTCTCGTTCGGTAACATAGTCTTTGGGAAGCGAATTGAAGGTGTACAGTACTTTCATTACTCCTCCAGTCTCCATGCCCGTTTCCATATTTGCAAGTATCTTTCGCTCTGCGGAGGTATTCAAGATTACGAATGCCTTTTCTCCCTCATATTCAAGGCTGTAAGCAAATATCCCCGGTCCGTTGGGATCGTCCTTCAATACCTTCAATTTACCATATCGAAATATCGGATTGTTTTTCCTTAGCTCAGTGAGCTCCTGAATGTATTTGAACAGTTCCGAGCCAGTGTTGTAATGATCGAGACCTCTCGACTGAAATCCACCGGCGAACATAGTCGCTCTGGTCTCGACGAATCCCTGTTCCGTACCGTAGTATATAACGGGAATTCCCGGTATGGTGAAAATGAAGGCCAGAGCCTGCTTCAGATTTGCCAGGCCTCCTCCCTTGAGGAATCTCTCCATATCGTGGTTGTCAACAAAAGTTACCAGTCTCGACGGATCGAAGAGTTCAGACCTCTTTTCGAGTCTGTAAGAGAGGTTGGAAGTAGGTTTTCCCTCTTTGAATATACTCCTGATCTCAATATTCAGCGGAAAATCGAGCATAGAGTTCATTCCGCTCTCGAAGAACTCCTGTATAACTCTCTCTCCGGAGTCGTCGAAGGGGTCGCTTCTCACCCACGCTTCGCCGAACGTTATAAACTCGGGCTTTCCGATTTCTCTGGCGGTCTCGTATATCCCGTCCTCACCATTAAGAAAATCCTCCCAGAATTCGTGAGGAACATAGATCACGGTGTCGATTCTGAAGCCATCTATACCTGCTTCCCTCATCCAGAAAGTATAAGAGTCCTTCAGGGCCTTTATGACTTCCGGGTTCTCGGTGTTTAGATCGTCCAGCCCCGACATCTGATAGTTCAGCTTCTGAAAGCTATCGTTGAAGTTCGATATGTCCGGAGTCCAGTGATATATATTACGTTCCTTATCAATCTCATAGTTATTTAGAGAGAACGGATACTGTGTCGGAGCCGAATAGGGAACGCTCTCTGTGTTTATCTCAAACTGGCCGTCCACAAACCTGAAGTAATCGCCAACATGGTTCGGAACTATATCCTGGATTACAAGCAACCCTCTCTCATGAGCTTCTTCGACAAACCTTCGATATAGTTCAACACTTCCGAAGTGTTCGTCGATAGCCTTGAAGTCCCTTCCCCAGTAACCGTGATATCCTCCATAGTTTACCCACGGGTTCCACCACTGGTTTGCGACCGGCGGAGTTATCCAGATTGCCGTAGCTCCCAGTTCTTTGATATAGTCCAGCCTCTCGATAAGACCCTGGAGATCGCCTCCATTGTAGCGCGAGTTGTCGTCTCCAAACTCTCCAAAACCCATGTCATCGTTCGAAGGATCACCGTTGGCAAACCTGTCGATCATAACGAAGTAGATTATTTGGTCTTCCCAGATCGTCTGAGAAAAAAGCGGAGAAAGAAGGCAAAGAATAAAAAAGACTGCGATAAGAATCCTTTTCACTGCACACCTCCATTAGATCTATTAGATCATTATGCTATCGAGAAACTCTCCCAGGTTTTTGACCCTGAGTCGGTGATCTATATGCCTATTATAAGGCCAGTCCATTATATAAGTAGCTATTCCGTGATCTAGAAGATTTTCTATGTGATGTGGCGCATCGTCAACGGCATACTCTATTCCAAGGGCCTGACAGATCTCTCCCTTGCGTGAACTTACAATAACAGACCCGGGTTCGCCAATCTTCTCCAGAAGCCATCTCTGTGACTGAGCCTGAACGGAACGACCTCTTGTAGGAAAACGCGAAGTGATGAAGTAGATCTCGTGCTCTCCTTGGCGAAGGAGCCGGGCAAGTCTCTTCAAGTCTTCGTCGCTGGCATAAGCAGGTAGAATCTCATAGAAGTTGTGTGTGTTTCTGATAACTTCCCAGACCTTCTCTTCCTTTTCAAGAGTAAGGTTCGGAACACTCTTCCAGAAATCCCAGAGCTTGACTTCCACATTCACCGGTACCTCCTCAAAGAGATCGTGAGCAATCTCTAAGAACGCGAGATTGAAGTTGGTGAGGATATCGTCCATGTCTATCATTACTCTCATCAGAACACCTCCATCATAGAGTATATAGCATTAAATGACATTCTCAAAGCTCCCCTAAACCGCCGGAAAGATCTATAGATATCTTTGTAACGGAGATGCTTTTTATGAGATAATCCCCATTGAGAAGAACGAACGATGGAAGCCTTAGGGAGGGAGATCTGTGTTCGAACTCAAAGACGTGGCTCTTCTTTACGAGACAAAGAAACAGGCGCTTGCAGCGTTGAAATCTACAACGCTCAGTATCGCCGAAGGCGAAGAGGTTGGCATTTACGGGCCGTCTGGATCCGGCAAGTCTTCTCTTCTATTTATAATGAGTACTTTGAAGGAACCGAGTAGAGGCGAGATAAAGTACGGCGGTGTCGAGTTGAGCGCGCTCACAGCCTCTGCTAAGGCAGAGCTAAGGAGGAAGGAATTTGGATTCGTCTTCCAGGAACACTTCCTTGTAAACCATCTAACCGTCAAGGAGAACATTCTACTGCCCCTCAAAAACAGAAGAGAGGCAAAGAAGAGACTGGAAGAAGTACTGGCGTTCCTTGGACTCACAGAACTGCAGAAGAGGTTTCCTTTCGAACTGTCAGTTGGTCAGAGTCAGAGAGTGGCCGTCGCCAGAGCTATGATAAATAATCCGAAGGTCATCTTCGCCGATGAACCGACAGCTTCTCTCGATGAAGAGAATGGACAGAAAGTTGTTAAGCTCCTCAGATCATACTGTAAGAAACATGGGGCCACTCTGATAATGGTTTGCCATTCTCCCAGGTTCCTTGAAGGCTTCAAAAGAAGGTTAAAGGTTGAAAGCGGTCAGGTAAGTGAGGTCGCGCAAGGTCAAATACCCCCCGACTAAAGCCGGGAGCTTGTAAAAGCACTATTTGACTAGCCTGAGTGTTTCGAGCACTACGTTATCGGCAAATGTATAGGCACCGTAGGATGCGTTCCCAAGTCTTACGCTCTGCGGTTGGTGGTTAAACAGTCCTGATGGGTAGGGACAGTGCTGCTAACGAGAAACTG
>Ga0334886_1004229_pt1 | contig 11940 bp, 7 predicted proteins | sample GraSluR1_MG_9_FD_207232 | JGI IMG/M metagenome (GOLD analysis project Ga0334886, IMG submission 207232) | Sludge microbial communities from methane-producing bioreactor in Wageningen University, Netherlands - Granular Sludge_27_06-R1 | ecosystem: Engineered > Bioreactor > Anaerobic > Unclassified...
ATGCGCCGGGCGACGCCCCACACCAGCAGGCTGAGTCCCACGCCCAATGTCAGGTAAAGCGCCAGGTCAACCAGGCGCAGGCTGGTGAAGCAAAAACACAATCCGGCAGACGCCAGAATCCCGCCGGGAACCAGCGCCCACCAGGCAACCCGCCGGGCGAAAAAGCGCGAAGCCAGCAAAATGACCAGCCAGCTTGCGGCAAAACACAGCAGCAAACCGCCCAGTTGCACCAGCACGCCGCGCCCGGCCAGCAGGTTGAGGGCGGCAAAAACACCCATGCCCAGCCCGGTGATGATGGCGCCGGCAATGATCAGCCCCAGGCGGCGAAAACGCATGCCGCCCAGCAAAAAAATGGCGCCCACGGCGGGCGGCACAACCAATTCCAGCCAGCCGGTGCGGGCATATTGCTCCAGCAGCATCAACAGCCCGGCGGTCACCAGCACCAGGCCGGCGGCGGCAGCCAGGCGGGTGGGCGATTCTTTGCGGGGGGCGGGTTGCAGGTCGTTATCCATATGTATCCATTGTGCCGATTAGATTAATCCCAGCGACTTGGCTTTTAAAACCGCCTGCAGGCGGTCGCGGGCGTCCATTTTTGCCAGGATGCTGGTGACGTGATTTTTCACCGTGCCTTCGGCGATCACCAGTTGCCCGGCGATCACGCGGTTGCTCAAACCCCGCGCCAGCAGGCGCAAAATTTCCATCTCGCGCTCCGAAAGCGGCTCCAGCAATCCCTCCGGCTGGCGGCGCGCTTCGCGCGACAGGCGGGCGAACTCAGCCATCACCTTGGAGGTGATGGAGGGCTGCAGGAAGTATTCGCCGCGCGCGGCGCTGCGGATGGCTTCAAACAATTTGTCGGAAGAAGCGTCTTTCAACAGGTAACCCACCGCGCCGGCGCGCAGCCCTTCGAAAACGTCTTCGTCATCGTCAAAGGTGGTCAGCACCAGCACGTGGCAGCCGGGCAGCAGTTCGTGCAGGCGGCGGGTGGCGGCGGCGCCGTCCATCACCGGCATGCGTAAATCCATCAGCACCACGGCGGGTTGAAGTTGGACGGCCAGGCGCAGGGCTTCTTCGCCGTTTTCGGCTTCGCCCACCACCTCAAACTCGGGCTGCACGTCGAGCAGAGTGTGCAGCCCGGCGCGAAACAGCGACTGGTCGTCAACAATCAGAATGCGAATGGGCGGCGTCATAGCGGAATCTCAACCTCCAGGGTGAAACCCTGCCCATCCACTGAACAGGCGTTGAATTTGCCGCCCAGCAGGTGCACGCGCTCTTTCACGCCCAGCAGGCCAAACCCCTCTTTGAAATCAACCTGTCCCAGGCCGTTGTCGCGGATGCTTAAACGCACGCGATCGTTTTGCGTGTAGTCAAAAGATATCCAGATATGACTGGCGTGGGCGTGCTTCAAGGTGTTGTTGATGCCCTCCTGGGCGGCGCGGTAGAGGGTGTGCTGGGCGGGGGGTGGCAGCAGGCGCGGGTTGCCCAGCGTTTCCAGGTGGGGTTCAACGCCCATCAGGCGGCAGTGTTCGGCAATTTTGTCCAGTTGCTCATCCAGCGGCAAATCTTCTTCGGGCGAGGCGCGCAGGGCGGCCACCGAGCGGCGCACATCCACCAGGGCTTCCTGCGCCAGGTTCTGGGCAATTTTCAGGGCTTGCTGACCGCGATGCGGGTCAGTGGGCATGACGGCGTTGGCCGCCTGAATTTGCATGTTGATGGTGGTGAGGTAATGTCCCAGGCCGTCGTGAATTTCGCGCGCCAGGCGGTTGCGTTCGCGCGTGGTGGCCAGTTCTTCCACCTGAAGCGCATATTTGCGCAGGTGCTGGTTGGCGTCGCTCAGCTCGTGCGCCAGGCGTTCCACATCGTTGCGGGCGCGCTCTTCATTCACGGCCATGCGGGTGAATGCCACGATGAAGATCTGCCCCGCCAGGAAAGTGAACAGGTCGGACCACACCAGGTTTTCACCGTTTTGATACAGGCGTATGGAAAGCACGTACGACACCAGGATGGCCGCATTGATCCAGTAGTCCCATTTGCCGGGCAGCATCAGCACGCTGTGTCCCACCAGCGGCAGCAGGATGATGGCGTTGTAACCGGCGCCTTTGCCCAGGTAAACCAGCAAACCGCCCAGCGGAATTTGAACCGCAAAATAGGCCAGTTGCAGGGCCAGCGAATGGCTGCGCACGCAGTAATGGTAGCCGTAGATGCCGACCATCAGGTAGATGGTGCCGAAGATCACCATCAGGGCAATTTCCAGGCTGGTGGCCTGGTGAATGGCGCTGGCGGTGGCGAAAAAAGACGCCAACACCACCAGGGCAAAAGCCAGGTCAATGCCTTTGCCGGTTCTCAGCAGGTGCTGCGTCGAAAAACTTACCCGGGATGACACAAATTTATTATAGCATCCCGAAGGCGGCCTTCCGGTCATACTGTGGGGTGGGAGGGTCACATTGCAGGTTGTGACCCCCGGTTATGCCCGGCGGCACATGCCTTTCCAATGCTGCAGCAGTAAACTGAGCATTATTCTGCTTCTCTGCTGTGAAAGGGTTTTCATTGATGAATGTTTTGCTGGTGTACCCTGAATTTCCGGATACCTTCTGGAGTTTTAAACATGCGCTGAAGTTTGTGCGCAAAAAAGCCTCTTCGCCGCCGCTGGGATTGGCGACCGTGGCAGCCATGCTGCCCGGCGATTGGAACAAGCGGCTGATTGATATGAATGTGGCTGCACTGAAAGATCAGGACATTGCCTGGGCGGATATGGTGTGGATCAGCGCCATGGTGGTTCAGCGCGAATCGGTGGAACAGGTGGTGGAGCGATGCAAGGCCGCCGGCAAGAAAATTGTGGCGGGCGGGCCGCTGTTCACCGGCGAGTACGAGCGTTTCCCGTTGATCGATCACTTCATTCTCAACGAGGCCGAATTGACCCTGCCGCCTTTCCTGGCTGACCTGGAACGGGGTGATCCCCAGCCTGTGTATGCCAGCGACGACTTTGCTGATATGACGCAGACGCCCATCCCGCAGTGGGAGCTGATCAACATGCGCCAGTACGACGCCATGGCCATTCAGTTCACGCGCGGCTGCCCGTTCAATTGCGATTTCTGCAACATCACCGCCCTGCTGGGGCGGCGGGTGCGCGCCAAAACCGCGCAGCAAATTGTGGCCGAACTGGACGCGCTGTACGCGCTGGGCTGGCGGCGCAGCATTTTCTTTGTGGATGATAATTTCATCGGCAACCGCCGCTTATTAAATGAAAGCGTGCTGCCTGCGCTCATCGAATGGCGCAAAGGCAAAACCGGCTGCCACTTCATCACCGAGGCTTCCATCAATCTGGCAGACGACCCCGAGTTGATGGAATTGATGAAACTGGCCGGTTTTAAATCGGTGTTTGTGGGCATTGAAACGCCCGATGAAGACAGCCTGCAGGAATGTCACAAAATGCAAAACAAGAACCGCAACCTGGTTGAAAGCGTGAAAGCCTTGCAGCGCAACGGCCTGCAGGTGATGGGCGGCTTCATTGTCGGCTTTGACAGCGACACACCCTCCATCTTCCAGCGCCAGGTTGATTTCATTCAAAAGAGCGGCATTGTCACGGCCATGGTGGGCCTGCTGCAGGCACCCTACGGCACACAGTTGTACGAACGCCTGCGCCAGCAAGGGCGGCTGTTGGATGAAATGTCGGGCGACAATGTGGACGGCAGCACCAACATTGTGCCCAAAATGGATATGGACCTGCTGAAGAACGGTTACCGGCAAATCTTGAATCAAATCTACTCGCCGCACCCGTTCTACGAGCGCGTGAAAACCTTCCTGCGCGTATACCAACCTTCACAGGTTCAGGCACAGTTGGATGTGCAAGATATCCTGGCGCTGTTCCGCACCATCCTTTACCTGGGAATACTGGGTAAAGAGCGGCGCGAATACTGGCGGTTGTTCTTCTGGTCGCTGTTCCATTGCCCCGAAAAGTTTCCCATGGCCATCACGTTTTCGGTGTACGGCTACCATTTTCGCAAGGTGAGTGAAATGCACGTGTTGTAAAAATTGTTCATTGCTCATCAAAAAACTGATCCTAAGGGTTTTCTGAAACCCTTAGGATCAGTTGATTATTTAAAGTAAGTATGGCAGATCTGCTGCGTTTGTGTTGAAATTTCCTACAAATTCAGGCGAAAAAGCGATTTTGGCATGAAACGTGCTATGTCAAAGGGAGGTAGAAGGGTTTATTACCCGTATCTTTCAGAGATGCCTCTCTGCTATAATCTTTTTAACCCATGGCAATCAGAACATGATCTCTATTGAGTGGGAAGTAAGCATGAACCAGGAAACTCTTAAACAGGCCATTTCACTTTCGCGGGCTGGAAAAAAACTGGAAGCGCGCGAGTTGTTGGAAGGGATTCTAAAAGCAGACCCGCAGCAGGAAGCCGCCTGGCTGTGGTTCGCTGACACCTACCAGTCGGCAGGGCGGCGTTTGCAGGTGCTCGACACGGCTTTGCATGTGAATCCGGGCAGTCAGATGGTGGCGCAGGCGCGCGATGCCCTGCTGGTCGCTTCGGGTTTTCAATCGCAAAAACCGAAAGAGGCGCAGCCCACGCCGGCGGTGACCCCGCCTCAAGAACCCCCGGCGCTGCAGGATATCACCAACCTGTACCTGGCCTTTGACCCGGAAAAGCGCGTGTGGCGACTGACCAACACACCACAGGTTGTGGAACACAGGGTAGAAGAAAAACCGCCCGCGCCGCCGGTTGAACCGGAAAAAACCCAACAGGAAAAGTTGGATGAATTGATGTCGCTTGAATTGCAGAAAGCGAAAAGCGAACCGCCTGTTGATCAGCTTTCATCGGAACAGGACGAACTGGATCAATTGATCGCCCAGCAGCTTGAAGCGGAGTTAAATTGGCCGCCTGCCGAGCCGATTCAATCAGCGCAGGAAGAGTTGGACAAACTGATCGCGCAGCAGCTTGAACAGCAATCTGCATCGGTTGAACCACCGGCTGTTGAGGCTGAAACGGAAGAAGATGAATTGGACCCGGACACCATTGTGGCTGAATCGTTTGTTGAATTGCTGCAGGCCGAACTGGAATCAGGACAGAAGGAAGCGCCCCCCGACTGGATGGACACCGAGGCGCGCCGCATTGAGCAGTTGATCAGCCTGGCAGACGGTGAAGCGGGCAGCGGCGACAGCGAGCCCCCGGCAGAGCCGGCTGAGGCGCTGCAGTGGGTGCCCGAAATTGAAACCGCTGCACCACCCGAGGCGGCCGCGCCGGTTGAACCAACCGAATTGGAGCAGCCTGCCCAACCCGAACCACCTGCCGAGGATGAGCAGCCTGGTTCCAAAAAAAGCATTGAAGACACCCAGGAAAATAAAACCACAGATTCAACCGATTAGCCTGTGATGAAACGAAAAGAAAAAACCGCGCAACCGATTTCCACACCGCGCGGTTTTTTTGGGTTGGCTACCCATGCCAAAATCAGGCTAATTTAAAGTATGCCACGGCTTCTTCTAACTGGACGGCCATTTTCTCCAACAACTGCGCTGAATGCGCGGTTTCATCCACCTGGGCGCTCATTTCTTCAATTCCGGCGCTCACTTCTTCAATGGCGGCGCTGTTTTCTTCGGACACGCTGGCAATCTGCTCGATTTCACCGCTCACTTCGGTGGCGCTGGCAGACATTTCTTCGGTGGCGGCGGTGTTTTCTTCCACCACAGCCGACACTGATTCCATGGCGGCGCTCAACTCTCTGGATGCAGCCTGCATGCTCTGTGTGGCTGAAACCACCAGCGTTGTCTGCTGGTTGACCTCTTGAATGGATTTAAGGATATCGGTCAACACCTCGCCGGCGGCTCCGGCGCGCTGCACGCCGTTTTCAACTTCACCGGCGCTGTCTTGCATGGTCTTGACGGCTTTTTCCACCGATTCCTGGATATTGTGGATGAGGTTTTCAATATCGTGGGTGGCGCTGGCCGACCTTTCAGCCAGTTTGCGCACTTCGTCGGCCACCACGGCAAAACCTTTGCCAGCTTCGCCCGCGCGGGCTGCTTCAATGGCGGCATTCAGCGCCAGCAGGTTGGTCTGGCTGGCAATGTCGTTAATCACCGACACAATTCCGCCAATTTCTGCTGAATGGCGACCCATTTCGGTGACGGTTTCTTCAGAAATGTGAACTTTTTCGCGGATGACATCCATGCCGTTGATCATCTCATCCAGGCTTTGTGCGCCGCTGCGCGACAGGCTGGCAGCCTGGTTGGCTTTTTGGTTAACGGTTTCAAGGCTTTCAACCACATATTGGATGGAATCGGTGATTTTGGCGGTGAAACCCGAAGCACTGGCAACGGAAGCGGCCTGTTCTTGCGCTCCTTTGGCCACCCCGTCTACTGCCTGAACCACCTGCTCGATGGAATGGGCGGTTTTGCCGGCGCTTTCAGCCTGGTTGGAAATGCCCACCGCCACCTGCTGCACGGTGCGCACAATTTGACCGGCAGCAGTGCGGGTTTGCTCAACGGCATTGGCCAACACTTGAGCCGAGTCTTTTAACTGCCGGGCGCTCTGGTTAATTTGTCCAACGGTGTCGTGTTGATTGGCCAGCATTTTATTGACCGCAATGCCCAATTCATCGGCCTGCGAGTGGGGTTTCACCTGGGTGGTCAAGTCGCCGGCGGCAATTTGCGTGGTGGCTTTTGCCATGTCGGCGATGTACTCTTTCACCGCCGACAGGCCGCGAATCAAATCTCCCACCTCGTCCATGCGGGTGGCGTGCTCGCGGCGAAAACGTTCTTTTTCACTGCCGTCGCTGCGCGCCAGGTCTCCAGCGGCGTAGCGGCGTAAATATTGATTGAGCACATTGATGGTCCAATGCATGCTGCTGGCAATATACACCGTGGTAAGCACCGACAATACCGCCCCGGTAAGGGGAAGTGCGATGTACCATATTCGATTCCATTGCAGCCAGGCGGCTAAACCTGTCAGAAAGAGGAACAAAACAGCGATCAGTGTGCCAGACAAAATACGGGCGCGAATTCCAGGTTGGCGGTTATGCGGCATAGCAACTTACTCCCCATGACAATGTAGTGTGATGAATTAAAAAAACCGCAAGTTTCGAACCGGTAAATAAAATAATGTACCCCATTTTTTTATCGGCAGCTCCTTGCGGTTTCTTAATGGTTATTTATGGGTATTTAATGAATTCCCAGGCGTTCGCTCAATTTCTGTGGATAGGCATCCAGGTCAATCTGAACGCGGGCAACGCCGCTTTCCATGGCGGCTTTGGCCACCGCAGTGGCTTCCCAGGTGCACACGCGCGTATCAAACGGCTTGGGAACCACGTATTCGGTGCCGAATTCCAGGTGGTCGAGGTTGTAGACTTTGAGCACATCGGCGGGCACCGGTTCGCGGGTCAGTTTGGCCAGGGCATGAGCGGCGGCCAGTTTCATCTCTTCATTAATGTTGCGCGCACGCACATCGAGGGCGCCGCGGAAGATGAAGGGGAAGCCCAGCACATTGTTGATCTGGTTGGGATAGTCAGAGCGGCCGGTGGCGACAATGGCGTCGGGGCAGGCGGCTTTGGCCAGCTCATATTTGATCTCGGGATCGGGGTTGGCCATGGCAAAGATGATGGGTTTGGCAGCCATTAATTTGACCATGTCTTGCGAGACGATATCGGCGGCAGACAGGCCGAAGAACATATCGGCGCCTTTCAACACTTCAGCCAGGGTGGCGGGTTTGTCTCCCTGGGCGAAAGCCTGCTTTTCGGGGGTCATTTTGACGGTGCGTCCGTTGTAGATCAGACCGGCAGTGTCAACCATCCACACGTTTTCGCGCGGCAAGCCAAGACGGATCAGCAGATTGGCGCAGGCATTGGCTGAAGCACCCGCGCCCGAGAAAACCACACGTGTATCTTTGATTTTGCGGTCGGTCAATTCGAGGGCGTTGAGGAAAGCGGCGCCGGCGATGATGGCGGTGCCGTGCTGGTCGTCGTGGAAGACGGGGATGTCCAGCATTTCTTTGAGTTTGTTTTCAATGTAGAAACATTCGGGCGCTTTGATATCTTCAAGGTTGATGCCGCCAAAAGTGGGGGCGATGGCCGCCACCACTTTGATGAATTCATCGGGATCTTTGGTGTCCACTTCAATATCGAAAACATCGATGTCGGCAAAGCGTTTGAAGAGCACACCCTTACCCTCCATCACGGGTTTCGATGCCAGGGCGCCGCGGTTGCCCAGCCCCAGGATGGCAGTGCCGTCGGAGATGACGGCGACCAGGTTGCCGCGCGAGGTGTATTCATAGGCCAGTTCCGGGTCTTTTTCGATTTCCAGCACGGGCACAGCCACACCGGGCGTATAAGCCAAACCCAGATCGCGCTGGGTGACCATGGGTTTGGTCGGAACAACAGATATCTTTCCTGGTTTTCCATTCAGGCGATGGTATTCCAGGGCGTCTTCACGGGTTATTGCGCTCATGGTAAATCCTTTCTGATAATGGGTTCAATTTATTGATTCTACTGCCAATAATCGATTCAATCGGCAGTTGTTGGCCACGAAAAAGGAAAAACTGGGATCGAAAATTTACTTGACAAAGCACACCACGTTATCTATAATCTACTTATAGATAATCGATTATCTATAAGTAGATTATAGCACGAGTTTCGTTACTTCCGAAATTTTCACGATTACAAGCTCGAGGATGGATGACTCGATTTTTCTTGCAGCAAACACCCCGAAGCTGGTCTATTGGAACGCCATAAATCGCGATTCCCTCTTTGCGTGGATACCGGTAACCGGTGAAAAAAACAAAGAGGGAATTTTTATTGTTAGACAGAAACGAATTAGATTTCACGGGAAAGGAGGCAATCTCGTTGTGAGCAGGTGTCTGAAGGAAGGATTTCCGACTCTGCTGCAGCAAAAGAAATAACCTTATTTTTCAAATGTTTTACAAGCAAACTTGCCTGATACCGATTGAAAATTCTTGCCGTTTTTACCCGGCGCCAACACGTACAGCATCGCAGGTAAAGCCGGCGGGAGGCAAATCTGATCAACCAAATTCAATTCACAAGGAGATTTCAAGATGTCTGATTCAACCAAAGAAGTATTGGCTACTTTTTTTGGGGATGAAAGCTTTCCAGTAGAATGGAAAGACGAAGAAGAAAAGAAGCTGTTCTGGTTCTTCGATGACAATCATGTGGCAATGCCGATTTCTCCCATGTATTTCAGTTTGCATGGCTGGTGGGGCCCCACGCTGGATTACATGTACCGGCGCTTTGGTTTTCCCATTGGTCAGGCCTGGAACGGCAAACGCATCAACGGCTATCTGTACAGCGCCATTACCCCGCGCGACCCCAAAGAAGCCGGCTTGATTGGGCCGTATTACGGCTGGATCATGAACACCTATGCCGAGAATTTCCTGGAGTGGTGGCAGAAACGCTATATTCCTGAAATTCTGCGCAACTTTGAATACATTGATTCCTTCCCGGTGGAAACCGCTTCCCTGCAAGAACTGATGGTTTACCTTGAGGAAGCCATTGACATCCAGGAACGCCATTTCCGCCTGCACTGGATCCTCAACCTGGCGCAGTTCCAGTCCTCCATGGATTTCCAGGGGGTGGCAAACGAAGTTGTGCCGGGTATCGATGGTGCAATCATTGGCCGCATCCTTATTTCCATTGATGATCGTAACTGGGAAGCCATTGAGAACCTGTGGAAATTAAAAGAAGAAGCCAAGGCCAACAAAGAACTCAAAGCCATTTTTGACGCCGGCGACACTTCTTCAGTCATTTTGCCCGCTTTGCAGGCCAGCGATGCCGGGAAAACATTCCTCAAGCACGTTGAAGAATATTGCAAAGAGTACGGCTACAAATCCATGTATCCGCACGAATACAACTACAAGTTGTGGGTGGAAGATCCTGCGCCGGCTATTGAAACCATCAAAGGTTACCTTGCGTCTGACTATGACTTCCCGGCGGAATACAAGAAGATCAAAGATGACCACTTTGCGGCCATTGAAGAGCTGAAAGCCAAAATCCCGGCTGACGCCACCAAAGAGCAGCGTGAAAAACTGGATCACTCTTTGAAACTGGCAACCAGGATGATGCCCTTGACGCCTGACCATCATTTCTATTTTGATCAGGGCACCTTTGGACGCCTGCGCCTGGTGCTTTTGGCGGTTGGACGCAAGATGGTAAAAGAAGGACTGCTGCGCAGCGCCGACGACATCATGTTCCTGGAATATGAACAACTGCGTTACTTTGTTGCCAATCCCAAGAGCGAAAGCAACCCCGACGGCTACGACGGCATTGCTGTCATCAAGGAAGCCCGCCGGCAGTGGGACAAGGCATTCAAACTGGCCCCGCGCGGCTGGGTGGGCACAGTCACCAAATGGGCTATGTACGAAGAGCCCTATCACTTCCTGTGGGGCTGGCCCGAGCGCTTCGAGCGTGAGCAAAAAGGCGAAGCTGGTCAGGTGGCTGGTGTGCTGCAGGGTCTGCCGGCAGCCGCAGGTATGGCTGAAGGCATTGCCCGCGTGGTTACCGGTCCTGAGCAGTTCGACCAGGTGAAGAAGGGCGAAATTGTGGTTTGCATCACCACCAACCCGGCCTGGGTGGTGGTGTTCAGCAAGATCAAAGCCGTGGTTGTCGATACCGGTGGTGTGCTGGCGCACGCAGCCATTGTGGCGCGCGAATTCGGCATCCCGGGCGTGGTGGGCACCGGCGACGGCACCCGCAAGATCAAGACCGGCTCGCGCATCCGCGTCAACGGTTTCACCGGCACAGTTGAAATCCTGGAAGAGCCGAAATAAAGAACAAGTTATAACGTATTAAAACTGATACTGGCGGGTTCGGTATGCTTTGCCCCCGAACCCGCCAAAAATCCAATTTATTTGCAAGGCGGTAACCATGAGTGAAACCAATTTGTACGGGAAAGTATTAGAGGTTGACCTGACCACGGGCGAGTTCAAATCCTGGGAGGTTGATCCGATCTTTGCTCGTAAGTATATCGGTGGACGAGGTTTTACCTCGCGCTTTAACTATGATCTAAATCCAAAAGATGTCGATCCGTTAAGCCCGGAGAACACCCTGGTGTTCGCGGCAGGCGGATTGAGCGGGGCGCCCATGCTGTCATCGGCGCGTTTTCAAGTGGGGGCGCGGTCTCCATTGACCGGCATTCTGGGCGATGGCAACTGCGGTGGTTTTTTTGCGGCTTCTTTCCGCCGCACCGGTTACAGCACCATTATCTTTAAAGGTAAATCTGAGAAACCGGTTTATCTGGCTATTGACGATGACCAGGTGGCGCTGCGCGATGCCGGCCACCTGTGGGGCAAAGATACACACGAAACCACTGAAACCATTCAACATGAACTGGGCAGCGAAGATTTTAAAGTTGCAGCCATTGGTCCTGCCGGTGAACACCTGGTGTTGATCGCAGGCGTGGTGGCCGATAAAGATCACCTGGCAGCCCGCACCGGCCTGGGCGCGGTGATGGGCTCGAAGAACCTCAAAGCCGTGGCGGTGCGCGCCAGCAAACCATTCCCGGTGAAAAACCCTGAAGTGTTCAAACAGTTGGCCGTCGAACTGGCCAAATTGCAGGCCAACGATGCCCGCTCGGCAGATTTTACCCGCCGCGGCACCCTGGGCACACTCATGGATCATCACACTGAGCTTGGCGGTACCAACACCATGAATTTCCAGTATGGCCAGTTTGCCGGTAAGAAGAAAATTGACGGCGAAGCGTTGATCAACAGTTATCTGGTGCGCACCACTGGTTGCTACCGCTGCTCGGTGAAGTGCGACCGCCTGTCGGAAGTGAATGAAGGTGAATTCGCCGGTACCAAAGTGGGCGGACCAGAATACTGCACCGCAGTGGCATTTGGCTCTGGTGTGGGTAATGACAACCTGGCGGCCATCCTCAAAGGCAACGACCTGGCAGACCGCTACGGCCTGGACACGCTTGACCTGGGCGGCGTGCTG
>Ga0334886_1004234_pt1 | contig 11926 bp, 9 predicted proteins | sample GraSluR1_MG_9_FD_207232 | JGI IMG/M metagenome (GOLD analysis project Ga0334886, IMG submission 207232) | Sludge microbial communities from methane-producing bioreactor in Wageningen University, Netherlands - Granular Sludge_27_06-R1 | ecosystem: Engineered > Bioreactor > Anaerobic > Unclassified...
GCATGTTCAGCCCCGTGCAGGCTACCAGCATAGCTATCCTTTTTAGGAAATATGTTCTCCAGGCTATCGGCAACAATTCCAGGTATGGTGAACCACAAACCACGGGTATGATACTTTAATGGGGGTAAATCCAGTTCATGAGTGGCCAGGGTCTTCCCATATAGCATCTCCTTATATTTGTAGAAGTCCTGGGAAACTTTAACCTCACCAAAGGAAACCCTGAAGTTACCAATATCCCGGGAGCTCATTTCTTTTTCAATGGAAACATCCACATTCCTAAGGGCCTGAGTATGGTAATCCACATCCATCTTCTTAACATTGATCGTCCTTTTTTCCAGGTTGAAGGAGTCTACAATGTAGGTTTCACCCTGATTAATGAGCACTGCCCCCTCATGAGCCTCACTGTAGGCATGCTGCCGGTCCATGGACTCCATCACACTTTTATTATGGAAAACCTTGAAATTGTCACTGGATATTTGGTCGAGACTGATGTTCATGGCCGGGTCTTTACGTCCAACATAAGTCAGTCCCAGTAAACCTTCTGTGACCATCATATGTTTGCGGATAACCTCCCACTGATCATAATCTGCCTGGAAATATTTTTCAAAATCATCCACTGTCAAGGGTAACTCTTTAATTGCACAAAAGAGGTGTCCATTGATTATTTTCTTATTTTCAAGGTCAATAACTGCATTTTCATGGGATTTATGGAAGAGGAATTCAGGATGCTTCATGAGATACTGGTCCAATGCGTTTTCAAAGGCCACCATAACCACCAGGGACTCATTTTCCGCACGACCTGCTCGTCCAGCCTGCTGCCAGGTGCTGATCATGGTACCAGGGTAGCCACTGATAATCACACAATCCAGACTACCAATATCCACCCCTAACTCCAAGGCATTAGTACAGGTCACACCCACCAGGGTACCTGTTTTTAATCCCTTTTCAATCTTCCTACGTTCCTCTGCCAGGTAACCCGAACGATAGGCAGTTATGCGGTTAACTAGTTCTGGTTTTGTTTCGTTTAACTCTTTCTTGGTCCACATGGCTATGATCTCAGCCATTTTACGGCTGATTGTGAAACATAAGGTCTGCATATCATTTAAAACCATTAACTGGAACAGGTTCTTGGTTTCCTGGTGGGTGGAAAGATCACCCCACTTGGCAAATGGGTTATAAAGTACGAAGTGTTTTTTCCCACTGGGGGAGGTGTCCTTATTTATTTGCTTGAAATCTAAACCCACCAAGTTACGGCTGAACTCATCTGGATTGGCCAGAGTAGCTGATGAGAGGATGAATTGAGGGTAACTGCCATAATGGTTACAGATCCGTCTTAATCTCCGTATGAGAAAAGCAACATTAGAGCCGAAAACACCCCGATAGTGGTGTGCCTCGTCAATCACCACATATTTCAGGTTTCTGTAAAAATTACTCCACTGATGATGCCAACCCAGGATAAGGTGTAACATGTAAGGATTGGTCAGTATAAGCCGCGAATTTTCCTTTATCCAGGGACGTATATTTTTAGGAGTATCACCATCATAGATGTTAGGTTTAAAATCAAGACTGCATGATGATTCAAGGTGTTTCAAGACATTTAACTGGTCATTGGCCAAGGCCTTAGCCGGGTAAATGTAGAGTGCTGTGGCCTTCTCATCACAGCTTAACGTTTCAATAATTGGTAGGTTAAAAGCAAGAGTTTTACCAGAAGCAGTGGGAGTGGTTATAAGCACATTCTCACCTTCTCTTATTAGTTGGGTGGCTTCAACCTGGTGCTGGTAAAGTTTAATATGACTGTCCTGGAAGTAATTCTGGATGGATCCCGGCAAATCCTCTACTTCACCGTACTGAGCTTCACGCTCATTGAGGGTTTCAATGTGTTCCACTTTCCGCTTGAAGGCACGGTTATCTTCCAGTGTTTTCAGGACATTTTCAAGCATGACAATCTTCTTTTATTTGGCAGTTTTATTTTCTTATTTAAAAAACAGAATGATATAAGTTTCTATATTTAAAACAATCTGGCCTGATAATCCCTACCAATTTTCTCCTGGCTACCATCTCCCCGTAGATGGTTGATGTTAAAACCTTTCTTAAGCAGGGACTGGCTGATGAGATGATGCCTGTGGCAACGATACGGATTCTCCTCGCTACACATTATAACAACCCGTTTACTGTCACTTAACTTAATAAGTTCCTTCAGTCCTTCCTGGTATTTATCATCCTTCTCCAGGAGGTGGTAGACTAGTTTATCCTCATGGTAGAACTTCTTATCACGCGGTTTGCCACCAATCTTGTTTCCCAAGTAAACATAGTTTATTTCAGCTTCTTCCAATGCCTTTTCTAATGGTCTCTTGTTGAAATGTGGAGAGTACTTGCTGTAGGGGCTGGTCCTCACATCCACTAACAGGTCAATATTATTGGTCTGTAATAATTCCATAAATGATGAGAAAAGATGGTTACTGTGGCCTATGGTGAATATTTTAGTAGCCATGTGATTATTTAGTTTTTTATTATTAGTTATATTTATTCAGGAGATGGATGAAATCATTATAACAATAGGGGAGGTATCCAATTTGGCAGACAAAAATGATGATTTACAACCGGAAAATATACGCTACACCCTGGGGATTATGGAACATACCATGATTAATCTCATTAAAACTCATAAAGACCATCAGCATGGTCTGAAAACTCAGGACCCTGTGGTTGTTATTCATAAAGATGACTTCGAAAAAATAATTAGAAAAATTCATGATCAGAACATTAAGGATAAGTTCTCTGAAGTGTATCAAGTGGTGAAGGACTGGTGACGTATTATCCTATATCTATCCGGATAATATTTGGGATCATTTATCCCTGTATTCCACCTTAAAATCCTTCCATGGATTTTTACCTGTCTTGGAGGGTTGTTTGCCATTGTAGGTTATGCGGACTTCCATTCCCATGTCTACTTTTTTCATTAATTCATCCAGTACCTTGGAACCCCATATTTTCACTTCACCCTCAGAGCTTCGGATGGTGTAAAGGTTGCTCTTGAACTGGCCCACATTTTCCTCCAGTTCAATATAGGTTCCCTGTAATGCTTCTCCAATAACTTGGGGTTCCCAAAAACTCGTTTTTTCCACTTCATCTTCATCTCTTTTAACTTCCTTCCACTTACTCATAACTAGATCCCTCCTTTCTCCTATTAATCTTAATAATTTTACCTGATTATTCGTAATCCTATTTCTTAGAATTCTGTTTAAGTATTTTAACCATAAACTGATTTATACTTTCCATTTAAACCCTGATTAATTGATGAATTCATATTGGGAACTTTTAACTATAATATTTTTGGGCTAAAAATTTATTCATAATAATAGTTAAAGATATTGTAATAATAGAATGTTTTGGATTTGGAAAAATTCAAAGTTGGAGGATGATAAACCACAAACTAATTTAGGATGTTAAACAATATTATCAATGTAGTTTAATATTGTCCGTAGAAAAAGCAACGATTTAACAATCTTCAGATTCTAATCACCCGCTTTAATATAATAAAACCGGGCAAAAAAAGACTCTCAAAACAAATGTGAAAGGAGGTGAAAAATAGTTGATCACAAAAAAACCCAAACACATAACACTTTTCCTGGCATTGATTACCCTGATCCTTATTTCCATCAGCCCGGTTATGGCAGATTCATCAGACTCCCTAGCAGACAGCCAGTACCCCAAAGCCATGAATGACAACCAGAACACTGGACAGTCCCAGTACGTGGGACCCCAAAATAACAGCACCAAATGGAACTACACCACTGGAGACACACAGAGCCAAATACGATATGCACCATCCATAGGACCCGATGGCACCATATACTTAGCAACAAGATTCAATAATGGTACCAATTACCTGGCGAACCTATACGCCCTGAATCCAGATGGTACTAAAAAATGGAACTACACCATCTTCGATGGAATCCTGAACGAGTACTGTTACAATTCCTTTGCCGGATCTCCAGCCATAACAAAAGACGGAACCATCTACATCACTGGTGAATTCCATGATAACACTCGTACTTATGGATTTTTATATGCATTAAATCCTGACGGAACTTTCAAATGGAAATACATCCTAAACGAAGGTGCAGCCGTTTATATGAGGGGATTTCCAGCAGTAGGGACTGATGGGACAATTTACTTCAGCAGCAGTTATTACGAGTCAGGATGGCACGCCAAATTAAACGCAATAAATCCTGACGGCACTAAAAAATGGGAATACGGTGTTTCTGAAGGACAGTATGGTGATAATGTACCATCTCCAGCTATTGGCCCCGATGGAACTATCTACTTCATATATCACTATTCGGATTATTACAACAGCAACGCCCGCTTATGTGCCCTGGACCAGAATGGAAACATTAAATGGATTTACCAGACTAACTTCCATGTAAGATCACATCCAGCAGTTGCCAGTGACGGAACTATCTACTTAGCCGGTAGAACCTATGGTAATGGTAAGTTATGTGCAATAAACCCTAACGGAACACTAAAATGGGAATATGCAGTTGTTAAAGGTGATTACTCTGAACTTGTAACAGCTCCTTCCATATCCAAAGATGGAACCATATATGTGGGAGGTTTATTCAGAGATGCTGGTCAGTATTTCGGTATTCTCTATGCCATAAATCCAGATGGAACCCTTAAATGGAGTTTTACCACTCCGCACGCTGTGGGTAATGAAGCAGTTATAGGTGCTGATGGAACCATATACTTTGGTGATGGTGGTGCAGTTGGCACTTTCTATGCCTTAAATCTTGATGGAACCGTAAAATGGTCATTAGAAGTAGAACCAACCACCTCAGCAGCCATAGCCAGAAATGGAGATCTGTACTTCGGCCTGGTTATCGGGCAAACCTATTATCTCTATGCTATTCAGGGACCAAGGTCTAATCCAGATCCTGGTAACAATACACCTAGCATCGTTACAGCAGCAACCACCATATCATCTGGAAAATACATTGGCATGCAAAAAACAGGAATGCCATTGGCCATGGTAGTTTTTGCCATGTTACTAGTCATTGGAGGATGTTTCAGCGCCATTAAAAAACAATAGGGATGATATCATCCCTTTCACCTTTTTTTTTTAGCAATATGACATTAAAGATTTATTCATAAATAATCATGTTTTGAAATTTTGGCAAATATTTAGCTATTCTATTTTCCAATCATTTTTTCTTTAAATCTGATGATAAATTCAGTACCATTATCCGTGTTTAGTTCAAGGTCTCCATCAACCTGCTGGGATAAACCATTAACCAGTTGCATTCCCAGGGTATTGGTGTTTTTAAAGTCAACATCACTGGGGAATCCTATTCCATCATCCCCCACTCGTAAAACATATTCATCAGCTTCTTTACAGAATTTAACGAAAACTTTACCACTTCTATCATCAGGGAACCCGTATTTCATGGAATTAGTGATTAATTCATTGAGGATTAGGCCCAGGGGGATGGCATGGTCAATATCAATATCCAGGTCTGAAATATCCAGCTGGAGTTCAACCCTTTCCGGATCCTCCACATAGTTTCTGTAAAGATCATTGGCTAGAGTGGTGATATATTCCTTAAACCCAATACTTTTAAGATCCTCGGACTGATAAAGCCTTTCATGGATTAAGGCCATGGATTTGGCACGATTCTGGCTTTCCCTGAATATTTCAATGGATTCTTTGTCCTTTAAATAATTTGATTGAAGGTTCAAGAGGCTGGATATGATCATTAAATTGTTTTTAACCCGGTGGTGAATTTCTTTAATCAGCATATCTTTATCTTTTAAAGATTGATTAAGAGAGTCTTCAGCATTCTTCAGTTCAGTAATGTCCTGATTCACGCCCCTGGTGCCTATTTTATTACCTTTCGCATCGTACATAATTTTAAAATGGACCAGGATGTATCTTCTCTCACCATCAGCTCTGATCATCCAGTGAGCGGCATGGCCTGTAAACTCAGGATCATCAATTTCAAATGTCTTGGCAAATTCATTTGCCATTATTTCATAACCACTGGGATCTACGAATCGTTCAATATATTCCGTGCCAGACAAAAGGTTACCACCCTCTTCATCTGCATTAGTACCATAAAGTGCATAGAACTGATCATCGAAGGTGAAGATGTCTTTTTCAGTACTGTATTCCCAGTAAACCATCTTGGCCATGTCCATACCCATCTTCAGACGATCCTCATTCCATCTAAGTTTCTCCTCATCCTTTTTCCGCTGAGTTATATCACGTGAAACAGCAGATAACCGCTCTGGCTTGCCATCAGCATCTAACATGGGAGATACAATTACCTCCCACCATTTAGGTTTTCCCTTTAGCGTGGGGCAGTAACCGATGAATTGTGCAGTTGCACCGTCTCTGGCACTGGCTATGGCACGGCGTGCTCCTGGACGGAATTCTTCAGTGTAAAAATCAATAAGATTGGTGTTTAAAATGGAATTTACATCATCCACATCCATAATCTTCTGGCCGCCCTCACTCATCATTAAGAGCTTACCATCCAGGTCAAGGACTTTAATACAATCAGGGCTGCTTTCGACAATGCTGCGGTTGAATTCCTCACTTTTACGGAGAGCTTCCTCAGCTTCCATACGTTCGCTGATATCTCTGGTCACACCCAATATCTGGGAAACCTGCCCCTTTTCGTTGGTGAGCAGGCTGGTAATCTCTTCTGCCTGTACAGTGCTACCATCTCTCGTTATATATTCCCTTATTTCAGTTTTGGTCCTCTGGGATTCATCACCGGATTTCAGGGCTTCAATCCTTTGAGTCATGTTTGCTGCGATTAAATGAAACCCTTCTGGATCCATAACGTCTAGTGGGGATTTATTAAGGAGTTCTTCTGCTTTAAATCCTAATAAGTTGTATATGGAGGGGCTTACATAGGTGAGGGTGTTTGATTCCAGATCCTGAATCCATATCACATCACTGGTGTTCTCTGATATGAGATGATAAATCTTCTCCATTTCTTTTAAGGCCTTCTCAGCTAATTTGCGTTCTGATATATCCCTTGAAATTGAAAGAATAACATCCTTCCCATCCATTTTAAAGAGGCTGTTATTGGTCTCCACTGGAATCTCTTCACCATCTTTGGTGATTAAAACTGTTTCAAAATAGCTTTTGCCATCTTTGATTAATTCAGAAACTTTATCCGGAATATCACCTAATGCATCAGGGGCCATCACATCTGCAACTGTTAATTTGGAAAATTCACGATGAGAATAACCCATTCTATCAATGCCGGTTTGATTTACATCAACAAAATATGTGGGAAAGTTATTTTCAAATAAAATAAGGCTGATAATGTCCGGTGTATTGTTGAATAATGTCTTATACATTAACTCAGTACCGTACAGTTCACCGGATAGAAAATCCTCTTTGTTCTGTTTTTCAGGGTTATTTTTTTCCTCATCAGACATGGAATAATATCCCTCTTTATTAATTGATTATATGCCCAGAAATCAGGAAAATAAATATTGTAGGGTGGGCAATTGAGTAGTCTATGGATTTTTTTAAATAATAAATGTTTGTTTGCAATAATATGTAGCCATTATTATATAATTCTTTTTTATAAAAACTTTTCAACAACTTCCTAAGCAAAGGTTTTAATAGTTTTTTCATTGCTGTTATTCTCAAATGATAACTGGACGGGGTGGACTGTTTGGGGATGAATCCAGATGAAAATTCGTTACCTTAAATGTATTTTATCATAAAAATCTTATTATAAATCTGATTTCAATGGTTTATATTACTCGATTTTGGATAAATCTTCTTAATTTAATTATAACTAAGATAATTTCTATTCAACAATAATTAAATAGGATTATTCACATAGAGAATTATGGTTGATTCTTGTGAAAGATGTTAAAATTATCATGGTTGGGGACGAAACCAAAGAATCCCTTGACATTATTCATATCCTGGAATCATTGAACTGTGAAGTTCAATATCTGGCCTTCACTGGTGAAGAAGCATTGGAAAAGGCATTAGAATCCACACCAGATCTTATTTTAACCGACATTATTTTAGAGGGAGACATGGATGGGATAGAATTAGCATCAAAGGCTAAGGCCCATGAAATACCGGTTATCTTTTTAACAACACCAGTATCAAAGGAAATTATTCAAAAAGCCATGGAAACAGAGCCTTATGGATATTTGGTTAAACCATTTGAGAATACAGAACTCAAATTCGCCATTGAAAACGCCATCCATAAAAAGAAGGTTGAAAACGAGCTCCGATGGAGCGATAATCGTCTTAAAATTGGTATGGATATTGGAAAGATGGTCTACTGGGAATACGACATAGAAAAAGATTTTTTCACCTTTGACGACCAGTTCTATGCACTCTACGGTACCAATGCAGATAAAGAAGGCGGTAATCGGATGTCCTCTGCAGAATATGCCGGCCGTTTCGTTCCTGTTGAGGAACAGGAACTGGTTGGAATAGAAGTTGCAAAGGCCCTGGAAACTGATGATCCTGATTTCAGCAGTACCATTGGTCACTGGATGATCCGTGGTGATGGGGAGAGAAGATTTATCATTGTACGCATTAGGGTCCGCTTCGATGAAAATGGTAAAAAAATAGGTACCAGAGGGGTAAACCAGGATATCACTGAACTGAAGATAGCTGAGGATGCTCTGGCAGAATCAGATCAACGTTTAAAAGATATTATAGATTTCCTGCCAGACGCCACCTTTACCATAGATACTGAGGGAAGGGTCATCTCCTGGAATCAGGCTATCGAACAAATGACTGGTATCTGGGCCGAGGAGATGCTGGGTAAAGGAAACTATGAATATTCCCTGCCTTTTTATAGGGACCGAAAGCCAATGCTAATTGACCTGGTTAATGCATCAGAAACTGAAATAAGAAATTACTATTCTAAATTTACACGAAATGGACAAGTAATAACTGCTGAAAATGAAGTTAACATTCGTGGAAAGCCAATTATAATATGGGGCAAGGCAGTTCCCCTCTATGATAATAAAGGGAAGTTAGTAGGGGCAATCGAAACCATCAGGGATGTCACAGATTTCAGAGACGCCCAGAAAAAACTCAAAAAATCCTTGGATGAAAAAGAAATGCTCCTTAAGGAGATCCACCACCGGGTAAAAAACAATCTTATGGTCATTAGCAGCCTCCTGGAATTGGAATCAAGATACATAAAGGACAAAGCTGTTCTCGGAGTTTTCAAGGAAAGCCAGAATCGTGCCAAGTCCATGGCCTACATCCATGAACGCCTGTACCGATCCACAGACCTTAAACGAATTGATTTCGGAGATTACATCCAATCCTTAGGTGAGGACATATACGAAACCTATGTAATAGATCCAGACAGAATAAAGTTGAATCTCAAGGTTGAAGAGGTTATGGTGGATATTAACACCTCGGTACCATTGGGACTTATTGTCAATGAACTTTTAACCAACTCCATGAAATACGCATTCCCTGGGGACAGATCTGGAGAGATAGAACTTGAATTTTCCTGTTCAGGAGATGAATATCTATTAAGAGTGGCTGATAATGGTGTTGGCTTCCCGGAGGATCTGGACTATAAAAACTCATCATCATTAGGTTTGCAACTGGTAACCAGCCTAACAGAACAGATAAACGGCAAAATCAGTCTTCTAAATAAAAATGGCACAGAATTCAAGATCACCTTCAAAGAACAGTACTAAAATACTTCTACCATAGATAGTGGGGTTACTTTAACCTTTGTAACTGTATCATCAAGTTTTCTTATTTATTGTCACAACTTTCATGGTTAATATTTAGGCCGGGCAATAGTAGTCTATTTACTGTCGAATTTAGATATATTATTAAGGTTAGATAAAGATAAGAAGATAAGATATAGACATCCCACCAGCAGGATTACTAATTGTGATCTTTAAAAATACTCAATGTTTTAAAACTCAATAAGAATGTTTTCATGTTTTAAACCTCGATAAGGGATGTGCGATAGGTGTTATAATGCTTAATAAAGAAAAGAATTCCTGGGAACTCACCACCATAGCAATTGCTGTAATTTTATCAATTTTATTTTTCATTTTCCTTTTATTGTTCCCTGAATTCACATATCTGGCCCCGATATATCTGTTGTTTGGTATGTTAATCACCGCTGCCCTCAACATTTACATGAACAAAAAACATGATGCAGAGAAGGAAGAAAGGGCCATGAACCGGGTCCTGACTAATGTGAGAAACACCATACTCCAGAATAGAAAAATTGCTGCGGATTACTCGGAAAAAGCATTATCTCCCACACAAAAATTCTACCAGCTTAATTCTGGTTTTTGGGATATAATTAGTGCCAATGCCACCATCCTGGAAATTAACGGTGAAGAACTGGGCCAGATAATGGACATTAAAATGATAACCGACGAGATAAATGGTCTGATATCCACCAGAAATGACATAATCACCCCTGTCTCCGATAAGGTGACTTCTGCTTTCGCTCTCAGCAAAACATCAACCCCCCTAAGCACTGTTGCCTACACTCTAAGGAAGAAATTGGATATACTCATCCAGAAATCCGATAATTATTTATCCCAAGTTTAGGATAGACATTCCCCCAAATAATTCTAAAAATAGAGTTAAGGAGTACTTAAATATTCATTAAACAGTTTTTAACTGTACTAACAATTTTAATGTTTTTATAACTATTATTAATCCTTATCTAACTTGCTTTAATGGTTGTTATGGAATCTAAGTTACACCAGCGGGCCTTGAATTTATCATATTTCACCATAATCTATAATATTGCTGAAGGTGTTTTATCTTTATTTGCGGGGTTAATCTCGGGTAGCACCTCTCTTGTAGGTTTTGGCCTGGATAGTGCTGTTGAATCGTTATCCAGTGGAGTTATGGTATGGAGGTTCCGGAAAGCAGGAAAGATATCTGACGAAGCAGAGGAAGAGGTGGAAAAAAGGGCCGTGAGGTATGTTGCTTACACCTTCCTGGTTCTGGGGATTTACGTACTGTATGAATCTGCAGATAAACTTTACACCTCAGAAATACCCGAGCCAAGTTTGTTGGGGATATTAATTGCCATAGCCTCGATAATAGTAATGCCAATCCTATTTTATATGAAATATCAAACTGGGAAATCCTTAAAAAGTGAAAGTCTCATAGCCGATTCAAAACAGACACTTGCTTGCATGTATCTCTCAGTTGCTCTTTTAATCGGACTCGTTTTAAACTACCAGTGGGGAATCTGGCAGGCAGACCCCATAATAGGGATAATAATATCGATATTTTTATTTAAAGAAGGTTATGAAAACCTTTTCCAATAGAAGGGATACTTTGTAAGTGTTTTCCCGTATTAGTGAATATTTTCTAATTTAATTATGACTATTTCATAGGGATAGTTAAAAAAAATTTATTTTCTTATTAAAAAGAATAGTAGTTATTCTACTTTAACCTCATAGGTTTCCCTTTTATCCAGTTTGGGCATGATAACCGTGAGAACACCGTTTTCGAACCGGGCAGTGACTTCATCAATTTTCACTTTGGCGGGTAGTACTACCACCCTGGAAGCAGTGCCGTGACGTCTTTCCTTACGGTGATAAGTCACACCTGATTCCTCACTTTCTTCTTCAGTTTCTTTCTTGAACTCTGCCCTGATCTCCAGGCTTTCCTCGGAAAGGTCGATCTTAATATCCTCTCGTTCCACACCAGGTAGTTCCGTGGTGACCGTGATCTGCTCGTTGTCTTCTAGAACATCCATGGCTGGTTTAACCGGTCCACTGGTGTATTCGGCAATGGCCTGATCCAGATCAACCTGTCTCTCCTTAATTGTCTTGATCATTTCATTAAAAATCTGTTCTGCCTTTGTTTTTCTATCATTCATAATAATATCTCCTGTTTTAGATTCAATTTAATAATCTT
>Ga0334886_1004238_pt1 | contig 11910 bp, 13 predicted proteins | sample GraSluR1_MG_9_FD_207232 | JGI IMG/M metagenome (GOLD analysis project Ga0334886, IMG submission 207232) | Sludge microbial communities from methane-producing bioreactor in Wageningen University, Netherlands - Granular Sludge_27_06-R1 | ecosystem: Engineered > Bioreactor > Anaerobic >...
GTGATTCGATAATTTCGTATAAAATATCTTTCATAATTTGTATAATTTTGTCTTTATCCGAGTTATTTGGAATAATCCGGCGAGATCGGTAATTTATTCCCAGCTTAAGATCTGCTCCAAGTCCTATAATTCGATTGGAATTAAAATCTAAAGTTGCTACTCGACCAGCATCTCGATTAATATCTAATAGTACTTTCCTTCGTCCCCTTTTGGAACATTCAAATCCGATTTCCTTAATAAAGTCTTCTTTTAAAAGTTCTTTCGTGACATCTGTAACACTAGCCAGTCTCATACCGGTTAACTTGTTCAGCGCAATTCTGGAAATTGGTCCATCGGTCCGAATTAAATTTTTTACCAAAGCCTTATAATAACTTCTTACACTATTGTTTTTTTCTGGGCACAAGGCTCATCTCCCAAAAATTCCACACTTTTCAATTCTAACACAAAAAATTACCTATTTTCCTTTTGCTCACCTCTTCTGTTTTTTTGATTATTATTCTATTCTCTGCCATCTATTTATTGCCGTAAATCTCTTTTAACTTAATTTTTTAAATAAAAAACGAGAAACCCTTTCTTCCGTCCTTCTCCGGTCCTTGAAATTTCATAAAATATTTAAAGTCTGATTTTCAATTTTTTATGTCAAACGCTTTACAAAAAAGACCATTCTTATCCAAACATCCTAATGGTTTCAACATTTTTTTTTATAATGTTCTTGTTGATACCACTGAAATACCTCCTCTATTCCTTGGTTTAGGGGGATGGTTATTTCCCAGCCTAAAAGCTCGTTTGCTTTCTTTGAGTGAAGAGCAATATGTTCGATTTCACCTTTCCGGTCTTGGTCGTGGATAATTGAAATTTTTTGGTTAGTAACTTTTTGCAGCATATTGATCAATTGGTTAACGCTGGTTTCAATTCCAGTCCCAAGATTGTAAATATCAGCTGGAGAGTTTAGCGCCAGTAAATTCGCCGAAGCAATATCATGAACTGATACGTAATCCCTTGTTTTATAACCATCCCCAAAAACAATACAAGGATCGCCTTTGAGGATATTATTACAAAAAATGGATATGACTCCCGCCTCACCCTGGGGATCCTGGCGAGGGCCATATACATTTCCATAGCGAAGGATAATTCTTTCCAAATTCCATACTTGGTAATAATACTCTAGATATTGTTCAACTGATAGCTTGGCAATTCCATAGGGCGAAAGAGGCTTGGTTGGAGCTTTCTCATCCACAGGAATTTGCTTTGGCACACCATAAATTGCTCCCCCAGATGAGGCAAAAATACATTTTTTAACTTCGTATTTTCGGCACAGCTCAAAAAGGTTAAGGCTACCAATAATATTTACTTCAGCATCAAAAGCTGGTTCATCTATTGATTTTCTAAGATTAATTTGTGCTGCGTGATGACTCACCACATCAAAAGCATGCCTTTGAAAGACTGATTCTATTTCTTTAGAAGAACAAATGTCGAGCGGATAAAACATTGCTGCGTGATGAACATTGGATTTTTTTCCTGTAGATAGGTTATCAACCACAACAACTTGATGTCCTTCTTGAAGGTAGGCATCTACTATATGCGATCCTATAAAGCCAGCTCCTCCGGTAACTAATATTTGCATGACTTTCTCCTTTTCAATTTTGGCTGAGAAATTATAATACTATAGTAAAGCACTATTATTTTACTTTGAATTAAATATAAAAATCAAAAGGAAAAAAATTTATAACAAAAAAATGATCATATCTTGTTATAATACCTTAAGTATCCTAATGAGGAGGTATTTTATGAAAAAATTCAAAATAGCAGTAATACCTGGGGATGGCACAGGTCCAGAGGTTGTCCGGGAAGGGCTAAAAGTATTACAAGTTACCTCGAAAAAATACAACTTTTCCTACGAAACTACTTTCTTCCCCTTTGGTGGTGACCATTATAAAAAGACCGGTGAAACCCTATCTGTTGCGAATGTTGAAGAACTAAAAAAGTATGATGCAATTTACTTGGGTGCTATTGGTCACCCTGAAGTAAAACCAGGAATTTTAGAACAGGGGATACTTCTCAAGCTTCGTTTTTCGCTCGACCAATACATCAATTTACGGCCGGTGAAACTTTATCCCAATGTTGATACACCCTTAAAAGATAAAAAGCCTGAAGATATTGACTTTGTGGTGGTCAGAGAAAATACTGAGGGTCTTTATGCAGGAGTTGGAGGATTTTTAAGAAAAGGAACTGCCGATGAGGTCGCTACTCAGGAATCAATAAATACTCGCAAAGGCGTGGAACGTTGCCTACGGTATGCTTTCAAATACACTCAAAAGCGAAATAAAAGAAAAAAACTAACTCTTTGCGGAAAAACTAACGTTTTAACTTATGCCTTTGATTTGTGGGAAAGAACTTTCAATGAAATTGCGGTTGATTATCCTGATGTTAAAACTGATTACGCTCATGTTGATGCTACTACCATGTGGATGGTAAAAAACCCAGAGTGGTTTGATGTTATCGTTACTGACAATCTGTTTGGTGATATCATCACTGATCTCGGTGCAATGATTCAGGGCGGTATGGGGATAGCTGCTGGGGGAAATGTGAATCCTTCGGGGGTTTCAATGTTTGAACCTATCGGTGGATCGGCACCAAAATATACTAATTTAAACATAATCAATCCCTTGGCAGCAATATGTGCTGTTCAAATGATGCTCGATGTATTGGGTGAGGTTGATGCTGCTCAAGGCTTAGAAAAAGCAGTTATTTCTTCTTTACAAAGTGGAAAAATTAAAAGTATGAGCGCTGGAAAAATGGGTTTATCAACTCAAGAAGTAGGCGATTTAGTTGCTTCTCTAATTTAAGCAAGATTCATATCAATAAGTTCTTAACTTTAAAAGGTGCTTTTAAGGAGTGGTTTTACTCTAAAGGAGAGCCGCCTTCCTGGGATGGAACATTGGAACCTGATGCAGGAGTCTCGCTAGCCGGGGACAAGGAAGTCCCTCCTTCGCTCCCCGGAACCCCACCTGAAGTAATTCCAGGTGAACTTATCACCACTCCCTGACCAGATTTAACAGTTGGTTTTTGTTTAATATCAGCAATAAAACCCTGGACTTCCATTTCAACCATAGCAATACTATTCGTTTTACCGAGTGCTTCTTCGATTTTAGATGCAACCCTTTGGGGGTCTATCCCCTCTAGCCTAGCTCGTTCAATAATTTTAGTTAGGCTATTGAGGTCTTTCGACTGATTGCTTTTTTGGGCAAACTGGTCAACAATTACTCCCGCTTGCTGAGGTTGTACTCCCATTTCTATCAACGCAGTAAGGGAATCAACAATTTTTATAGCATTTTTATCTTCTTTTGCAACGTTTTGTTGAAGGGCGCTTTTAACCAAATCGGTTGGCACAGAATGCTCAATCGAAGAAGCAATATTTTTAAGCGTCTCTTCATCACTAATTCCTGGAGCGTTTATCTCTTCCAAAATTGCCTGGGCTTCCAAAAGAGAATCTTTTTTCTTCTCAAGGCTTTTAACGATATTATAAGGTCGTACTTTTTTATGTAATCCCTCTTTTAGTTTTAATACTATGGAATCGGTTGCCAGCCCCTTCTGCTGAAGTTCATTGACTAATTCTCCAACCCGGTCCAACAAATATTCTTGATCCTCAGGGGGATAACTTGCAGAGTCTTTTATTAACGAAGAAACTTCATCTTGGGCAAAGGCTGCCGTAGCAAAAAGTAGAGTAGTTAAGATGAAGAAGATGAAGAATAACCAATTTTTCATTTCTACCCGCCATTAACAACCAAAACAGAATTAACCCCTCCAAATCCGTCTTCTATTCGCCGATAAGAACCTGGGTCCGGAATCCATTCTTCATCATTAATTACAAAGGAATACTGATACTTTCCAGGCTTTACCTTCAAGGTTATAACCCAAGAATTATTATCTTTCTTCTCCATCTGCAATGTATTCCAATCACTAAAATCGCCAGCTACCGCAACGGTTTTTGGGTTTTCGCTCAAAGCAAAAAACTTTAGCTCAACTCGCCGATATCCAGAAAGCCCGGATATGTTAAACTGGGGAAATAAAGGGAGGTCAGTAAAAAAAATCATAGTCAAAAATACCAATGATAAAGAGACGATTGCTAATTTCTTAAAATTAACTAACCAATACCTTCTTTGTTGTTTTGCTTCTATTCTATCCATCACCCGAAAAGAAAAACCGGTCGGTACCGTCGTATGAGGAAGTTGTTCTAAATAATGAATTAATTTTTTTTCTTTCCTATCCATATCAATCGCCTCAACAATATATACGGAAAAAACCTTCCGATGTTTCAATCCAGGTTAAAATTCGAATTTCCTGAAACCCTTTCAAATCATAAGTTTTTATAACTATTCTAAAAATTCACCAAGCTCGTCCTGAAGCTTTTTTCTGGCTCGGTGCAAATACGTTTTAACAGTCCCCACTGGAAGGCCGGTAACTGTAGAAATTTCATCATAAGACAGCCCTTCTAAATGTCGGAGTACGATTACCTCTCGAAACTTTATTGGTAATTCGCTGATCGCTTTCTCTAAGTTTGATCTTAATTCTTGATTGAGTAAAACATCATCCGGGTTTTGAAAGGAGTCTTGGGGAATAAAATCTTCTAATTCACTTTCTTCTTCATCCCCAATAGGAGCGGAAAGAGAAAAGAAAAAAATCTTTTTTTTCCGAAAATAATCGCGACAGACATTCAAAGCAATCCGGTATATCCAGGTTGAAAACTCATATGAGTCATCGTATTTATTTAATGCAGAAAATGCTTTTACAAAGGTATCTTGAGCTAAATCTTCAGCATCGGGTTTTGAGCGAACCATACGGAAAATATAATTAAAAATTGGCCTTTCATACTTTTTCACTAAAAAACAAAAAAAATCCCGATTTCCGTTCAGGACTTCAAAAATGATCTCCCGATCGGTTTTCTCTGTCATTTTGCCTTACAGAACCGTATCTTTGAGCAATTCAATACGGTATTGAGCGTTTTCTATTAGAGAAGTTCCATCTGCCCACTTGGCTCCCGGGTATTTCCGAATAATGTCCAAATAGACTTGATAAGCATCCGAATAACGACCCAGCTTTTCCAAACAAAGACCTTTGTTAAACATGGAAGCCGGGGCAATGAGGATACCATTGTACCAAGTTCCTTCTGGATATTGATTTATTGATTTATCAAATGCTTCTAATGCTTGTTGATAATCATTACGTTGATACCATGATGCACCTTCAAAATATTGGGCATCATCAGCAAATTCATCGTTTGGATACTTTTGGACATATTCGGCAAAAAGAGAAGCTGATCTATAAAAAAGCTCTAATTTATAGTAGCAATGAGCTAAACCATAGATTGATTTTTTCTCAATTTCTCCTCCAAAAATTCTTGCTTGATCATAGGCAGTTGACGCATTTGAATAGGATTCTAATATGTAATAACAATCACCCATTTCATAATAAGCAACTCCAACAAATTCGCTCTGTGGATAATTCTGGATAAGGTTTTTGTATTCATTTATTGCGTCCCACCATTGGCTCAAGCCCTGGCCGAGGCACCGAGCCAACAAGTATTGTCCGTCATCAGCAAATTCATTATCAGGATAAACCTGAACCATACTTCTCAAAATAGATAAAGATGTCTGATAATCTCCGAGATAATATGCCGAGGCCCCCTTTATAAATAAAACGTTGGGAATGAGGTTGCTCCCGGTAAATTTTATTAGATATTCTTCTGATTCAAGAAAACTTCGTTCATAAAAACTAAGCTGGTAGAGTGATACAAGATACTCGTAATCATTACTATCAGACGATAAAGATAGCGTAACACTCCCATCGGGTGATATGGGAACTTCATTCCCCTTAATCACGTTAACCTTAACTAAAGTACCAGCATATCCTTCACAAGAAAAAAAGATGTATTGTGTTCCAGAGGAAACGTTTTCTAAAAGAAAATCGCCAGAATCATTCGTATAAGCAACCTGATCACCCGTTTCCACGCGTACGCCTTGCAGAGGACCATTATCTCCGAATACTCTTCCCCGAACAGTGCCTTTTTCTCCGATATTCATTGACATACAACCAGCAAGAACTATTAAAAATAATGCACTTAAAACACTAAGGAGAAAGGGGTAGTTTTTCTTCATTGAGTTCCTCCTCCTATTTTCTTTAATTCTTTTTCTGCCCACTGATAATAGCTATTATTTTGGTTGGCATTATCAAGAACATATTGAAAATGTTGTTTGGCGTTTTCTTTGTCTTGCCTCTCGAGATAGTTCATGGCAAGATAATAATGAGCATCAATATAATCTGAGTATCTATTTACCAAATTGAGCAAAACCTTTTCGGCTTCTTCTCTTTCCCCTATTTTATAATATACGTAACCAAGATGCAGCAGGTATTGAGGATTTTCTAAAGAAATTTCCAAAGCTTTTTGAAGAGCCTCAATGGCTTTCTTCCACTCATTTACTCCTGGTGCAAGGCTTCTATTTTCATAAACATAAGCCAATCGAAACCATGCATTATCATCATTAGGATTAAGATTTAGATACTCTTGGAAAGCTTTGACGGCCTTGCCAGAAATTCGGTAAGCTTGTGACCATTTTTCTTTTTCTAATAGGATAAGTCCCATTTCGAAATAGGCATCGTGAGGTCGTATATCCTGTTCAGCAGCTTGTTCATACAAGCGATAAGCAGAATCCGTGTCGCCTTGTTGACGAGCTTTTTGGGCTTGAGTAAACAAATCAGCTTCCTGAGCTAATACCAACCCGGATAAAAATAAAACTAAGCATACCACCAATACCGAATTAATCATCCCAATTTTTCTCAACAACGCATACCTCACTTTCTCTCAATGCCTAAAAACAGAAACAATCCCATTGAACCAAAAATTATGTTAGGCATCCAAGCAGCTAACCAGGGTTCCATGATACCACCCCGTCCCAATGAGCGAAATATTGATAGCATCATATAAAAAACAAAAGCTAAAATAACAGTTACTATAACACCCAATGCTCTTGTATCTCGGCCTCTTTGAATACCAAAAGGTAGTCCTATCAAAATAAACATTAAAGCTGAAAAGGGAAGGGAATACTTCAGGAAATAAGCGGTTTCGAATTCATCAACTTGAGCTCCTGACTGTTTCAAAATTTCAATCTGTTTACGCAGCTCTCTTGTTGACATCTCTTCAGGGGCTCGTTGGTTTTCAAAAAACTCCTGCAATTCTTCTTTCATGTCAATCTCCATCTCATTGAATTCTATTTCCTGGAGAAGGTATCCGGTATCATTATATCGATGAACTACTCCTTCTTTCAACAACCAGCGATCTTCCAACCAAAAAGCACTTTTAGAAGTGATGACATCGGGAAACTCTTTTTGATCCTTTAAATCATAAATAATCACTTTTTTCATTTCCCAGGTTTCATTGTCCAATTCATTCACATAAAAATAACGGTTTTCAGCATCTCTAAAAAAAACATTTTGTTGGATTTTCGGTGGTCCTTTTTTATAAACATACTCACGCATCAGAATCTGTGCTTTGTGGTTCGATTCAGGGACTATAATATCATTAAAAAAATAAGAGCCGATACTGACTAAAATCGAAACTATCAAATAGGGAAGCAGTATCCTTTTTAGACTAACCCCACATGCTTCAATGGCTACCATCTCGCTTTCTCTCCCCAGCCTTCCTAAATGAAGTTCAGAAGCCAAAAGATAAGAGATTGGGAAAGTAAGAACCATTTGGGCCGGGATATATAATAACAATATTTCTAATGTAATCAAGAGAGGAACCTGTTTGTTGACAAAAAAGTCAGCCAATTCAAACAAAATTCCCACCAACATAACAATGGTTACTGCGCCTACCCAGGTAAACATGCCAGTGAGGCTTTCTCGGGCTAAATAGCGATCCATAATTTTAATCATCAGCATTCTTCACCTATTTCGATTGGATTTAATGGGGTAACCTTTTATGGCTAGATCATCATCTTTCCTTGCAGATTGAATTAACAACGTGTGGATCACAATCTCCCATGGTAAAAATATGAAAACTTTTTTATCCTTTTGAAATAGCAAATTAAACGAATGTTCCAAATACAGAGAGTAATTTTCTCGGCAACTTATTGTATCTTTTTTAAAGGGATTTGTCAGCAAAAAGGCATAAACCCAATAGCTCCTAATACCCATAGCTCTTCTATCTGGTTCCTTTTTATTCAATTTTTAATATTACCGCATATTGATTAAATAAAGCTAAATCCTCCTGTTAGATCCGATATAAGGAAGAGATAATGAAATGTTTCGGGTTTTTCTCTTGTTTTTTTTAGCTACTTCAATTTCAACCATCCAATATGCTTATAAATTTATTAAAAAATTACTTCATTTCACTTGATCGGTACTTTAATCTTCTGAGTAGGTTTTTAGCGGTAATAAAATATTCCGGCTATTCCAGCTAAAATCAGCATCATAATTGGATCGATCATTTTTTTCCAAACAAGAACAAAGGAAATAACACATAATCCGACAGCAAACCAGTCCATTATTCCGTTTTGAGCAATCGTAAAACCTGCTAATGACATAAGCGCTATGACCGAAGGCCGAAGGCCTTTCATTATTTTCTGAACTTTTTCATTGCCTTCAAATAGACTTAGAAACTTTGATATTAGTAGAATAAAACCAATTGAAGGAAGGCAAAAGCTCCCGGTTGAAATTACTGCACCAAAAACTCCCCCAAGTTTATATCCAACAAAAGTAGCAGAATTAATAGCTATTGGGCCTGGGGTAAGCTCGGAAAGTGTGACTAAATCCAGAAATTGTGCAGTGCTTAACCATTGGTAGGTATCAACAATTTCTTTCTGGACCAAAGGTAGAACGGCAATCCCTCCTCCAAAAGCCAGAAAACCAATACGAATAAAGGCCAGAAAAAGATGTAAATAAATCAAGATTTCCTCACTAAACCTGTCAGGGCACCAATCAAAATTATCCAAAAGGGATGAAAATCAAATAAAAATAAAAAAATAAAAAATCCGCTGGAAATGATAAGATCGAAACGTTGCTTGAAGGCTTTTTTTGCAATTGAAAAAATACCAGTTGCAATGAGTGCGACAATAGCTGGTGTTGCTCCTCGAAAAAACCGTTGTACTAAGACTAAGTCGCCATAATGAAATAAAAGAGTTGCTGCCAAAATCATTATTGTAAATGAAGGAATAACCGAACCTAAAATTGCTACCAATAATCCTCGAAACCCAGCAAGCCGGTTCCCTACTAAACCAGCAGTATTAATAGCAATAGCTCCTGGAAAGCTTTGAGCTATTGATAAAATGTTTATAAAATCATCGTCGTTCATGAGTTCTTTTTTTTGAACCAACTCTCTCTGAATCAAAGGAACCATTGCATACCCCCCTCCCCAGGTAAAAGCTCCGATTCGGAAAAAGCTCACGAATAAAATCCAAAGTATTCCTTTTTTTCGCTTTATTAAAACGTCCATAGCCTTCTCCGCAAAAATATTGAAAGTATGATACCATTTATCTTGGCCATGGAAAAGGAAATTCATACATATCTAACAATTGAAAATGAATGTGTCTCTGAGCTGGTTATCAAACGGTCAAAATTTATTGCTCATAGTTTTTCAGTAACCTACCAAGAGATGGTTCGAGAAAAACTACTCAAGATTCAATCTCTCTATCCCAACGCCAGTCACTGGTGTTATGCTTGGCGGATTGGCTACAACCCGCCACTTGATTTTTTTGCCGATGCTGGCGAACCACATGGTACAGCCGGTCGTCCAATTTTAGGGTCAATTTTAACTCGCAACCTTACCAATCTTCTGGTTATTGTCACTCGATATTTTGGGGGAAAAAAGTTAGGGGTACGGGGTCTTATCAATGCTTATCAACAAGCCGCTGAAATGGTTTTAGAAAATTCTGGTGCCATAGAAAAGGAACTTTTAGCTGAATTTATCCTCAAAATCAATCCAACTGATTTTCAGCTTATGGTAAATCAACTCATTTATTTCTGTCGCGGGAAAAAATACCTTGACATTCTTCCAAACTATGGTGAAATTCGGTTTCGAATTCTTTTGCAAAGACTCCAAGAGACCTTATCATTTCTTGAATTAAAACAAAGGGAAGGATTCATTCTCAATTGGGAGCGTTGCGATACTTTATAAATAATACTTCAATGGTATAAAAAGAGACGAGTTTTTACCACTCTTAATCGGAATCGCTGGCTTGGTTTGGAGAAAAATCAATCAAAACTTGTAAGCCTGGATCTGGTGTTGTATTTTCGAAAACTAGTTCCCAACCAAACTTATCAGCAATTTCAAAAGCCAGAGAAAGACCAACTCCCCACCCTGGCTTTTTAAAGGTATTTCGACCTCGAAGAAACCGCTCGCCCAATCGCCTTTGGATCTCTTCGGGAATTCCAGGACCATAATCTCTAACAATTATATTTTTTCCGTTAATAGTGATATCAATCTGCTTCTCAGAATATTTCAGGGCATTGTCTAGCAAAACATCCATTAAAATTTTCAAATGGTCTTCTGAAATTTTAAGACGTGGGGATGCATTAACAAAAAGACGAAATAATCGATGAGGATTCTTGGTCTGCCATTGATCTACAATTGATTTAATAACCACATCCAAAGCAATATCTTTTGTTTCTGTAATCCGACCGGCACGACTGAGAGAAAGCAAGTTTTCGGTTAATTCTTTCATCTCCTGAGCAGTTTTTTCTATGGCATCGATTGCTTCTTTGCGTATCTCTGGATTTTCGTCTCCCCATCTTTGTAGCATTTGAATATAACCAATAATTGAACTCAAGGGAGTTCTTAGTTGATGGGAAACGTTGGAAACAAACCTTTTCTGAATTAAATATCCTTGTTCAAAGGAATGTAACATTTTGTTCAGTGCCAACTTTAATTCTTCTATTTCATCCAGTGTTGAAGCCACTGAAAAGCGAGAGGATAAATTTTCTGAGCTCATTTTATAGAGGGTTCGGTTCAGTTCCCGTAAGGGTTTTAACCAGTATTCGGTTAAAAAATAGCCAACAAATAACACTAAACCTGCTAAAATTGGTATTAAGTACCAAGCAATTATTTGAATTCGTTCTAAAGAACGAATCGAGGTGCTGACATTTTTCCCCAGTAAATACTTTTCCCCAGATCGATCAATTGAAATAAAAAGAAAATGCTCTCCGTCTCTCTGGACCATGCCCTCCTTCCATAACTGTGGATTGAGATCCCAGGGGTTTTGTACTACCTTGAGTGTCTGGTTATCCCAAGTCCCAACCAGAAAATCACCAGGAAATGCCCTTCCCCGTGCCATTAAACCATGCATCATTCTCATACCACCTGCCTGAGAGCGACGTAATATGTCTTCTTTTTCTGAAGTCAATATACTTGTTCGAGAAAAGCCATATAAAACTGAAAAAGCCAATAAAGTTAAAGCAAATAAGCAAATAAAATTAAATAAAGTCATACGAATTGAAAGTTTCATCTTTTTACTCAATCCTTCACAAAAGTATAACCAACCCCTCTAACGGTCTTAATCCTTTTCCCCTCTCCACTCAGCTTCTTTCTGAGATAATTCATGTATACTTCAACAACCCCTGGAGTGCCAAAAAAATCCAATCCCCACACGTTTTGTAAAATTTTCTCTCGGGATAGAACAATACCTGTGTTGCGAACTAAAAAAAGAAGTAAATCAAATTCGGTTTTGGTTAAGATAACTTCCCGATTTCCAAGATGAACTTGATAGGATTGGGGATCAATGTGTAAATTTCCAATTTGCAAAGTCTCTCTGGTGGCATGTCCAGCCCGTCGAAATAAAGCATTTATTCGAGCCAATAGCTCTTCAATTGCAAAAGGTTTTACTAAATAATCATCTGCGCCCGACTGCAACCCCCTCA
>Ga0334886_1004253_pt1 | contig 11874 bp, 10 predicted proteins | sample GraSluR1_MG_9_FD_207232 | JGI IMG/M metagenome (GOLD analysis project Ga0334886, IMG submission 207232) | Sludge microbial communities from methane-producing bioreactor in Wageningen University, Netherlands - Granular Sludge_27_06-R1 | ecosystem: Engineered > Bioreactor > Anaerobic >...
AAAACGATACCATATTTGCACGGCATAGTCCGGGTTTCGGCAGGACAGCCCAAAAGAACTTTTTTTCACTATGTGCACCATCTTGAAACATTCGAGTTTATGTGTATAATGATACGTGATATCAAATTAAAGGTTCCGGGGCACGAGTTATTCCTTCTCGGTAAAGAGGCGGAAGATGTCAACATTTTCACCTCCCACCTCCCGGCTGGAATGGAGCCTTGATTTCTTATGGACGAAAGAGAACTCCGCCTGTTGGCCGACAAGCTCAGGAGAGAGGAAATCTCCGTCGACAGCTTTGTCAGATCCCTCAAGGGACTGCCCTTCCGTGACCTCGGCGAGGTCAAGCTTGACACCCACCGTGCTTTGAGAAACGGTTTTCCGGAGATAATCTATTGTCCCGGCAAATCCCCTGATCAATTGAAAAGGATCGCCGGTGCCCTTTCGGAACATCCGGGCAAGGCTCTCTTTTCACGTATGTCCGCCGAACAGCACGAAATCCTTCTGCCGATCCTTCCCGATCTTGAATATCTTCAGGGGCCTCGAATGGGGCGCCTCTGGCCTGACCGCGGTGAAAGTGCGTGGGGACTCATGCTTGTTGTCACCGGGGGCAGTTGCGATGTTCCTGTCGCAGAGGAGGCGGCTGTGACGGCAGAGATAATGGGCTGCAACGTCAGACGCCTTTTTGATGTTGGAGTAGCCGGGCTCCACCGCCTTCTGGCTCACCTTGACATGCTACTCGATGCTGACGCCATTGTTGCCGTCGCGGGTATGGACGGTGCATTGCCGGGTGTAGTGGCCGGGATAGCGAGCTGTCCTGTTGTCGCGGTCCCCACAAGTGTGGGTTACGGGGCCGCCCTGAACGGAATAGGACCGCTTCTGACGATGCTCAATTCCTGCGCGTTGGGAGTTTCCGTGGTGAACATCGACAATGGAATAGGAGCAGGCTACGCTGCCGCTCTTATGATAAGGAAAAAAAATTCCGGTGATCCGGAAGGAGGATCTCGATGAAGAAAGTACTTTTCCTCAACTGTTTTTCGGGCATCAGCGGAGACATGATGCTCGGGCTCCTTCTGGATCTTCTTGGGAAGGATGACATTCAGCCATTCCTGAAAGGCCTCGCCCTGGAAAGCTACAGGGTGGATGTTTCGAGGAGCAAAAAGGGCGGGATCACAGGAGTGGATGTAAAGGTGAGGTGCGACGAGAAGCATTCTCACAGGGGATTGAAGGAAGTACTGGAGATCATATCAAAAAGCGATATAAGTCCTGCTGCCGCAAAGAATGCCGAGACCGCCTTCAGGCTGCTTGCCGAGGCGGAGGGTTTTGTCCACGGCATGCCCCCCGAAAGCGTTCACTTTCACGAGGTTGGAGCAGTTGACTCCATCGTGGACATCGTCGGTTCCTGTGTCCTCATGGATGTGCTGGCGCCAGCCGAGGTTGTCTCCTCACCGGTGAACGTGGGATCCGGGACAGTAAAATGCGCTCACGGGGAACTTCCGGTTCCGGCCCCCGCAACGATGAAACTTCTGGAAGGTATCCCTGTCTATTCAAGCGGTCAGGCCATGGAACGTACGACTCCCACGGGGGCGGTCCTGCTGAAGGTTTTTGTCGACAGTTTCGGGACCCTCCCTTCCGGAGTGGTCGAAAAGACGGGTTATGGCATCGGAGATCATGAGTCCGACCTGGTAAACGTTCTTCAGGGTGTCCTTCTTGAGAAAAAACATTTTGGTGCCGCTCATGATCACCATGACCACGATCACCATGACCATGAACACGCACATGAACACGCACACGCACACACACATGAACACGCACACACACATGAACCCGAAATAAAAGAAACCTGCGGTACTCTTAAAAGGTAGCGGCACTCTGGGGAGAGCCCGGCCCCTCCGGGTTTTCCCCTTGCGGAACTCTTGCCCAAGATCTCTCGCCCTACACAGCCCTCATTATCTGGCCTGGGAGATTCAACAACCGCCTCTGGCTCCGGGTTTTTGACACGGGGACTGTTGGGCTGTTACCAAGGTGAAGGGGGGTGCATAACGGCAGACCGCAAAGGAGACATCCGCAACAGACTGGATACTATTCCAGGCAAAGATCCAAATCTTGGGAGGTGCAAAAATAATGCATAAGGAACTTTATTCTGCGATCGCGGCGGCCAACACATTCGTGGAAAATGAAACCAGTGACCGTCTCGAAGCCATCACCAAGGGACACGGGATGCTCAACCTGGCCGTTTACAGCGCGGCCAACGTAATGGTCAAGGAGATACTTCAGGGAAGAAGCACGAAACTGTCCGATGCCAATATGGACAATCTTCCTGTCGACATGATCGTGGAAGCAGGCATCAAAGCGGCCAAGGACGCAGGAGCCGATTCTGCAAACGCGGCTCTCATCGTTGCTGTTTTTCTGAACCTTGCCGGAACGGCCTCCAGGGCCGGAGTCCCCGCGGGCAACAGGAAACTTGGATCCCTCGCAAGGATGAAGGCCGGAGCAAGCAGAGCAGGAGTCCAGGCCATCCCGACATCGAAACTCACGAACAAGATCTCCGGTTTTCCGGCGGTCAAGGCTATTTATGATGCTATAGAAAAAGGCGAGATCTGCCGTTTCAGCGGAGCCGTCGTCCCCCCCTTCGTGGCGGGAGGCGCCATTTACGGCCACAGCGTGCTTGGAGAGGATATGATCTACCACGATCTGGCCATGAAGGGAACCAAGGTCGGCGTGGAGGCCATGTTCAAGGCTTACCAGGGCGTGGGCATCAACCCCAACCCGTGGCTTTCCGCGGCACTCGCTGCTGCCGCTATCCTCGAGATCATCAATCCCGATGGCATGATTGGCCAGGACTACGGCGAATTTTTCGTCCAGGGGACGGGATACCTGGTAGGAAAGGGAGCCGTCCAGGCTGCGGGACTTCCCGAGAAACTGCACATGCGCGGCACAGGCAAGGAGTTTGACACCGCCGCTCTTATCGGTGATCTGGGAATGATCCTCAAAGACGTCGGCGCACCGACAGTGGTCGGAATGATGACCTTCAACGAGATGATGGCGTGCTTCCAGGAAGGCCCGATGATCGGAGCAGGCTTTGGCGCCGGCCCCGTCAACCCGCCCCTTGCTCACCTCGTGAGCGACTGCGTAGTTGCCTCCATGAAGCTGATCGAGAGCGACGGCGATGTCGAGGCGGCAGCCGACATGATCCACGATATGAAACTCAACGAATGGCTGGATCCCGAAATTTCGGCCGCTTCGGGCAACATGGTTGCCCACAAGGCCGAGCAGGTAATGCGTGGCCCGGTTACGGCTGCTGTTATCAAGGGTACCCAGGGGATCAGGAACAATCTGCAGTTCCGTCTTGCCAAGTTCACCTGGGACGGGCTTCAGGCAGGCAAGTCTCTTGAGGACATCTGCATGGAGATCGACAACCAGCGCAAGCAGAAGGTCGAGCAGCGCACCGGCATGATGCTGGGAGGCATGTTCGGAAAGAAGATCACCCTCGAGTTCACCAAACTCAAGGGCGGAGCCCGCAGGAACCACCCCTTCGCCGAGACCTACTGGGGTTTCGATGCTGATATCGATGCGGTTGTGACAGTCGACGGCAAGGAGTTCAAGATCGAGGGGCTTTCTCACAAGGTCGCTCCTGATGTGGTCCTCAACAAGAAGTCCGAATGGACCATCCCCGTGACTGTAGCCTCCGTAGCCGCCCAGGAACTGATGTACGTGGGCTGCTGCACCGTCAACGTTGTTATCCCGGCGGCAGTCGCTGCGGTATCCGGAAAGATGAGTGCCAAGGATGCCGGAAAGTGCGCTGAAAAGGGTGCCTGCATCACCAACGCGATCCCGGGAGCCAAGGAAAGCGCCCGCAGTGTGGCAAATCTTGCGATCCGCCTCATGAAGGATATGGAGGACGTAACAGAGCTTTAGCCTGGGTATGATATGACAAAGGGGGCCCTGCGGGGCCCCTTTCCGATTAGAATACGGGTTGAGGGAGGTGACGGTGATGCTTCTTGTCGTCAACGCGGACAACGTGACTGGAGAAGGGCTTCCATACCTGATTGAAGGTCTTATGGAGAGAGGGGCTTCGAGCGTCCACGCCATTCCGGCGATCACCAAGAAGGGCAGAAGCGAGTTCGTTTTTTTGATCGATGCCCCGAGATCATGCCTGGAGGAACTTGGCGCCTTCCTTGCTCTTGAACTAGATACTCTTGGGATGAGAGTCTTTGAACCGGAGCATTTCCCGTTTACCCCCGTAAAGCATTCCGTAGTCCGGGTAGGCTCCCGGGATCGGGATGATCATTACGCCGAGGTGCGTATCAAGATCCTCGCGGGGACCATGGAAGATGTGGTCTCCTGCAAGGCGGAATACGACGATCTTGAGGCTGCGCTCAGAAAATTCAATCCGGGCAGCGCGATCTCCTTCAAAAGCTTCAAGGCCGCCGTTGAACTTGCCTGCATGAGTGGTGAACCTGTAAATGTCTGTGGCCTGGTCTTTTCCCTGCGGGATGGATCTTCCCGTTGAGCGGGGCCGGGATTCTCGGAAGGGAGTGGAAACAGATTGAAAAAAATATTGCTCCAACTCGACACTGATCCGCAGCCAAGTGTTTTTGATGCGGTAACTGCCTATGACGGAGGAGCCGACATCATATTGCAGCATGGATCGATAACTCCCGAAACAGCGGTACCCCTTGTCCACGGAGTAATGTTCACCAGGGGTGGAGATTCTATGAAAAACAGTGCCGTATTCGTGGGCGGCTCCGATGTCGCGGCGGGAGAAGCTGTCCTGGATGCGGTCAAGGGCGCTTTTTTCGGGCCACTGAGAAATTCCGTTATGCTCGATTCCAACGGCTGCAACACAACTGCCGCCGCTGCCGTCGCAAAGCTTGCGGGAGCGGTTGACCTAAAGGGAAAAAAGGCGGTGGTACTTGCCGGAACTGGTCCGGTGGGACTTCGCGCGGCTCTGTTCTTTGCCGGTGAGGGCGCGATGGTCACGCTGACATCCCGGAAAATGGACAAGGCAAAGGCTGCCTGTGCCCAGTTAAAGGAGAGGTTCGGTGTTTCGGCTGAACCAGCCGAATCGGGGGACGAGGCATCGGTCAGAAAGGCTCTGGAGGGAGCGGTCGTAGTTCTTTCGACCGGTGCGGCCGGGAAGATGCTTCTGCCGGAATCGGTCTGGAAGGGTCACGCGACCCTGAAGGCCCTTGGAGACCTCAACGCTGTTCCCCCATCGGGGATAGAGAATATCAAGCCCCACTGGGATGGCAAGGATATCGATGGCCAACTGGTTTTCGGACCCATCGCGATAGGTGGGCTCAAAATGAAGGTCCAGCGCAGTTGCGTAGCCAGGCTTTTCGAGAGCAACGAACTGGTTCTGGATGCGGCCGAGGTTTACCAGGCCGTCAAGGAGTTCAACAAAGATTGACAGGAATCTTCTGATAGTTGCTTTCAGCACCCGCGGGCTGGCCGATCTGGCATGCGGTTCGGGTTTCCGGAACATAACAGCCGTTGATGCCTTTGGCGACAGGGATCATCCGTCTTCTGTCGAGAATATATCCACCCGCCGCCATTTTGGACTGCCTTTCACGGATGAGGCGATCCTCAAGGCCTGTGAAGGCCGGGCCAGGGGCGGGATCTTTGTCTACGGCGGGGGAATGGAGAATCGTCCGGGACTTGTAGAGGCCATTGCCCGCGGGAGGCTGATAGCAGGCAACAGCGTTCATGTCCTCGGGAAAGCGAGGGATCCCTCGATCCTGGGTTCCCTGTGTCGCGAGGAGTCAATACCTTTTCCGGAGGTGCTTGGCCCGGGAGAGGAAGGGAGGGCGGCCGACGAGCCTGACAGGTCCGCCAATGAGGCACGCTGGTTAAGAAAAAGAGTCCTGTCCGGCGGGGGGTCGGGTGTTTCCGAGTACCGCGGGGGAAGGATCGAAAGCGGGGAGATACTCCAGAGACGTATTCCCGGGAGGCCAGTCTCCGTCTCCTTCATAGCGCACAGGGATGGAGCACTGATCACGGGTTTTTCCGAACAGTTGACCGGAACATCTTTTCTAGGGGGAAAGGGTTACAGGTGGTGCGGCAACATCACGCCCCTTCCCGCAAGGCAGGAAGATGCGACCCGTTTTTATGAAAAAGCGTCATATTACGCGGAGATCATTTCGGACAGGCTTGGCCTGAGAGGTTTCAGCGGGATAGATATGATCCTGGGGCCGGACGGTTCGGTGGCAGTCATAGAGGTTAACCCCAGATATTCGGGATCCATGGAACTATTCAGACCCGCAGGTGACAAGGGGGAGTTGTTTTCGCTCCATCTGGCCGCCTGCCGGGGAGAAAGGCTTCGGGGAAAAAGGCCCGTGTTCTGCGGAGAAGGTCCTTTTCGCGCAAAGGGCATAGTTTACGCCGTCAGGGATTGCGCGGCTCCCGACACCCTTGCCTGGAGTGAAGCGGGGCGAAGGGATGTTCCATGGACGGGGGATGTATTCTCACCGGGGGACCCGGTGTGTACGGTTTTTTCCTCCGCCCCGGAAGGGGAGGAGTGTATCGGGCGCCTTGCGGAAGAGGCCGGGAAGGTCTATTCGGAACTTGTAGCGCTCTGTGAAGGAGGAAATCGGGAAAATGGCTGAAAAAGAGAACTCCCGGAACTGCGTTCTCATAACCGGGCGGACACAGGCACAGACCAAAGGCATGCACCTCGGCAAGACCGGGGATTTTTATGCCAACGCCGTATCGGTGGCGGTGATGCACCCGGAAATGTTCAAAACCATGGGGGTTGAGGTGGGGTGCACCCTGAGACTCAGGAGCGATAGCGGAGAGATATCGGTCCGGTCGGAGTCTGACCCGGGAATGCCCGCAGATATGGTTTTCGTTCCGATGGGACCTGTCGCCAACAGGCTTGTCGGGCCCGATACCGGCGGGTGCGGCATGCCCTCCTTCAAGGGGATCCGCGTGGAGGTGACTCCGGAATGAAGAACATGGACAGCGTCGTATGTACCTTCTGTGGATGTCTCTGCGACGACATAAAGGTCTCTTCAAAGGATGACGGGACCATCGAGATAAAAGGAGCCTGCGCTAACGGAAAGGGGCACATGGAGGAATACGATCCTTCTCCTGTCTCTCCTGCCTTCAGGGGAGAACCGGTATCCTGGGACAAGGCCATAGGAGAGGCCGCCTCTATCCTGAAAAATGCCAGAAGCCCGCTTTTCTACGGGCTGAGTTCAACCGCGTCTGAGGCACAGAGGAAGTGCGTGGCCCTCGGGGACCGCATAGGTGCCGTCATCGATACGACCTCCTCCGTATGTCACGGTCCGACCGGGATAGCCATGCAGACCTTCGGGGAACCGACGTGTAGCCTGGGAGAGGCCATGAACAGGGCTGACTTCCTTCTCTTCTGGGGATGCAACCCCATGATCGCTCACAGCCGCCATTTCACCAGGTATTCACTGATGCCAAAGGGCCGCTTTGTACCGGAAGGAAGAAAGGGACGCCGCGCCGTTCTTGTGGACGTCAGGGAGACTCCCAGTGCAAAGGCCGTTGACCGTTTCCTCAGGGTAAAGCAGGGCTGTGATTATGAAGTTCTTTCTGCCCTCCGCGCTCTTGTCCAGGGCAAAAGTATGGAAGCCGCGGAGGTTGGTGGTATTTCCCGGGAGGAACTGGTATCCCTTGCAGAAGAGATGAAGGGTTGCCGCTACGGTGTTGCCTTCTTCGGGATGGGGCTCACCATGACCAGCGGGAAGGACCTCAACGTGGGGCAGTACTTCAACCTTGTTCGGGATCTGAACGCCCATACCCGTTTTTCTGTGATAGCCATGAGAGGTCACGGGAATGTTGCCGGTGCCGATGCCGTTCTGACCTGGCAGACGGGATATCCATTCGCTGTCAGCCTGGCGGGAGGGGTCCCGGTTTACGGCCCTGGAGAGTTCACGGCCGTGGATATGCTGGCAAGGCATGAGGCTGATGCCGCGCTGATCGTTGCCTCCGACCCCAAGGCCCATTTCCCTGCCGAGGCGGTGGCCTGGCTCGATGCCATACCGCACATTGTCGTCGATCCGGCGTTCCCTCTTACGGCCAGGGGGGCTACCGTATATTTGCCCGGGGCCCAGTACGGCGTCGACGCCGAAGGCACCTATTACAGGATGGACGGCGTTCCTGTCAGGACAAGGGCTTTCCGTGAGAGGCATCGCCCGACCGATGAAGAAATATTCGACCGTCTTCTGGAGGAAGTGAGCAGATGAGCGCCAAAACTGTAGGAATAATCGGCGGACGGCTTTACGATCCCGCCAATGGTATAGAAGGGGAAGTCCGTGATGTCTGGATCAGGGACGGTTCGGTGGTCGCACCGGACGAGGCGGACAGGAACGGGGCGATGATCATCGATGCCGCGGGAATGAACGTTATGCCCGGAGGGGTTGATCTTCACTCCCATATTGCTGGTGCAAAGGTCAATCACGGTCGAAAGATGTGCCCGGAGGAGCATGCTGCCCACAAGAGGAGCCGCCTGGAGGGTGGACGTTCAGGGGCGGGGTTCACTGTGCCGACGCCCTACATGACGGGTTGCATGTATGCCGAGATGGGTTATACGACGGTGATGGAGGCGGCTTGCGCTCCCCTTGTAGCGAGACACTCCCACGAGGAACTTGAGGACATGCCTTTCCTTGACAGGGGGATGCTTATAACGATGGGGAACAACGAGTTCCTCTTCGACTGTATTGCCAAGGGAGAGATGGAACTCGCCAGGGACTTCATCGCCTGGACCCTCAAGGCGGCCAGGGGATACGGAATAAAGGTCGTGAACCCTGGCGGGGTAGAGAACTGGAAATCTTCCAGATCCAATGTTGGCAGCTGGGATCAGGATGTTTACGGTTTTGGAATAACACCGGGGAAGATCCTCGAGACCCTCACCTGGGCGGCCGACAGCCTTGGTCTTCCTCACGGGGTGCATCTTCACGGGTTGAATCTGGGTACGACCGAGAGCGCGGAACATACCCTGAGATCTGTCAGGGAAGCTTCCGGAAGGCTCCACCTGACCCATCTCCAGTTTATGAGTTATGGTAAGGACAAAAAGGGGAGATTCGCGAACAGGACGCAGGAACTGGCCGATGCGGTAAACGCGAACAGCAACGTTACCTTTGATGTGGGCCAGATAGTTTTCGGACCGGCAACAACAATGACCTCCGATGGTCCCTTTCAGTACAATCTTGGAAGAATGACTGGCCACAAGTGGTTTGGCGGCGACGAAGAGAACGAGACTGGCGGAGGGATAGTCCCCATACGGTACAGCCGCAAAAACAAGGTAAACGCCCTTCAGTGGGTCACCGGCCTGGAGCTTTTTCTGCTGGCGAAAGATCCCTGGAGGGTTTTCCTGACAACGGATCATCCCAACGCGGGACCCTTCTTCTGCTATCCTCAGGTCATAAACCTGCTCATGGACAGGTCATACCGTATGGAGGTGCTCGAAACGCTGCCCGAGTCGGTCAGGAAGCGTACCATCCTGGGAGAGATAAAGAGGGAATATTCCCTGGGGGAGATCGTCACCATTACTCGTGCCGCTCCAGCTCGGGTCCTGGGGCTTGTGAAGAAAGGGCACCTGGGACCTGGCGCCGATGGGGATGTAGCCATATTCCATCCCGCGGACGATGGCTGCAGACAGCCCAAATGCAGATCCGCCAACGGTTGCAAGCGAAAGATGGATTTCCCGAGATGGGTTATCAAGGGCGGTGAGATCATAGTCAAAAACGGGAAAGCGGCAGGAGAGATCCACGGCAAGACCCTGCACGTCGCTCCCCCCTTCGACGCCTCCGTCGAGAAGGTTATAAGAGAACATTTCGGGAAGTATTACACCGTCTCTTTCGACAACTACCCGGTGCAGGATTGTTACCTGCCGAGTAAAGAGGAGGTACCATGCCGATAGAGGAAAGGTCACTTCATACGGTTTACCTGCTTCTCGGTGCCAACCTGGGAGATCGCCAGAGCAACATTCTTCAGGCCTTGCAGTATCTCCAGGGAAGGGCCTTCATCGAAGAGGTTTCTTCCTTTTACGAGACAGAGCCGGAGGGGATGAATGGGCAGCCCCTGTTTCTGAACCTGGCCTGTAGGCTTCGCACGGACATGGAGCCCCATAAGATGCTGAGGTTCGTGAAATCCATAGAACTGAGGATGGGTAGGGCGGACGCTTCCCGCAACTTGCCCAGGCCCATAGATATCGACATTCTTCTCTACGATTCAATTTCTCTCAGGACGGACGAACTGACGATACCCCATTCGAGGCTAGCGGAAAGGGCTTTTGCCCTTGTTCCCCTTGCCGAGATATCTCCGGAAATTGTTCCTCCCGGGTTCTCTGAAAGCATAGGGGACCTTTCAGGCAAAGCGGATCTGTCCGGGATCAGGAAGGTGGAGAAGAGCCTTCGGTTCAAACTGGAAAGAGATGTCCAGCAGAGCAGTCCCAGTTTTCCCCTTGTGCTAAGCCGTGTTGGTGTCACGAACCTCAAAAGGATCATCAGGATGACCGATCACGGTCGGGAATCCCTTTTCTACGCGGACATGGATCTTTTTGCCTACCTGGACCAGAAGCAGGCCGGAGTTCACATGTCGCGTTTCAGCGATGTTCTGGAAAGGCTCACCGAGGAGATCAGCCTTGAACCATCCTCGACTATCGAGGGTATGGCCGAGAGACTTGCGCGACAGATAGCCGCGACCCAGAGGACCGAGAGGGCCGAGGTCTTCATAAGGGCGAAATATCCCCTGAAGAAACTGACTCCCCTGTCAGGGAGAAGCGTGGAGGAAATTTATACCTTCATCGGCATAGCTTCCTGCAGCGGCGAGAAAGTCAAGACCGTTACCGGAGTAGAAGTTGAGGGTATGACGGTCTGTCCCTGTGCCCAGGACATGGTGAGGAGTCATTCAAAAAAACTCCTCGTAGAGGATGGCTTCAGCGACAGCGAAGCCGAACGGATCCTCGGCCTGATACCTCTGGCCTCCCACAACCAGAGGGGAAAAGGAACCCTGCTGATCGGCGGGAACTGGCCGGTCAGGGCGGAACATCTCGTCCATGTCCTGGAAGCTTCGATGAGTTCAGAGACATATGAATTGCTCAAAAGATCCGACGAATTCTTCATCGTCAACAAGGCTCATCAGAACCCGATGTTCACCGAGGACGTTGTAAGGGAAGTATTCAGGAACCTGATAGATATATATCCCGATCTCCCGGACGAAACTTTCGTGATGGTCAGGCAGGAGAATCTGGAGAGCATTCACCAGCATAATGCCTTTGCCGAGAGGTCCGGAACGATGGGAGCGATCCGGGAGGAACTGAAAAACGATAAACCCTCCATAGAGAGGATCACGCTCCAGGAGTGGCTGCAGAGTTGAAGGATGGTAGATCTCCCGGGACGGCATGGTGCCTGACAGGAGCAGGGCACTTTCTCAAGGGTTCTGTAGAGTTGGCTCTTCGGCTTGGGAACGTAACGTTCTTTTTGTCCCGTGCCGGTGAAGAGGTCACAACCATGTATGGTCTTATGGACATTATTCTAAAATCCGGGGTCCGGGTCGTTTACGACAGGACCGCCAGCTCTCCCTCTTGCGGAGAGATGGCCCTTGGGCGATTCGACCGACTGGTGATCGCGCCGGCGACGGCCAACACCGTGGCAAAGTGTGTAAACGGCATAGCCGACACTCTTCCTGCGAATCTTTTTGCCCAGGCGGGTAAGGCCCTTGTCCCGTCGTTCTTTCTTCCCACCGACCTTGAGTCCGGGGTGGTCTCGGCTGACCCTTCGGGCAGAGAATTCCCCGTCCGTTCAAGAAAAGTGGATCTTGAAAACGCGGAAAGGCTATCATCCTTCCCACTTGTCAGGGTGGCGGCGACATTGGAGCAGCTGGAAAAATGGCTCACTACCTCTT
>Ga0334886_1004256_pt1 | contig 11869 bp, 6 predicted proteins | sample GraSluR1_MG_9_FD_207232 | JGI IMG/M metagenome (GOLD analysis project Ga0334886, IMG submission 207232) | Sludge microbial communities from methane-producing bioreactor in Wageningen University, Netherlands - Granular Sludge_27_06-R1 | ecosystem: Engineered > Bioreactor > Anaerobic > Unclassified...
CGAAGTATTTCCGGATTTGGGATCCGGTTGGGAGGCATTCTTCCGGACCAGGGACAGGGATGGATTCCCGGGTTATAATGCGATTATTTCAGAATTGGCAGGTTATTTTTGGGAACGAGGGCGATGATAACCTTTTATTGCCATATCTCCAAAGATCCTCTATAGAGAACCCGTTCAGCCATCAAGATACCGTCAAGAGGTGTTTAATGAAACGATCATCAATCATTCTGATCCTTGCACTGCTTTTTATGCTTATACTCGTCCCTGGCGTCTCCGCGGAATCAATATCCATAATGCCACGGACATTGGAAGGAACCGCCGGCGAGGAGACTGACTTTACCATCACCGTCGACAGGGTCCCGGGAGTTCTTTCAGGATACAACATCACCGTGACCGTCGAGGATCCCCATGTTGCAGAGATAGTCAACGCGTCCTGTCCGGACTGGGTCTCTATCTCGTCAATCTACCCGTCCCTCCCGGCAGGATACGTGAATCTGGCAGCGGCAGATTTTACAGGCACCATTCGCCCTGGAGACACGAATGTGGAACTGGGATACCTGACCATACGCGGATTGAGCAAGGGCGCTTCCGCGATAACCGTGAACGTCAATAAAATGAACACACAATCAGGAGATACGATTGTTCCTTCGGTATCAGGGGCCACCGTGACCGTAACCTCTGGCAGCGTTCCGAGCAGCGGTGGTTCGGGTGGCGGAGGAAGCGGCACCTTCTATTCCAGCATCCCCATCCCGTCGAGGACGAATTCGCCCGCCACTCCTGCTTCGGCTGTGACGGCCGAAACACTTGCCGCAACTCCGGCCACGTTGACTCCGACAGAAGGAGTGACTGCACCCGGAGACGGTGAAGTGACCGCGGTTCTCACTCCGGTGACCATGTCGGAGAGCAGCACAGGAGAAGAGGGTTTTCCATGGTTAGTGATCGCAGGGGCTCTTGTGGCTGTCGTGGTGGCCGTTTTCGCAGCAGTCGGCTACAATAAGTCCAGGGGACAGGACTGATCCTTTTTTTTTAAAAAAGGCAAAACCGGCTGACGTATGAGACAGGAGATGATTAGTACCTCTCCTTGGCTCACCCACGGGCGATATGCGGTGGAGAGGGTAGACTTGGTTGATGTGGAGCTATCCGTAATTATGCAGACAGGGGGCTGCCGCCCCCTGAACCCCCGCAGATGATATCAGGTGGGCAGGGTTGATCGAGATTTGTGAAGGTCTATTCATCCGACGATACAGTCCCTATCGCCATTTTGGGGTTCGCCGCAACGGGGGGCAACCAAAGCGCAGCCCCGGGGAGTGTCTGAGACAGGAGAGGGTTACCACCCATTCGAGCCACCCCTGCAGACGATATCAGGTGGGCAGGGTGGATTGGGTACGATGAAAAAATTGCTATTATGCAGACGGGGGGTTGCACCCCCCGACCCCCCGAAAGGGGATATCAGGTGGGCAGGGTGGATCGGGGTAGTGTGGGTTGATCTTTGCTCCTCCGATACAGTCCCTATCGCCCTGTTGGGGTTCGCCTCAACGGCAGGGGATAGCGTTGCGCAGCCCCGGGGAGCGTCTGAGACAGGAGAGGGTTACCACCCATTCGAACCACCCCTGCAGACGATATCAGGTGGGCAGGGTGGATTGGGTACGATGAAAAAATTGCCATTATGCTGACGGGGGGTTGCACCCCCCCCGACCCCCCGCAGACGATATCAGGTGGGCAGGGTTGACCGGGGGATTTGAGAAGATCTACTTATCCTCCAATATAGTCCCTATCGGTATCCTCTGGACCGGGTTTACCTTCGCTCCCCCATTACAGTCCCTATCGCCATTTTGGGGTTCGCTGCAACGGCAGGGGATAGCGTTGCGCAGCCCCTGGGAGTGTCTGAGACAGGAAGGGCCCCGCATGCGATATGCGGTGGAGAGGGTAGACCCGGGACTGGTGGATCTATCGGAAATTATGCTGACGGGGGGTTGCACCCCCCGACCCCCCGCAGACGATATCAGGTGGGCAGGGTTGACCTGGGATTTGGGAAGATCTACTTATCCTCCAATATAGTCCCTATCGGTATCCTCTGGACCGGGTTTACCTTCGCTCCCCCATTACAGTCCCTATCGCCATTTTGGGGTTCGCTGCAACGGCAGGGGATAGCGTTGCGCAGCCCCTGGGAGTGTCTGAGACAGGAAGGGCCCCGCATGCGATATGCGGTGGAGAGGGTAGACCCGGGACTGGTGGATCTATCGGAAATTGTGAAGACAGGGGGCTGCCACCCCCTGAACCCCCGCATGCGATGTTCGGTGGCCAGAGTTGACCGGGGACTGGTGGATCTATCGGAAATTGTGAAGACGGGGGATTGCACCCCCCGACCCCCCGAAAGGGGATATCAGGTGGGCAGGGTTGACCTGGGATTTGGGAAGATCTACTTATCCTCCAATATAGTCCCTATCGGTATCCTCTGGACCGGGTTTACCTTCGCTCCCCCATTACAGTCCCTATCGCCATTTCGGGGTTCGCCGCAGCGGCAGGGGCAGACCTATGAGGAAGGTGGGCAGGGTTGATCGAAACTGAAGTGAACGAAAAAAAGAGTGAGATTGATCTTCTTACTTGAAGATATCGAAGATCTGGTCGCTCCCGGTAGCGGAGAGCCTGGAACGCTCTTCCTTCTCCTCGACGAGGGCAAGGAGTGGCAGTTCCATGCTCACACCGGGTACGTGTCCGAACATCTTCTCGAGCTCGGTCTGCTGTGCGTGCATGAAGAGTGCGTTGGGGATATCCATTGCACAGAGTTCCTGGCACTGGCCACAGTTGATGCACGAGTCCGCGATATGGGCGAACCTGATGAGGTGGAACATGAAGTTCGGCGGGACCTCTCCAGGCTTCACCAGGTACGGCTTCTTGGTGCTGCACTCGACACAGTAGCAGATCGGGCAGTTCTCGATGCACTGGTAGCACTTGATGCAGCGGGAGGTCTCCTTGACGATCTTCTCAAGGCGTGCCCTTCCTTCACCCAGTTCACCAAAGTCCCTGGCACGCCACTTGTCGCCGAGCTTGAGCATGGCGCCCTCGACCTTCTTCCGGATCTCGATACCCTTGGGGTTGGCGGCCTCCGTCTTGACGACACCGGCCTTGGTCGCCGCGTCGAGGAGGTTTGCCCCCTTATCGCTGCAGACCTCGACGAACGTGGCCTTCCCGGCCTTGTCGCCGATGACGCCCCAGTTTCCACAGGCGAGATCTGCCTGTCGCGGGATCTTCAGCTTGCACCGGCGGCAGTTGCTCCTCCGGCCGTATCCCTCGTCTTCGAGTTCGTCGATGGAGATGCCCTTGTGTCCGCCCTCGTACTCGATGATGAACTGGCCCTTGTCGATCTCTTCCTTGGTCACCACATCAGGATCGACCTCGAACTTCGCCGCAATCATCTTCCTGGCAGTGACCGGGCTGACCGTTCCACCGCAGTTCACGCCGATCATGATGATGTTGTCCAGGTTGACCTGCTGGCGCTTGGCCAGTTCGTAGAGGCCCATCATGTCGCATCCCTTGACAGGCATCGCGATCTTCATGTTGTTCGCGCCGTTGAGATACTTCTTGACCAGCTTGGAGAGGAGCAGCGTTCCGCAATGGAGTGATCCTGCGGTCTGATCGAGTTCCTTTGGATCCGTGATCAGGGTCGGCACGGCATCGTAGATGTCCTGCCCCCGCTTGACGGCAAAGACTGCATCGACCATCTTCTTCTCGAGCGCGAACTTGAGAAGGCTGGTCACCGCACCGCCACACTCGGCCTTTGCAGCAATATCTGCATCACTGGTCCATGCATAGAGCATATCGCCTTTCTTTACCATTTCAATCAGGCCTCCTTGATCTTTTCAACCTTTACAGCACAGGCCTTGTACTCCGGGATCTTCGCTATGGGGTCCAGTGCATTGTTGGTGAGGGTGTTTGCCGCACACTCGGCGAAGTGGAACGGCATGAACATGACGCCCTTCATGATATTCTTGGTCACCCGTGCCAAAACATTGACCTCGCCACGGCGGGTCATTGCCCGGACCATCTCCTTGTCCTTGACGCCGAGCTCTTTTGCATCCTCCGGGTTGATCTCGATCCACCCGGTCGGCTCTTCTGCTTCGAGGCTTTCGGACCTGCGGGTCATGGTGCCGGTGTGCCAGTGCCAGAGACAGCGTCCTGTGGTCAGGACATACGGGTACTCTGCATCCGGCACCTCTGCTGGCGGCTTGTACGGGACGGCAAACATGACACCCATGCCGTCTGGATGGGCGAACTTCTCGCGGTGCAGGATCGGAGTCCCGGGGTGATCCACGGCCGGGCAGGGCCAGTGGAGGGCCTCGGGCCTGTTCAGCCGCTCGTAGTTCATGCCGGCGTAGGAGGGTGTCAGGCTGGCCATCTCTTTGAAGATATCCTCGGCGCTGTTCCATGCGAACTGCTTCCCATATCCCATCTTTGCCGCGATCTCCTTGATGATCACCCAGTCGAGCTTCGCCTCTCCGGGCGGGTCCTGTGCCTTTCTCCACATCTGGACACGACGCTCGGTGCTGGTCTGTGTACCGTCCTTCTCCGCGTAGCAGGTGGCCGGAAGCACGACATCGGCAAGTGCGCCGGTCTCGTTCATGAAGATATCCTGGACGACCAGGAATTCGAGCGTCTTTAATCCCTTCTCGACATGGTGGAGGTCCGGGTCAGAGATCATCGGGTTCTCGCCCATGATGTACATGCACTTGAGTTCACCTGGCGTGTCGGCAAGAACGTTGATCATGGTGGTGACTTCATACCCGTTCTGGGGTGCACAGATGCCGTCGGGGAATCCCCACGCATCAGAGAACTTCTTGTGTGCCGCCTCGTCGATGACCTTCTGGTATCCGGTGAACACGACCGGGAGAGCGCCCATGTCGCAGGCTCCCTGCACGTTGTTCTGGCCACGGAGAGCGTTCACGCCGGTACCCGGCCTGCCCAGGTTGCCGGTGAGCATCTGGATGTTTGCCACCGACCGGACATTGTCGACACCGGTCGTGTGCTGGGTTATCCCCATCGAGTAGAGGATACACGCACTCTCGGCTTTCCCGAACCACTCTGCAGCGGTCTTGAGCTGGTCGACAGGAATGCCTGAGATCTTCGAGACATTGTCAAGGGAGTATGCGGGCTTCATGACCTCTTCCTTGAGCTTGTCGTAGTCCTTTACACGCTTCGAGATGAAATCCTTGTCCTCCCAGCCGTTCTTTATGATCTCCTGCATCATGCCGTTCAAGATGGCGACGTCCGACCCTGAGCGGAACTGCATGTAGAGATCGGCCTGCTTACCGGTAGGGGTGAAACGCGGATCGGCATAGATCAGCTTGGCGCCTTTTGCCTTTGCCTGCATCACTCTCCGCCCGATAAGGGGGTGCTGCTCGAACGTGTTGCTCCCGAGGATGAAGACGCATTTGGACTCGGCGATGTCACCAATCGAGTTGGTCATCGCTCCCGAGCCGAAGGTCGATGCGAGTCCTGCGACGGTCGATGCGTGGCAGAGCCTGGCACAATGGTCGATGTGCCGGGTCTTGAAGACGCCGCGGGCGAACTTCATCATCGCATAGTTCTCCTCGTTGGAGACACGGGCGGACGAGAGACAGGCACACTCGTCGGGCTTGTACTGCTTGAACTTCTTCGCGATCAGGTCATATGCTTCATCCCAGGTCGCCTCGACGAACTTGCCGTCCTTCTTGATAAGGGGCTTGGTCAGGCGATCGGGATGGTTCACAAACTCGTGGGCATAGGTACCCTTGGGGCATACCTTGCCTTCATTGACGGGAGAGCGCTGGTATGGTGAAACACCAGAAACCTTCCCGTCTTTTACCACGAGGTTAAATGTACAACCTGTTCCGCAATAGGGACAGGTCGTCTGAACGTACTTTACATCCATGTTCTGTTACCTCTAACACAGAGATCTCACATGTTTTTCCTATATATTGGTAGCCATTTTTTCACACCAAAATGATGAATTCTGGTGGGTTGAGTCCCGGGATGGTGAGAAGGAGCATATCAGGCGTTTTCGGGAGCAATTGATAATTGGGGTTAATTAAACCAGGTTATCGACTCTCTCCATCTCTGTTGAATATCGAGATGGAATCTCTCTTTACGGCTAATTTACAAAGATTGAAACAGTTCAAGCAAAATTATTCGTTATTTTGTATTCCTGCGCGCTTCTGGGGCTGGAAAAAAAGAAAAAATCTGTGTGTGTATCCCGGGCATCATCCCGGGAAGAGGGCACAAAGACCCGTTATTTTCAGTTTGTATATCGTGATTCCCCGAGTTTTGGTTCGAACGTATTGTCGGCTTCGGCCCTGATCGCATGTGAGAAGAGCGCCAGCGGGATATCCATCGGGCACAGCTCTTCGCACTGACCGCAGTTAATACAGGAGTCCGATATATGCGCAAATCTCCTCATGTGGAACATGGGTTTCGGGGGTACTTCGCCGTCTTTTACCATCAGGGACTTTCCGGCCAGACCATCTTCATTCGGGAAACAGACCGGGCAGTTCTCGATACACGAGTAGCACTTGATGCAACGGGAAGTCTCCTTGTTTATCGTGTCCCAGAGGATCGGTGAGAGATCCGCAAAATCTCTCCTGCGCCACTTGTCGCCGAGCTTGAACATCGCACCCTCGACCTTCTTCCGGATCTCGATACCCTTCGGGTTCGCGGCCTCGGTCTTGATGACACCTGCCTTGGTCGCCTCGTCAAGGAGTTTCGCACCTTTATCGCTGCAGACCTCGACGAACGTGGCCTTTCCTGCCTTTTCGCCGATGACGCCCCAGTTTCCGCAGGCGAGATCGGCCTGCCGCGGGACTTTTACCTTGCACCGGCGGCAGTTGCTCCTCCGGCCGTATCCCTCGTCTTCGAGTTCGTCGATGGAGATACCCTTGTGGCCACCCGCGTACTCGATGATGAACTGGCCCTTGTCGATTTCCTCCTTGGTCACCGTGTCGGGGTCGACACCGAACTTGTCGGCAATCATCTCCCGTGCAGTGATTGGACTGACCGTTCCACCGCAGTTCACGCCGATCATGAGGATGTTGTCCAGGTTGATCTTGTCTCGTTTCGCAAGTTCGAGGATCCCCATCATGTCGCATCCCTTGACGGGCATGGCGATCTTCATGTTGCTGGCACCTCCGAGGTACTTCTTGATCAGCTTTGAGAGGAGCAGCGTTCCGCAATGGAGAGACCCTGCCGTCTGGTTGAGTTCTTTTGGATCCGTGATCAGGGTCGGCACGGCATCGTAGATGTCCTGCCCCCGCTTGACGGCAAAGACGGCATCGACCATCTTCTTCTCGAGCGCGAACTTGAGAAGGCTGGTCACCGCACCGCCACACTCGGCCTTTGCAGCAATATCTGCATCACTGGTCCATGCATAGAGCATATCGCCTTTCTTTACCATTTCAATCAGGCCTCCTTGATCTTTTCAACCTTTACAGCACAGGCCTTGTACTCCGGGATCTTCGCTATGGGGTCCAGCGCATTGTTGGTGAGGATGTTTGCGGCGCATTCCTTGAAGTGGAACGGCATGAACATGACGCCCTTCATGATGTCAGGCGTCACCCGTGCCGGGACATTGACCTCGCCACGGCGGGTCATCGCCCGGACCATCTCCTTGTCCTTGATGCCGAGGCCCTTTGCATCCTCCGGGTTGATCTCGATCCAGCCGGTCGGGACCTCGTTTTCAAGGTGCTCGGACCTGCGGGTCATGGTGCCGGTGTGCCAGTGCCAGAGACAGCGCCCTGTGGTCAGGATATACGGGTACTGTGCGTCCGGCACCTCTGCGGGCGGCTTGTACGGGACGGCGAACATGACACCCATGCCGTCGGGGTGAGCGAACTTCTCGCGGTGGAGGATCGGGGTCCCCGCGTGGTCGGTTGCAGGGCAGGGCCAGTGGAGCGCCTCGGGCCTGTTCAGCCGCTCGTAGTTCATGCCGGCATAGGAGGGTGTCAGGCTGGCCATCTCTTTGAAGATATCCTCGGCGCTGTTCCATGCGAACTGCTTCCCATATCCCATCTTTGCCGCGATCTCCTTGATGATCACCCAGTCGAGCTTCGCCTGTCCGGGCGGGTCCTGTGCCTTCCTCCACATCTGGACACGGCGCTCGGTGCTGGTCTGTGTACCGTCCTTCTCCGCGTAGCAGGTGGCCGGAAGCACGACATCGGCAAGTTCGGCGGTCTCTGTCATGAAGATATCCTGGACGACCATGAACTCGAGCGTCTTTAATCCCTTCTCGACATGGTGGATATCGGGATCGGAGATCATCGGGTTCTCGCCCATGATGAACATGCACTTAAGTTCACCTGGCGTGTCGGCAAGAACGTTGATCATGGTGGTGACTTCATACCCGTTCTGGGGTGCACAGATGCCGTCGGGGAATCCCCATGCATCGGAGAACTTCTTGTGTGCCGCCTCGTCGATGACCTTCTGGTATCCGGTGAACACGACCGGGAGAGCGCCCATGTCGCAGGCTCCCTGCACGTTGTTCTGGCCACGGAGAGCGTTCACGCCGGTACCCGGCCTGCCCAGGTTGCCGGTGAGCATCTGGATGTTTGCCACCGACCGGACATTGTCGACACCGGTCGTGTGCTGGGTTATCCCCATCGAGTAGAGGATACACGCACTCTCGGCTTTCCCGAACCACTCTGCAGCGGTCTTGAGCTGGTCGACAGGAATGCCTGAGATCTTCGAGACATTGTCAAGGGAGTATGCGGGCTTCATGACCTCTTCCTTGAGCTTGTCGTAGTCCTTTACACGCTTCGAGATGAAATCCTTGTCCTCCCAGCCGTTCTTTATGATCTCCTGCATCATGCCGTTCAAGATGGCGACGTCCGACCCTGAGCGGAACTGCATGTAGAGATCGGCCTGCTTACCGGTAGGGGTGAAACGCGGATCGGCATAGATCAGCTTGGCGCCTTTTGCCTTTGCCTGCATCACTCTCCGCCCGATAAGGGGGTGCTGCTCGAACGTGTTGCTCCCGAGGATGAAGACGCATTTGGACTCGGCGATGTCACCAATCGAGTTGGTCATCGCTCCCGAGCCGAAGGTCGATGCGAGTCCTGCGACGGTCGATGCGTGGCAGAGCCTGGCACAATGGTCGATGTGCCGGGTCTTGAAGACGCCGCGGGCGAACTTCATCATCGCATAGTTCTCCTCGTTGGAGACACGGGCGGACGAGAGACAGGCACACTCGTCGGGCTTGTACTGCTTGAACTTCTTCGCGATCAGGTCATATGCTTCATCCCAGGTCGCCTCGACGAACTTGCCGTCCTTCTTGATAAGGGGCTTGGTCAGGCGATCGGGATGGTTCACAAACTCGTGGGCATAGGTACCCTTGGGGCATACCTTGCCTTGGTTGACGGGGGAGCGCTGGTATGGTGAAACACCAGAAACTTTCCCGTCTTTTACCACGAGATTGAATGTACAGCCCGTCCCACAGTAGGGGCAGGTTGTTTGAACATACTTAACATCCATTCTAATACCTCGTTTACAATGGATGCTCTCTCAACACAATTTTTTAATATTTGTATTTAAAGATCAATTTGATGATGAATAGTGGGGGGTCATTGTGAAGAATGAATTTACTCGGTGACCAAGTAAAATGATCGATAATCCTAAAGAGAATGCGAAAAACGTGCCGCGCAAGATCGCACGAAAATATCTGGTCCCAAATATGCTCGTTGATATTATTCAATCTGCAATATGTGGGTTTGAAGGGAAGAAATTCGAAAACCTGGCTGCATGTCCGTTCTGCCGCGGTGAAGTGACAGGCTACGACTACAAAAAAAGGCACTTCGCACGCATTATCGGACCTGGAGGGACGAGAACGATAGAGGTGCATGTGAAACGTTTCTGCTGCCGGCAATGCGGGCGGATCTCGGCTGCGGAAGCACCATTCTATCCTGATACCCGGGTCGGAAGACCGCTCGTCGACCTTTGCATCACGCTCTCGGAGAAGATGCCGTACCACCGGACGGCACGGGTCCTCGAACAGATGGGCCTTGCAATCGACCGGGGGAGCGTGAGAAATTACGCACGCCGCGAACTCGGCCCGATCGCCTCCACCGATATCTATGGGTTCAGGGTCCCCATGTCAGTCATCACGCTCTCCCTCTATTCCCGGGGTGGATAGGGCTGTCCCGTCAAACGGACAGAAACCGATACCCGGTGATCCGGTCTCCCACCCGCATACCGGGCACCGTTTTCTCTCCCTTTTTCGATCGAGGAACGGGATGAGGGGAATAAACAGGAACAGGAAGAAGAAGGGTATCCCGTATGAGAAGAGGACCGCGCTGGCGAGAAGGGATCCTGCGAGCAGGATCAGTCCGAGGATCCAGCGTTTCGTAACGCCACCTCCCTGACGGCGAACGCAGGCAGGGCATCGGAGAACGATCCAAGTCTTTCAGAGATGTCTGTACCTCCGCAGACCCTGGCAAGGAGCCGTGATCCAATGCCTGCCGTGATAATCTCGGTGGCGCCGGTCTCTGCCATTACCTCTTCTATGGTGTTTTTGAGGAGGGAGCTCTGTTCTTCCCAGAAGGCCCGGGCGATGGCCATAGCACCCTCCGTACCGATCTCCGGGAGGTCTGCACACACGACCCGTGCCAGTCTCCGGTATGCGGCCTCTCTCTCCCGGCCCTTTCCGTCCGGAGGATCGGATGTGTACTCTTCGGGCGTGATGTGGCCGAGTGCGAGGTGAACGTCACCGCTGCAGGCGAAGTATTCAGGGCTCACCCGTGTCCGGACACCTCCCAGTGAGACCTGTCGGACCAGGGCCGGAACACTGGTCCGGAGAAGCCCCGTATATACCAGGTACCCCTTCTGGAGCCGTGCAAGATCGGTCAGTCCGAGCAGGGCCGAAAAATCGGTGAGCGGTATGATGTCGGTGGTCGTGCTTCCCATATCGACCAGGACCGCACAGGCCCACTCCTTTCGGAGGAGATCGGCGGATGCAAGCCAGTTGGCGGCGGCAAGGCAGGGTGCCGCCTCGTGGTGAAAGCGCCCGTCGGTTCCGTAGAAGACAGCCCCCGGAAAGGCCGCCTTCACCGCGTCGACGATGAACCTGATCCCTTCGATCTTCGAATCGAAGCAGTCCGCAAGCTCGCCCGACATCACCACCGCGGCATCTTCTTCCCCTGAGGACCGGTAGCCGGCAAGCAGGGTCTCGAGCGGTGCGTTCTCCCACATGGGGCAGTAATGGATGTGGACTCCGCCCGAGTCGACGACCTTTAGGTTGGCGCCGCCGACATCGATTCCAATCATTCGAAAAAGACCCTCCCTGAGCTGTCGTACCTTGCCCTGCAGTTGAAATGAACGGATTCAGGCGCATCCCCCTTCGACGCCCGGACAAGGATGTCCGCGATCTCTTCTCTCATGCATGCGGCGATCCCGACGATGCTCGTGGTGATGCGCGGATTGACATCCACCACGTAGGGGCGGTCTGCAAGCACGATGTCGACGCCGGTATATCCCTGGCAGCCAAGGATGTTGACCGCTTTTTTCGCGACCTCGATGATCTCATCGGACCGCTCGTGATCCACGGGGGTCGTCCCTCCCTGGTAGGAGAACCGCCCGGCCGAATCGATCGAGATCTCCTGGTGGTTCAGGGCAAGGACAAGGGGGGGCTTTCCGGAGTAATACAGGCAGGCGTCACCCACGACCCTGCTTCCCACCAGGCTCACGCTCAGATGTTCCCCCTCGATGAAGCGCTGTCCGAATTCCCCTTCCCCGGCATGCCCGCCATCCAGCCGGACACCGATCGATCCGCACCCCGTGACCGGCTTGATCACCCTCGCTCCGTGTTCGACCTCTTCGGGAACAGGTATTCCGTTGCCTGCCAGTATCCGTG
>Ga0334886_1004257_pt1 | contig 11868 bp, 17 predicted proteins | sample GraSluR1_MG_9_FD_207232 | JGI IMG/M metagenome (GOLD analysis project Ga0334886, IMG submission 207232) | Sludge microbial communities from methane-producing bioreactor in Wageningen University, Netherlands - Granular Sludge_27_06-R1 | ecosystem: Engineered > Bioreactor > Anaerobic >...
CGATGAAACGGTTCGGGTTATGGTATGTCGGCCGGCCAATATTGAAGGGAAGGGGGCCATTACCTATCAGCACATTTTCGGTGAAATTGTTCTAACCAGCATGGGAGAAACCATTCTTATGAGCGAAGCGCGCGGCGGGGAAGTTTTGTACATGCTGCTCATGATGCATTCCGGTCACCGCGGCATGTTATGCTACCATGCCCAAAATGCATACGATGCTGTAAATGCCAGGCTGCCAGGTATGTTGATGCAGAATAAAGACTTTAATAAAGAATATAATCCGCATTACATGATCGGTGACAGCGTGGATTTAATCTGTGTTTTGGATAAATGCGGCCCTCAACGCCGGTTTAAAGAAATAGCGGAAATAAGCTTCAACAAATCAAGCAAAACAACAGACATCAAACAGATATTTATAAGGAATGAGAAAGGGGATCTTGCAGCTACCGGTTATGAACCGCAAAAGGTGATGGAAAAACTGGCCTGGGATAAAGATAACCCGGTTGTTTTAGATAAGGCAATTTTTAAGAAGTAAAAGGGGGGCACAAGATGAATAATAATGGCGGCCAGCCGGGATTGCTATCCAACTGGAAAGTGGTATTCCCGGTATTCTTGATTCTGGCATTAATTTTTGGCATCGGCTTCTGGAATTATATGCGTAGCATCGGGGGGAATGTTGAAGTGGCAGTTGCTCGTGTGGACATTAATTTGGATGATGAGCTATCCGTTCCTATTAATGTTGGAGTTGGTGAGATGCAGATAGGCAGTCTGTACAGTGATACGATTCGCAGTGCCGAGCAATTAAAGGGTAAATCTGCGAGAGGCTTTATTCCCGCAGGAACCGTTCTGAGAGAAAGCATGCTGCAAGCTGCCGTCGGGCCGATAGCTCGGTTAAAAGCCGGTTATGTAGCCGTATCAGTTCCGAACACAATCAATACAACGGTTGCCGGAGCAGTAAAACCGGGAAACAGTGTACGTATCAAAATTATAGATAAAGAATCCCCTCCCAATGAAAAAGCCTGTATTGAACCGGTTGAAATATTAGCGGTAAATGAAAAGGGTGTGGTGGTAAGTCTGGATAAAGCTGAGGCCAGAGTACTGGAAGAAGCTAAGGTAGGGTTTGTTATCGACTTTGAACTGCTCCCCGCTAAAAAGGGGGGTGTTAAATGAGTCTGCAATGGATGATTTATATCCTGCCGGTTTTATTGACAATTACAGTTCTGGCAGGGCTTATTGCTATATATGGCAGGATTAGTTATTCACCTCTGGATGAAGCCTTAAAACCCAAAACTAGAGATAAAAGCAAAAACAAGCAAACACCGTGGAAAGGCCTGGATACTGAAGACTTTTTCCAAACTGGAGCTATTGGCTTTATAATCGGTGCCCTTATAAGTGTCTTTCTTCCTCTGCCGCCCTTTTATGCAGTTCCGATTACTGCCCTGATTGGTTTTTTTGCTACTCCCTGGCTTATATCCCGCTGGATTAAAAAACGTTTTTTCAGGAACTTTGACCGTCAATATCTTCGGGTATTAAAACTATTTGCCCAGTTTAACCAGACCAATCCCATTCAGAATTGTTTTCTCCGGGTAGCGGAAGCATTAAAGAGAAAATCATATTTAGAGGCCGGTGAAGTGTTTCGGTATATTTCCGATCGCATTGAGCTGGGAGATATGGCCGGGGATGCCGTTTTAATAGCTGCGGATAAATACCGCCTTCCACAGCTTATACCATTTGCCAAGGTAGTTCGCAATCTTTCAGAGCGAGGAGGCGGAGAAAACGCCATAGAGGTGTTTGAAAACCTTATTGAAGGCTTGCGTGAAGAGCAAAAACACCAAAGGGAGGTGAGGGTAGAAACCGGGCAGCTTACTAATGAACATAATATGGTGTTCATTATATTGATTGGCTTGACCTGCTTTTTCTACAGCGACGCCGGGATAGGAGCATCACTCTTAAGTAAATACTGGGTACCATTAGTGATTGGAGTAATAGTTTTATTAATTGGCACCTGGTATGTTCATTATCGCGTGAAGGAATTGTCCAGGCAGGGGATAGGTTCCGGGAAAGGCTTAGGAATGGGGTGATAATATCAGCGCAGTATTTTTTGTTCTGGCCTGCCTGACGGCTTTTTTATGTTTATGTACGGTTTGGGCCTATTGGAACCGTTCCCCCCTGGACGAAGCTCTGATACGTGCCAAACGCGGAACATATTTCAGGGTAATATCAGCGTTTGGCCGCCAGCTTATTCAGCGTTTACCTTCCTGGTATGATGCTAAAGGATTGGACACAAGCTTGCGTCTGGCCAACAAAAATATGAGTTCAGAATTCTTTATGGGTTTGTCCGTCATAATTGTTGCTGCCGGGTTTCTTATCGGGGAATTGGTCAGCAGTATGACCGGCTTGGGGGTTTGGATGACTATTGGAGTCCCCCTTATTTTTTTGGCTATTTGGTGGGGATCGCTGTTTACCGAGGCTAAAAAGGCCAGGGAAGAAATAGCTCTTCAATTAGTTTCATGGTCTGTTTTGGAATTAAAGGAGGTGGTTTCGTCCGGGATTACTGATCCGGAAGAAGTAGCAATACGTCAAGCAGCACAGGACGAGGGAAAACTTGCTCAGGAGTTTGGCATGATTGTTCATGCAATTGATACCAATGCTCCATTATATGAAGTTTTTTACGATCATTTTGTTAACCGGCTGGATATCGATGAAGCTTTGGATCTGGCCATGTTGTTTGAAGATGCTAAATTACTCGGTACACCGATTACCAAACATCTGGAAACAGTCAATAAAATGTTTCTGGAAGAGCGCAGATACCGGTTCCGGGTTAAAACCAACCGGCTGGTAACCGAACTGGCTGTGGTTATGGCGGTTGTATTGACCCTGGCTGCCGGGTTGATTCTGGCCGGGCCGGTATATTTGTCAACAATGGATTTTATGAAATAAAGGATGGGAGGAAAGTATATGAAGAACAATCAGCCTAGCAAAGAAAGGAGAAAAGAAAAACAGAGTTTTTTTATGCGCTTGCGGAAAAACAGGGGCTTTACTGTGGTACAGGGTATAGCTATTCTGGGTGTTTGCTTAACCCTGGTAGGAGCTGCCTATACTGGTTACAGAGGTGTTGTCAATACTTCCGTTGCCAATACCGGTACTTTTGTAACATCAACTGCTCCGGAATAGGGCGGGAGCATGGTTTTACTGTTATTCAGTTTGTATTAATAATGCCGCTTTTACTGGCGATTTTGTTTATTCCAATCATCCAGATACAGCAGGTGTTTGTTAAGCAAACGGGACTGCAGGCAGCTCATGAAGCAGCGCGCTATTATGCGATAAATTCACCCACAAACCCGGATATTAATGCAGTAATTACTCAGAGCCGCCAGGTGGCCACCCAGAATATAGATCCGTTCTTGAATACCAAACCGCTTTATTATAATCCTAATCTTGATGTCCAGTTCAGCGAAATAGATTATGGCCCTGATAATACTTACTGCCGGGGGACGGTGGTTATTCATGCGCCTGTTTCAATTCCCTGGATTGGGAAGCTCTTGGGAAGACCTGCAGAGGCAGAACCGGCAGCCAATTGGAATAGCTTTAATAATCCCATGGGTCGTAATGCCGGTTCAGAGTATGTGATGGACATACCGGCCAGCGGATTTTTTAAGAAGGAGGTACCATAGCTTGAAAACCTCTGACTTAAATAACCAAGACGGCTTTATTACAGTAGCCCTGGTTTTACTTTTGTCCCTGCTTATTGTAATAGGGACCTACCGGGTGGAACTGGTAAAAATGTTTGCCATACGAACACAGCTTCACACGGCCTGTGATGCTGCTTCACTGGCAGGTGCTTCTACAGCTGCAGTTACTCCGGCCGATATAAGCTATGTAACCGAAATTGATGCAGAAGGCAATACAGTTAAACGGGAAATTGTTGGACGTTGGGATGTTGACCTTGATAAAAACCTGGCTGATCCGGAAGGTGTCTTTGCCGCGCAATTAAATTATCCCAATTTTGACGATACCAACTGGTCCAGCTCGGTTAATGGGGATGAATACTTGTTCAGGCTGCACGGTATCCCTTTCCATTCACCGCTTACAGCCATATGGAACAGCAAGTTGTACCTTAACAGTGAGTGTACTTCAAAAGCAGTACACCGGTAAAAATCATAAAGACCTGCTTTCAGTGAATACCTGAAAACAGGTCTTTTTTTAAGTAAATGGAGATACTTACCACGGTAAATTATGTTAAAATATACAATGGAGTTGCCGTTTGGCGGTTCAATTAAGTCTTTTGGACCTACATATTGTCAATCCTTCCTTCTCCACTTTTCAAAAAACCCAATATCAAGCGAAACAATTTCAACCTTTTCCTGCTGTCCCTGGCCTAGTGTTGTTATAGAATCAAGCATCTTAGGAAACATACCTTTATCGTAAATCTTGATAAATACTCCATCCCCTACTTTTGCCAGATCCCAATCATTGCAATTATAGGCAGTGGCATAATATGTGGGTTCGGGTTCAGTTTCAGAATTAATTTTTACAATAGCCTCATTGCCCTCGATTTCCTCTATTGTTGCTTTCATATCATGAGTAACACTATCCGAGAATAAATAGTGATTCATTATCAGTACCATTATAACTATAAACCCTATGACGAAAAGAGTACGAATCAATTTTTCCACAATATCTCCCCCATCATTTACCATTATTATAACTCTATTTCCTACAAAAGTAGCTATTTATTCTTCGACATTTTTCACTATATCTCACAGAAAATACCTCAGACTGATCTTCTTTCAAATTTTTTCTCCCTTAATAGCATGCTGGAAAATATTTGTCAATGAAGTCATAGGTTTAAAAATTCTGTGGCCTGTATACAGGCTGCTTTTTGTATTTCAGGGGGTATTTATGAATATTCAGGAATTTGTTCTTAAATCCAGTGATGCCTTGCGCCGGCACAATAGACTAACCAATATGGTTTTTGCGCAGATTGAGCTGTTAAACCAGCTTACAAACTGCCCGGTAAGTGTCGTATTACGCAAAGGAGAAATTATATTTGGGCAAAACTGCGCTGCGGATGTTTTGTATCCGGTCAGGCCAATCATGACAAAGTTCTCCTGGCAAACAGCTACTGCTTTTTCTATTTCAGACGGTATAGTGGTATTCTGGTCACGAAAACTACCTAAGGACATAATACACTGTGTATCTCACGTCGATATTATTTTGCAATGTTTCTTGCTGCGCCAGGAACTTGAAGCCCTGGTGGCTGCCGATGTCTTAACCGGCTTAGCTTCACGACGTAAGTTCATGGAGACATTGGAGAAAGAAATTAAAACCGGCCTGCGTTATGGGAGGTCCTTTGGTTTTCTGATTACTGACCTGGATGATTGCTGCAGTTAAAATGTCTATATTAATAATCACCCTGGGAATGGTCATTGTCAGCGATCTTAAAAAAATGGTCATACCCGACCAGGTTTTAATAGTGAGCGCAGTATTTGGTCTTGTCTTCGCGGTTTTGCTGCCTTCCTGGTCATGGATTATAGGTGCAGCGTTCGGCGGGGGCTTGTTTTTAGCTATGTATCTGGCAATGCCGGGTATGCTGGGAGAAGGGGACATTAAACTGGCTGCTCTTATCGGGCTTTATCTGGGCTGGCCCAATATTGTTCCGTTTATAGTGATATCTATACTGGCCTGTTCCGTAATATGCCTGTTTCTGGTCTTAATTCGTAAAGCAACTATGCAAACCAAAGTGCCGTTTGCACCGTTCCTGGGGATTGGAGCAGTTGCCACAGTCCTTTTTCAAGCGCAAATATGGAGTTTTATGTAAAGTGAGTAGTATTTTTTACCAGATAGCTGGAAGCAATACAATTAACACATGTAGAATAAGTGACATATAGTATGGCAATAATATTTTAAAAGTATATTGTGGTAATATAAATTATATATTACAATATATATAAACCATACTAGAAAGCGGTGTTACTATGAGCGAAAATAAACAGGTTACTTTTAATCTCCCCGGGGATTTAATTGAAAAAATGACATGGTATGTACAGCAAAAGATTGAGCCATCCAAAAATGCCATTGTACGTAAAAGTGTTGAACTGTATTTGGAAAAATTAAAGCAAGAAGCCCTGCAAAAATCCATGGAAGAAGCAATTGGAGATCCTATGTTTATGAATGACCTCACTGAGAGCATGAGAGATTTTGAAGCTATTGACCAGGAAGGGGATTCCGCATGGTAAAGGAAGAATATCAATGGAATATATTCTGGGTTAACCTTGACCCGACCAAAGGTTCTGAACAGGCAGGGACACGTCCGGTACTGGTAGTATCAACCGAGGCGGTAAACAGGGCTTTGCCGGTTGTAACGGTACTATCGATTACTTCATTGAAGCAGGGAAGGAAGATATATCCGACTGAGGTATATCTGCCGCAGAAGGCAACGGGATTGGATAAGGAGTCAATTGCGATGACCCACCAGATCCGTTCAATTTCAAAAGAGAGACTGGGATCTGGGTGCGGCAAAATCAACGATCCTAAATTAATGGAACAAATCCAGGAAACCATAAAATTGTATCTGGGAATAAGTTAGGAACAGTATATCTTGAAATTGCCATAAATTTATTGATGTTGTACATAATATTACAGTATAATAAATATACTGATAGGGAAAGGAAGTGTTTTTGATGGCACAAATAAATGTCAACATCCGAATGGATGAGAACTTGAAAAAACAATTTGAAGCGTTTTGCTCTGAAATTGGAATGAATATGACGACTGCCTTTTGTGTTTTCGCAAAAACGGCAGTACGCCAAAACAGAATTCCTTTTGAAATATCTGCCGCAAGCGACCCATTTTACAGTGAAGTCAATCAATCAAGACTGAGAAAGGCTATTGCTGACCTCGATGCAGGAAAAGGGAAAGCCCGTGAACTGATAGAGGATGCCGATGAATAGATTGTAACAACACGCTTTAGAGTGTTATAATATACACATAATATCTCACACTTTAACGTATATTATTAATAATTAAAGGAAGTGAAGAAATGGGCGTGAAATTGATGGATAATAAGAAGCGTGTGGAATCGAATACATTTAGTTTTATCAAGGATAATATTTTAACTATTACCGATATTACAAGAACGAACAAACTTTCAGAGATACTAAATCAATATGCTGGTAAGGAAACTTCCGAAGTATATGTTATTCAAAACGTTAAAAACCGTGATGCTGTCGGGGTTCTGGTTGACATGGAGCATTATCAGCGCTTGTTGAGATTGCAGGAAATAATTGAGGAAGCAACGGATACCTATATGTATCAGGTCGCATTAGAAAGAAAAGAAGATAAAACATGTATTCCTTTATCAGAAGTTGTGAAAGATGATGATTTTGATCTGAATGAATTAATGGACAGTTTGGATGACATTGATCTGGATGAGGACTAAATATGGCTGATAACAAGATTGTGCAGCTAAATAAAGTGCTTGCTGAAAAATACAAAACGCGGGTATTTTTCTCAACCAATGTAATGCAGGACTATAAATCATTCAGCCGCGGTAAAAGAAACGATGTTTTGAAGCTAATACTTAAACAAGCGGAAAAGGGTGCTTTGTTTAAGCTGGATGGTAACGGGAACCGTTGCGAAGGACAATTACATCAGTTCGCAAAAATAAAAAGTAAAACTTTAAACCTGCGCATTATATATCGGCCTCAGTTATGTGATGATGGAATCATCGAAATGGGTATTATTGCTATAGGGCCAAGAGATAATTTGGAAGTATATAAGATGGCAATTCAAAGAATGACTGCCCTGGATAAGACATCTGAGTATCGAGAGGAGGAAAAATAATATGAATAAGGCTTATAAAATATCCGCACTTGCCCTGGTAATGTTGTAAGACTGAACGTGAGGCTTCATGATTTGATTACTGCACAAAAGACCGGTACGTATATAGATCCAAATAATATAGCTTTATATCGGAAGTAATAATCTTCTGCAACTGAAAATGACCCAGTTCAGGATCAATGTGCAGCCTGATTAAATCCAGTTTTCTTTTATACCAGTTGTCGCTGATTTCATCCTGAACATATACCGCCATCCATTTTCGCAGCCATTTACTTAATGTATTCACTATAAAAAGCTGCTGAAAAGTGGAAAGAAGAAAAAAGTAAAAGATGAAAATGGTACTGAAAAAATTGTAATAAGTGGGTTGTCTCCACAAACGGTAAAACATATCCATAACATTCTTAAACCGGCATTTCGGCAAGCCGTAGAAGATGGACTTATTGTTAAGGCAAAGAATCCCATGAAAAAGATAACTGCACCAAAGGTAGTAAAAACCCGTAAAGCACGAACGCTAAGCGAAGAAGAAATTAAAAAGTATTTAGCAGAATTACAGCTTCACCGTTTATATGCAGCGTTTGTACTTGATCTATGTAGCGCTCTTAGACGCGGGGAACTTATTGGAACCCAGTGGCCCGATCTTAACTTTGAAACGGGTGTTCTTGCCGTTCAAAGGCAGATTTTGAGAATTCAAAATATGGATGAACCAGGCATCCCAGACAATAACTGATAAATAAAAACTTCTGTCAAAACTTCTGTCAAAATAAAAAACAACACTTTCAGACGTCCTGAAAGTGCCGATTTTATCCATGGTACGCCCGAGAGGGATCGAACCTCCGCTCCCGGCTCCGGAGGCCGGTGCTCTATCCACTGAGCTACGGGCGCATATCGCATAAAGAATTATAGCAGAATAATCAGTTCAGGTCAAAAATTATGGTCAAGTAAAGGATTTATAATTCTAAGAAGAGGAGGCCATGAAGAATGATGTTATTATATTACACTCCTTCTTGCTCAAGCAAAACACTTTTTGAGGACTTTCGCTCATTACGGCTTAATACTGAGATTAGCAGACCTGACAGGGTGATAAGGGCTGATATTCTGTAGACCCAGTGGGTTGAGGCTGAATACGCAATAGCGTAAGACAGGTTTTCCTGGTAGATATTAAGCAGCAAGGAAAAAATACTGGCAGAAACTGCAATACCTATGGAAAACGAGAAATTTCTCACTGTTGATATAAAGCCGCCGGTATAGCCTGCTTTTTCCTGGGGTACTGAACTCAGTATGGAACTGTTATTGGGTGAGCCAAAAAAGCCCATACCTATTCCCAAAAGTACCAGGCCGCCGGCAATCCTGAAAATACTTGCATCCTGGCCAAGGGTAGAGAATGTTAAATGAGCGCCGCTTAGTAATATAAAGGATATAGATGTCAATCTCGTGGGGCCGAATTTATCGGAAAGACTGCCTGCAAAAGGAGCAGTTACAGCCATAAAGATCGGGGGGATAGTCATCATTAAACCTGAATAAGCAGGGGAAAAATGCAGAAGTCTCTCCATAAAAAACGGCATGAGGAATATTACCCAGGTCTGTGACACATAAGCCAGACAACCCAGTATATTACCGTATAAGAAGGGTTTAACCCTGAAAAGTTCAAAATCCAGCATGGGGGATGGAGATTTTTTTTCAAATATATAAAAACAGGCGAGCAAAATAATCCCTGCCAGAAGCGGGCCGAATTGGATACTGTCTCCAACAGAGAGAGATAGAACCAGGACAATTGCAGCTATGGAAAAAAGCAGTATGCCTGGAAAATCAAATTTTTTGTCTTGACTATTTACCGGCTGTGAGGGTAAAAACCTGTAGGCAAGGTAAAAACCTATTAGACCAACAGGAATATTGAGCAAAAAAATAACCGGCCAGCCGAATTTTGCTACCAGAATTCCACCCAGGCTGGGACCGGTCATATTTCCTATACCAACCATACTTCCGGTAAGTCCCAGGGCTTTTCCGCGTTCCTCTGGGGGGAAGGTATTGGATACAATTCCTATGCCTGTGGCCATCATCATACTGGCCCCAAAAGCCTGAAAAGCACGGGAGGCTATCAGAAGAATAAGTGAGGTTGAAATACTGCAGAACAGAGAACCTATGGCAAAACCCAGGAACCCGAATGTATATATCTTATGACTGCCGATCCTGTCTCCAAGCTTGCCGAAAAAAAGAAGGGTAGATGTGATTACCAGCATATAAGCGGTGACCACCCACTGAACCTGCTTCATATCTACGGACATTTCTCTGGCAATGGTAGGGTTGGCAATATTCAATATGCTACCATCCAGGGTGGACATGAATATTCCTATAGATATTATTATTAAGACCTGCCATTTATTATCCAATTTCATGTCCTGTTTCCTTCCCGTAACAAATGCACATCTATTGAGAGTTTTGCATTAATTCAAAAAATCCAGGATGTCATTCTGAACGTTAGCGAAGCCACCTTAATCGTGAGCAAAGCGAACATCAGTAGTGCCCGGAAGGTGAATCTTAAGATCCTTCGGCGTTGCCTCAGGATGACAGCACTAAAGTATCCAACGAATCATATTAAAAAGCTAATTATGCAAAATCCTCTATTATATTTCTTATGCAGGTATTAACATACATATTTATACTACCATAGCCGGAAAAATAATAGGTAAAATGAAAGGTGAAAAATTTGGGGGAAAAAGAGAAGATTGAGGTTTTGTGTGAAAACCTCAATCTTTTTAAGGGCAGTAACAGTTAAAAATTAAAGCAGGTATTACAGAGGATGTAAATCCGATATTTTTTTAACGACCCATAACAGCAATAATAGCATCCGCCAGGCAGCGGACTCCTTTTTCAGCCAGATCCTGACTTATGCTTTCGGTACCTACTTCGAATATCAAGGCAGTAGGATATAGATCCTGATTATAATCGCCTTTGCCTATAAAAATTCCTCTCATGAGTCCGGGATGTATTTCGTCTGCAGCTGCTTTAATGGTTTTGGCATAAGATAGATTGCTTTGCATATTGGGGTTGGAACGTCCTACCACTATCATAACCCGGGAAATATCCACACCATTAATAGTGGTATAATAAGCACTCTTGGGGGCAGAATCCCGATGTATATCGAAAGCAGCGTCAGGCCTTTCTTTTAAAAGTTGGGTTAATGTCCGTCTGGATCTATGATAGGCATTGATATCATGCGGTTCATGAATATTCAGGCTATGGCTTACACTGATGTTTGCTTTATTCAAGGCATCTGTCAGTGCTTTGCCGATCTGAAAGACATCCCCTTTTCCTGCTTCACTGGCCTGACCTGAGGTCGGGGTGTATGATTCATCAGTATGGGTGTGATAAATGATTACATGTCTGGGCGGGTCAACAGCCTGTACTGAAACATTGTTATCCAATAAAGCTATTGCTCCTGAACCGGTTTGGGATTTATTAAGAACACCAGCATTTTTCCACTCAATGTTCTGTAGCGAATCGTTTTTCTCATCCTTTACCCTGGCTACAGCGTTGCTGCCTTCGATACTTATAATGATATAGTGAATATTATTTTCATTAATATATTCGTCTTCTTCGTATACAGGGATTCCGGTTTCAAGAATAACATTACCTTCGGTATCCCTGACAGTGACATAGGCAGCAGCTTCAGCAGTGATATTATCGTTTGGCAGAATTGGCTTGCTTTCCGGGGTAGAGACGATGTTACCAAGATAAGCCCCAGCCATTGCCGTAATCATAATAATAAAAAATATCCAGATGTACCTCTTGCTGATTGTATCCATAAAAAAACCGCCTCTTTCTAATAATCAATAATATTATTCGGAAAAGGCGGTCTTATTATTCGAACCTTCAGGTATTTATTTTTTTTATCAATTACCGTAATTATTCATATTACGTAGTAGACAGGACTACGCACTAAGGGGAATTTTTGACACGGGCTCGCTACGCTCGCACACAGATCCTGCGGACGCAGATTAACACAGATTCTTTTTAGTATTTTTAGTT
>Ga0334886_1004263_pt1 | contig 11838 bp, 12 predicted proteins | sample GraSluR1_MG_9_FD_207232 | JGI IMG/M metagenome (GOLD analysis project Ga0334886, IMG submission 207232) | Sludge microbial communities from methane-producing bioreactor in Wageningen University, Netherlands - Granular Sludge_27_06-R1 | ecosystem: Engineered > Bioreactor > Anaerobic >...
TCTCAAAGCCGTTTCGGTTCATTTCCTCCATGGTGTAGGTGTTGCGGGCATAGCCAATAACTTTGCCGGGTCCGATGGCAAAGAAGTTGGCGCCGCTATGCCACTGCTCACGCTCTTGAGTCCATGAATCCATGGTGCCCCCGCAATGAATAGGCTTCATATTCATGCCTAATGTTTTAAGTGCAGAGAGTATGTTTTCGACGTTTTTAATTTCTTTGACTTTACAGTTCTCAATTGTAATGATTACCGTTTGAAATTTGTTGGGTCGAAGAATTAACGGTTCGAAAATCATACATGCATCAACATCAAGAATAGTGAACACCATATCGAGATGAATAAAAGATTCGGGTTTATATGGTAATTCCTGCACAATTATGTGTTGCACTTTTTTTTCTTTTTTAGAACATAAGCTTTTGATAATAAAATCAATTCCCTGAGTAGTTGTTCTGATGCTGTTGCCTACTAAAATAATATCATCACGGGCAATTAGCACATCACCTCCTTCTATGGAAATGTTACAGTTATTATTTAATGGCAAAGGATTAATAGTATTAGCTTTTAATGTATCAGAGTCCTTAAATATGGCTTCCATTATTAAGGTTTCGCGATCACGAACCTTGCTTGCCATTTTTCCAACCAGAACCTCATCATACATTGAAATTGCAGCATCGCGAGTAAAATAAAAGTTGTAAAGTGGTGGAAGAGAATATCTATCATTACTAAGGAAACTTGTGAGCGTATTGCGTTTAATGGGTAAACCTTCAATTAAAAGCCTTACTAAATCCTTCGAAGCAATTGATGATAATTCATCGTGAAGATTCATTACACCTTCATTCTTGCATATTGAACTAATTAATTTTTCCCTTGCTTTAGGTTTTCTAACCACTTCATAAAGCAAATCTTTTATCTCAAAAGTTTTTGTGATTTTGGAAAGTACACCACTTATCTGAGCAAACTCCTTTTGAGCAACCGAAAGATTAAGAATATCACTATATAATGCTCTATGAGCATCAATCGGAGTCATATTTTCAACTTCAAGTCCAGGTGTATGAATTATTACCCCTTCCAATAATCCAATCTCTGATTGGACATCGACTACCATTTTTGTTTCCATCGTCAAGTAATTAAAAAACAATGATAATGTAGATCTTAATAAAAAACTGGTAAAGATAACCTGATTTTAAGAACATTATCCCTTAAATGTTGCTGTTAAGTAGCAGTTAATTTTAAATCGAAATTAGTATTAATCAAAGTAATGTGTTACCTTAAAAGTGACTAAATGTATAAAAATTGTATTTGTAAACTGGTTTAAATAGATCAAGAAATGTAAATACTGAAATATTTAAATTTGATATAGGGTTTGTTCGCCAATAAAAAGTTGACGTTTATCAAACAGTTTTCCTACATAAATTTTTATGATGTATTTTTGTTTTGGAAAGATAAGCTAATGGCTTATTAATTTCCGGTGGTTAATGAGAGTACGGCGCAGATCCCATCTGCGCCGTATGTTTTTTGTTGCTTCCATTAAACTATTTTTTTTTCATTGTTCGTAAGGATAGAACATGAATTGAAACTCCTGCAGCAACCAAAACTAGGATTATTTGAACCCATAGCAGTTCTTGCATTATGTAAATACTGGTAAGAATGGTTCCCCAAAGTAATACTAGTGTGAAAATTTTAATGCCAGGACTTATTGCCCTATGATGAATGTAGTTGCGTATGTAATTACCAAATATGCGATGTGTTAAAAGCCATCTGTATAGTCGTTGGGAGCTACGCACAAAAAGGTATGCAGCCAATAGAAAAAAAGGGGTTGTGGGAAGTATTGGTAATGCAATGCCAACAATGCCTAATCCAACTGATAAAAGCCCGCCAATAATCATCAAATAGCGGATTTTCGATTTTGTGACTTTTGTTGGTTTTTGATTAATCATTTAAAGCTGGGAGTTAGGTATTGAATCACTTTTTATGACTCCCATCGCAATAGGGTTTGTTCTGTGAACGTCCACAAGCACAAAGGTATATTTCCTCAGGATTATTGGGTTTAAGTATGCAGTTATCAATATCAGTAATTGTGAAATTGCCTGTAACTTTAATTGGACCATTACGGATAATAGTAACCTCTGCTGTTTTTTTTGTATTGTTAGTATTCATGATTATTCTTTGTTATCTCTGAAACCGATTTTAAAATGAGTTCCATCACAAAAAGGAAGATTCCCCGATGCTCCGCATCGGCAAAGCGATACCATCTGCATCGACTTTAGCTCAACTCCATCGGGTCCAACAATTTTGAACTTTCCACTAAAGAGGATAGGCCCGTTTCTCATAATCTGAATCTGAACAGGTTTTTGTTCAGATTCAGACTGGATAATACCACCTTCTGTTGTATCTTTTACTGCTTTGGGAGATTTTTCCTGTTGGTTCTTCTCGTTATCGTTCCACTTAAAAGTTAATGCTTCGGTTGGACACTGATTAACAATATCAATAATCTTTTCGGCTGGTGCTCCCTGCATGTTAACCCACGGACGATTTCTGGGATTAAATACCGACAGCAACTTGGTATAGCAAGTTGTGGCATGAATACACTCGCCAGGCTTCCAAAAAACAGTTATTTCATCGTTGGAATAGCTGCGATTATTTTTTTCCATTTTTCAAGGTTAATAATTTACTTGTGAAAAACACATCGCTGCTGATATTGTTTGCCAAAATATTAATTGTTTTTTACTTTCTGATAACCAAACAGCTGGCAATTACATCGTGTAACGCTTGCTTTTTTTCAGTAAAACCTGCCATGATATAACCAATGTAAAGGGTCATATTGGTAATTATTCGGGCAAAGTATCTTCCACTTGCTCTGGCAAATGAAATGCGTTCGCCATCTAAATTTGTCACTTTTATGCTTACAGCAAGCTTACCAAGGGTACCTCCATGTTTTGATGATTCCATTAAAGCATAGTACAGCCAACCCATAACAAGGCTAAGCAAAGATGTTAAAATAATGGCACCTACAATGGTTCCAATTTTAAGCCAATTCCCATCAATAAATATATCTTCAAAAGAATCCATGTTCTTTAGGCTTAAAGCTGAACCAATAATCGACAAAATTGCGGGTACAGCAATGATAAAACCTCCAATTGAAAGAACAATGCTATCAATTAGGTAAGCAGCAAACCTTAACCTGAAGCCTGCATAGCGTATCTCCTGTTCATTTGCCTTTTGATTCTCAATAATTTCCATGGTTAATTTTTCTTAGGTTAATTGATGATTTTTATTTTTTTGTGAAAATTCTAAAAAAAAATGGATAGTAAAAAATATTTTTGGCATTTTTTATGTGTAAAAGCAATTATTACATATATTTTAGCTTAACATTTAGCTACCAAAAACGTTTAAAGAATTGGTTAGGAAATGATTAACATGAAGCATTTTAAGTTTATAGTAGTACTTCTTTTTGTAGTGTTTGGAAGTATTTCCAGAGTTAATGCCCAAAATCCGATTGTAGTTGATGGGTATACTATTCTTCCAATTACAGTTATTGATGGAGATACACTTCCGCATGCTCTAATTCCACAGATAGTTGTTTTTCCAACCCGTAAATTTGCCAATAAACGCGATTACCGTCAATACCAAAGGCTCATAAGAAATTTAAAAATAGTTTACCCATATGCCATTATTGCCAAAATGAAGATATCGGAAATGGATGCTCATTTTAGCAGTCTAAACACCGATTTGGAAAGAAAAGCCTATGCAAAACAGGTAGAGAAAGAACTTCGCAATGAGTTTGAGGGTCAGCTGGTAGAACTTACCATTACCCAAGGGAGGCTTTTAATAAAGTTAATCGATAGAGAAGTAGGGCGTACTTCATACGATATTATTAAGGAAATGAGAGGTGGGGTTACGGCTGTATTTTGGCAAGCCGTAGCACGTATTTTTGGCTCGAATCTGAAAACACAATTCGATTCTGTTCATGAAGATAAACTACTAAATGAGTTGATTATACTACATGAGCATGGTCTGCTCTAATATTAAAAAACCGCCATTTGGCGGTTTTTTGTTGATGTGCTATTTGATATACTTCAACATTTCTTTAACCACCGCGTTAGCCCCATTGGCAATATCCACGATCGTAGCTTTTAGCATGTAACAGGGTGTAGTGAATAATAAATTATCCTTATCAACGGTAACTTCACCATGATTGGTAATTTGGTGTCTGGAACCCATACTTTCAATGGCTTGAGCGGTTCCTTTATCCTGGCCAATGGTTACTGAAACATTACCAAATAATTTCGATAGGATTACTGGTGCAATGCATAACGCACCTATCGGTTTTTTTTGCCCATGAGTGTCTTTTATTGCCTTTTCAACCTGTGGGTTTACCGTGCAATTTGGACCATCGAATGCGAAGGAGCAGAGGTTTTTGGCTACTCCAAATCCTCCGGGAAGAATAAGAGCATCGAAATCCTTTGGATTGTAGTCGGTTAGGGGCTTTGCATTTCCACGTGCAATTCGTGCCGCTTCAATTAGGACGTTTCGTTTCTCGTTCATTTCCTCACCAGTTAGGTGATTTACAACATGATGCTGTTGAATATCAGGAGCAAAAATTTGATATGTTGCACCCTGCTTCGCGATGGCATATAGAGTCATTGTGGCTTCATGAATTTCAGCCCCATCGTATACACCACAACCTGCAATTACCACAGCAAATTTCTTTTCTCTACTCATATTATTTACAATTTGATTTTGATTGTTAAAAATGCAACTTTTTTGTTAATTTACCATCATATTTTCAATTGATTATCTGTTAAATAATAAAAAATGAATACTATACGTACATTCATTGCACTTGATATTCCAATAGGCGATGAACTGAAAAAAACGTGGAATAGAATAGTTGTGGATCATAGTAAAGATAGCATTAAATGGGTCGATCCACGCATACTTCATCTTACCCTTTTTTTCCTAGGTGATACACCTATTTCATCAATTGATGCCATAAAGACCAATTTAACCAATTTTCTTTTAAATTTTTCATCATTCAATATAACCCTGAAAGGGCTTGGTATTTTTGTGGGCAAGAATAATCCCAGAGTTATTTGGGTAGGTGTAGAACCATCAGAATCTCTTTCACTGATTTACCAAAAAATAGTTGATTCTCTTAATCCCTTTGGTTTTTTTCCAGACGAAAGGGGATTTAACCCCCATATTACATTGGGTAGGATAAAGCATTTATTTGATACCAATAAGTTTTTTAATTCCGTTAATGTTGAGAGTAAAAAAGTTTTTCAGGAAACAAGGGTTGATAAAGTTTCCCTATATAAAAGCGATCTAACCCCCAGAGGGCCAATTTATACTCCGCTTCATCAGGTAAGAATATGATGAAATTTACTTTTAATCACTTGATTATTTCTTGCCAATCCTTAGATATAAAAAAAGAGTTGTGGTGTGCAAGCAGTCTGCCATATTGTTACTATTTTTGGGGTCGAAATACGATTGTTAATTCGCATTGGTAAGAAGATTTGAAAGTAACAGGCAGATAAAATCTTTAAAAACACCATATCGACAATGAAAGTAACCGTTGAAACAGCAAAGGAACTTGGTTTATTGCCCGAGGAATTTGATATGATCAAAAAGATATTAGGGCGTGTGCCAAATTTTACCGAGTTGAGCATCTACTCTGTGATGTGGAGCGAACATGCATCATACAAGAACTCCATTAAGTGGATTAAAACCCTACCTCGCAAGGGAGAGTCAATTCTTGCTGAAGCCGGATCGGAAAATGCTGGTCTTGTCGATATAGGCGGTGGTTTAGCATGTGCATTTAAAATTGAATCGCACAATCATCCATGTGCTGTTGAACCATATCAAGGAGCAGCTACTGGAGTAGGAGGCATTAATCGTGACATTTTCACCATGGGAGCTCGTCCTGTTGCTCAGCTTAACTCCTTGCGTTTTGGTGACATTAAGCTTGATAGAACAAAATGGCTCATAAAGGGAGTGGTAAAGGGTATAGGCGATTATGGCAATGCCTTTGGCATCCCGGTGGTGGCTGGCGAGGTGTTTTTCGACGATTCTTTTAACACTAATCCTTTGGTTAATGCCATGTCGGTAGGTATAGTTAAGAAAGACATGGTGGTTTCAGCTATTTCAAAAGGGGTGGGCAATCCAGTTTTTATTGTTGGGTCTTCAACCGGTAAGGATGGTATCCATGGAACAACCTTTGCATCAGCCAATATTACTGATAACTCTGCGGAGGATTTACCTTCGGTACAAGTAGGCGATCCATTCGCCGAAAAGTTATTGCTAGAAGCATCGCTCGAAGTAATACCCACTGGTGCCATTGTTGGTATGCAGGACATGGGAGCAGCAGGAATCATCTGTTCAACTTCTGAGATGTCGGAGAAGGGTAATCATGGCATGAGGGTAAATCTTGATAAAGTTCCACTTCGGCAGCATAATATTGAGCCTTGGGAAATTCTTCTCTCCGAATCGCAGGAGCGCATGCTAATTGTTGTGAAGAAGGGACGTGAGAAAGAAGTAGAGGAGATATTCAAAAAATGGGATTTAAACTGTGCGCAAATTGGAGAAGTAACCAAAGGCGACAGGCTTGAGTTTCTATGGCATGGTGAAGTTGTTGCCAATGTTCCTGCTCCATCCCTTGTGCTGGGAGGTGGTGCGCCTGTTTATGAACGTGATTTTAAAGAACCTTCTTATTTTAAAGAGAATCAAATGTTTGACATAAATCAATTACCAGAACCGATTGATTTACAGGAGGTAATTTCATTCTTGATTAAACATCCAAATATTGCATCGAAACGTTGGGTTTACGAGCAATACGATACCATGGTGGGAACAGCAAATATGGCAACTAATTTTCCATCCAGCGCTGGTGTTGTTAATATTAAAGGCACAGATAAAGCACTTGTGTTAACTGTCGATTGCAATTCGCGGTATGTGAAGGCAGATCCTGAGGTTGGAGCCATGATTGCAGTTGCCGAAGCTGCCCGCAACATTGTTTGCACAGGTGGAAGACCTTTGGCAATAACCAACTGTTTGAATTTTGGGAATCCATACAATCCAGAGGTGTATTGGCAATTTGTGAAATCAATTAAGGGCATGGGACGCGCCTGCGTTAAATTTGGAACACCTGTAACAGGAGGTAATGTGAGCTTCTATAATCAATCGACTGTAGGTGGTAAGGACGAATCAGTGTTCCCAACTCCAACCATTGGAATGTTGGGTATATTGGATAATAAAAACCATCATACCACAATGGCATTCAAGGAAAAAGGTCATATGATTTATCTTATTGGACGTTCTCATAACGATATAGCATCATCAGAGTACCTGTACTCTTTCCATGGTATTAAAAATTCTCCCGCACCTTACTTTAATCTTGAAGAGGAGTGCAATGTTCAAAAAACTCTTCTGGAGTTAATCAGTAAGAATTTGGTGCAGTCAGCAAATGATGTTTCCGACGGAGGGTTATTCATCGCACTTCTTGAGAGCGCAATTCCAAGACAGCTGGGTTTTGATATAACAACTGATGCTGAGATCAGAACTGATGCTTTTCTTTTTGGAGAAGCGCAAGGACGTATAGTAGTTACCGTTTCACCATCTAGAGAAACTCAATTTATCGACCTTATGATGGCAAACAAGATACCATTTACTACCCTTGGTCATGTTACAAAATCGGAAGTTAGAATTGATGATATTTCCTTTGGTTTTATTTCTGATCTAAAGCGAGAATACGAGAATGCTTTCTCTTCAATGATGGAGGTTAAGTGATCAGTCTTTTCGTGCAATTCAATAGTCAACATTAGTGGCTATAATCAATAAAAAAGATAATAGTGTTGAAGCAATGTTCAATGGCATTGCTCATCGATACGATTTATTAAACCAAATTCTCAGCTTTGGTATTCATGGGTTATGGCGTAAACGTTTGGTAAAAAGGATTCTAAAACATAAACCTTCCAGAGTTATCGATATAGCCACCGGAACTGCTGATGTAGCCATTGCTATAGCGAAAAAAGATGAAAATGTTAACATTGAGGGAGTTGATATTGCTGACAAGATGATAGCAATTGGCAAATCGAAAGTAAAAAATAAAGGTTTTGAGAAGAGGATATCTTTATCAAGAGCATACGCAGAGAGCCTTCCATTTAAAGACGAAATTTTCAATGTGGCTACCGTTGCTTATGGTGTAAGAAACTTCAATGATCCGAAAAAAGGTTTAGAGGAAATGTTTCGTGTGATAAAATCTGGTGGAAGTATTCATGTTCTGGAGTTTGTTAACCCCAAATTATTGATAATTCGATGGATTTTCGGCTTTTATTTTCAAAGTGTTTTACCCCTCTTGGGACGATTAATATCAGGGCATAAGCACGCTTATACCTACTTGCCAAAATCAGTTAAAATTTTCGCTGAACGTCAGGATTTTGTTAAAATGTTAAGTGATGTTGGTTTTATTGAGGCTTCTTATACCATTCAGAGTTTTGGTATAGCAGCAATTTACAGCGCAATAAAACCTTAAAAGGGTATTAATAAGTTAATAAAGTGTTTTTGGTTTTTGAATTTTATGCCCATATTTGAAACTTTTTTAAATAGAATCTGTTTTAAACACTACGACTTTCATCGAAAGAAAATAAAAATAGTTTAAAGCACGTTTATTATTATTGTGTTAAAGAAAATTGTGAAGAATTATAAATACATATTTTTATTTGCTTTAATCAGTTTTGCATCGTTTAATCAACTATTTGCACAGTTTAAGCCTCCGCAAATTCTAAACGATCCCGATTACGATTTTGAAAAGCGATTACGGTTTGGTTTTTCATTGAGTTTACATGTAATGGATTTTCAAACGATGAGTAATCCCAATCAGGAAGAACTTCTTTTTTCAGATGTGAGCCATCTTATACCCGGTTTCAATGTAAATGTTGTATCAGATTTGAGAATTGTACCCACCTTACACCTAAGATTTTTGCCAGGCTTAGCATTTGGGCAAAGAGACCTTTCATTTTATCAACAGGATGGAACGTATGTTCACACCATGAAAATGGAGTCTTCATTCATCGAAATGCCTATAGCCTTGAAGTACGCTGCAGTGCGTAAATCAAATGTACGTCCTTACTTGATAGCCGGTACTAATTTTAGGATTGATATGGCTGCCTATAAAAAGCTAAATATTGAGGAGGGAATTTACTTAAGACTGGTTAAAGGAGATTTTTACTATGAATATGGTTTTGGGGTCGACTTCTTCCTAACTTACTTCAAACTTTCGACTGAGGTTAAGATTTCTTCAGGGTCTAGGAATGTTTTAGCCCGTGCTGATGAATTGGGTGAGATGTATGCAAATGCCATCGATCGCCTTAAGTCACAAATGGTTATTTTATCTTTTCATTTCGAATAACCTATTCCATGCCAAGGGAAATAGTCATTTCGTTATTGCCTCAACAAGCTCATAATTTCGAAAATGTAAGATTAAGCACTGCCAGGTATTTAGGCATAAAAACAAGCCAGTTGGGCAAAGTTCTTATAACTCGAAAGTCAATTGATGCTCGCAGAGGAAAAATTAAGGTCAATATTGGTCTCAAGGTATACGACCTACACGAATCGATTATTGATTCTTTCCCACAATTTCAGTATCAGGATGTAAGAAAAAGCCCCGAGGTTATTGTTGTTGGATCAGGGCCTGCAGGTCTGTTTGCTTCTCTTAGGCTGATTGAATTGGGAATAAAACCAATAATTGTAGAGCGGGGGAAGGATATCGCAAGTCGAAAACGCGATGTGGCTGCTCTTAACAGGAATAAAGGCTTTGAACCAGAATCGAATTTTGCTTTTGGAGAAGGAGGTGCAGGAACTTTTTCCGACGGAAAACTTTATAGCCGATCTCGTAAACGGGGGGATATCAACAGAATTTTAAAAATTCTTCATCTTCATGGTGCCCAGGACGAAATTCTTTATGAGGCTCATCCGCATATTGGAACAAATGTTTTACCACGCGTAATATCTTCAGTTAGGAAGACCATTGAGGAGCATGGAGGAGAAGTGATTTTTAATACTAAAGTCACAGGTATTGAGATAATTAATGGAGTATCGAAGGGGGTTTTGCTTGCCGATGATAGAAACATTGCAGGCAAAGCAGTTATCTTATCCACTGGGCATTCTGCCAGAGATATTTACTATTCTTTTCATCAACAGGGGATACAGCTTGAGGCAAAACCCTTTGCAATGGGTGTAAGAGTAGAGCATCCACAGGAATTAATAGATACCATCCAGTATCATGGAATGAGTAGAGGAGAATTTTTACCAGCAGCAACCTATAGCCTAGCCCAACAAGTAAATGGAAGAGGGGTTTACTCTTTCTGTATGTGCCCTGGAGGATATATTGTTCCAGCTGTTTCTGGATTTAACGAAGTGGTAGTTAATGGCATGTCGCCATCTAAAAGAAACTCGCAATGGGCAAACTCTGGAATTGTAGTTGAGATACAGTTAAGCGATTTAAAATCTTACTCCAAGCATGGAATACTGGCAGGTATAGAGTTTCAAAGAGATTTGGAAGAGTTGGCATTCAAGCAGGTTATGTCTGGTGTTGCTGCCCCGGCTCAAAGGCTTACAGATTTTGTGAGCAGGAAGTTTTCTTCAAACTTACCCATTTGTTCTTACCATCCAGGTGTCATCTCGTCAAGATTGGATCAATGGATGCCAATGGATATTGTAAATAGGTTACAGGCTGGCTTTAAAGAATTTGATAAAAAGATGAAGGGTTTTTTAACCAGCGAAGCACAAGTGCTTGGAGTTGAGTCGCGAACATCATCTCCTTTGCGAATACCCCGCAACCCCGACACCTTTCAACATATAAACGTCAAAGGTCTGTTTCCCTGTGGAGAGGGGGCTGGATATGCTGGGGGCATTGTTTCATCAGCCATTGATGGAGAGCGTTGTGCTGAAGCTCTTTACCAATGGATTAAGTCAAATCCATAGCCGTTCTTCTTCGAAATTCTGAGCATACTATTGCCGCTGCCACTGCAACATTAAGCGATTCGCTTCCACAATCTGTTTTCGAAAAGCTTGGGATAGTTATTCTATGCGAGACGATGCTTTCAAAAGCCTTTGAGATTCCATTTCCTTCATTTCCAAGGATAATCACCCCATTTTGTGATAGTTTTTTGTGGAAAATATTCTCACCCTTCAGGAAGGTTCCGTATACCGGGACCATTTTATTAGCTAGTTGCTCAACGATTTTTGAAGGGTTATAATATGCAATGGCAACCCTGGCAATTGAACCCATGGTTGACTGAACAACTTTAGGTGAATAAGCATCTGCAGTTCCTGATGTACAGATTATTTTTTCTATTCCAAACCAATCGGCTAAACGTATTATGGTTCCCAAATTCCCTGGATCCTGAACATCATCGAGAACTAGTACTAATTCACTTTCAGAAATTTTGAAATCGATTTGTTTTACGGGAACTTTTACAACAGCCAAAACCTCCGATGGAGTGCTTAGGCCACTGATCCGTTCCATTTCTTTTTTGCTGATTTGTTGGTATGAAATATTTTCATTTTTAATCATAGGGGTCCAACTTTCAACATAGAAAATCTTTGAAACCTGAATTGACGATTGAAGAAGATCCTGTACCAAACGATTTCCCTCCGCAATAAAGAGATTATGTTCTTTCCGATACTTTTTTGCCTGAAGATTTTTTATCTGTTTTATTTGGGATATGCTCAACATGGGCGATATAGTTTTTTCATTACAAATATATACTATGTGCAAACAAAACTGAAAAATAGATTTTTTTATAATAAATTGAGGGAAAGATTGGTGTTAAAAATAAAAAA